>Ga0209290_1000117_pt1 | contig 76445 bp, 76 predicted proteins | sample EN1Hudsemesocosm_2_FD_184632 | JGI IMG/M metagenome (GOLD analysis project Ga0209290, IMG submission 184632) | Methane-oxidizing microbial communities from mesocosms in the Hudson Canyon - EN10B Hudson Canyon (SPAdes) (version 2) | ecosystem: Environmental > Aquatic > Marine > Cold seeps... | reverse complement strand
GAACCCTTCACTCGTTAATAACTTCAATTACTAGAAGCTATTAACGTATACTGGAATCCAATTCTTTTATGGCTATTGAAAAATTAAAAGAATGGATTCCGGCTGACCAAAAGTAGGCGTGTTAAACCAAAGCACACAGGAATGACAACATAGTTTAATCAAAAAGCTGTCGTGCAACGCACTCCATCAACCTTAAACAACAGAAAAACTTAAGCCTGCATTGGCTTCCAAGCGAGTTAGCAAAGCATCGCCCATCGCAGTAGACGGCGTTAGTATGCCACTTACTTTGGGTGTGCTTTGTTTATCAAGCGCTAAACATGCCGCACTTTCACCTAACATCTTAGAGGTTGAACCATAACCAGGGTCCCGATCGCCAGTGACTTTTGCCTCTATCATTTCACCATCCGCAAACTTACCAATCACGGTAAAATTAAAGAAACCTTTTTCTCTCTCTTCTTTCGATGGTCCCTCTCCTGGATCAGGTAAAAATCGATGTTTAACCTTGGAATACAAAGAACCCGGCTTACCCGCCATCAATGCAGCCAGAAACGCTAAACCAGTGTAACCCTTTAAGCGACCCGATAAGCCTTTCCCACTTATCATGGCCTCATCGTATTGAAAGTTTTTGCCGTAAGGGTAATCATTCAAGGCATGAGAACGACGTACGACACGGGTATTTATTGCCGCCATGATGAACGGCATAATCCAGGCGCTTGCATCAGCGTCATACTTAACGCTTTGCAAGTCCGCCTTGTCAGGCCCTGAAGTCTCACCCTGAGGATTTAAACCATAAGGGTTAAATAACATTTTCATGATGGCAGGATCTTTACTCGCTTCCAGCATGACATTATCCATACTGGCTATCGTACCGCCACTGAAACCGCCACTAGCCGACTTCAAACGCATTTTTACCTGCTGACAATATTCACCGAATGACTTTTTGGCTTCACGCTGAATAAAATAAGTCCCCATATCTGAAGGGATAGAATCAAAACCACAGCAATGTACAATACGAGACCCCGACACTTTGGCCGCGTCATGATGCTGATCTATCATTCGGCGAATCCACTGCGTCTCACCTGCCAGGTCACAATAGTCAGTACCATGCTCAACGCAGGCAGCCACAAGCTCATTACCATATCGTGCATATGGCCCCACTGTCGTACAGATAACCTTAGTTTGCTTTACCAAGTCATTTAGACTTTCTATATCGTGGCTATCTGCAACAATTAAAGGTATGTTTTCATCACCAAGCTTTGAGCGTATTTGTTCAAGTTTTATCTGATTACGACCAGCCATAGCCCATTTCAGTTTACCGTCCAAGCCATACTGCTTTAAATAATGCTCAGCCACTAACCTACCTGTAAAACCTGTCGCGCCCCAGATAATGACATCAAACTCTCTTACTTTGCTCATATTTTTATCTCATTGCATTCAAGCACAATACTTAATTTTAACCACCGAGGGCACAGAGCGGCACTGCGTGCCCTGCACAGAGGAAAGACTTAAACACATTAGTATGTTTACTGTTTTATCTTTTCTCAGTGTAGTGCGCTTGCGCGCCTCTGTGCTCTCGGTGGTGAATCTTTCTTTATAAGCTAAAACATACCTACATCGCAGACATGCCACCATCAACCGGCACAGCAATACCATTCATATAGGTATTCGCTGGAGACAACATCATCACCATGACATTGACAATTTCTTCTACCCGCGCAATACGTTTCATAGGGCAACCACGTGCTAAGTTTTTATTAACCTCAGCAATATCACCCTTAGGATTCATCATAGGGTTATCAACCATCGGAGTCGAGGTAAAAAACGGGCAAATAGCATTCACGCGTACATTCATACCCCCACATTCTACGGCAGCAGTTTTTGTCAAACCAATCACAGCATGTTTAGCTGCACCATAACTTGAGCCCATTGGGGTGCCACCCAAACCAGCCATAGAACTAACATTTAATATAGCGCCCTCTTTTTGAGCAGCCATCACTCGCAACTGATGCTTCAAACCAAACGCAACGCCTTTGGTATTTACATCTAATTGACGCCCTAAGGTTTTCGCGTCCAACTGCGTCAATGGACCAAGATTTGGAGCAATACCTGCATTATTCACAGCTATATCTAATTTCCCAAAGCTTTCGATAGCCACGGCGACCAACTGTTCGGCATGGCTCTCTTCTGCCACATCACCTACCAAAGATGCAACTTTAGCACCTAAGGCTTCTGCTTCAGATTTTGTTTCAGCTAAACCTGTTTCATTAAAGTCGGCTAGCACTAAATTAGCCCCACGCTTTGCCAATTCAACAGCAAGGCTTTTACCAAAACCACTTGCCGCACCAGTAATTAACGCTGTTTTACCTGTAAAATCTAATAAACTATCCATTTTTCGAAGTTCTCAGTTATCGGTGCGCACGGCGCACCCTATAAAGTCGTAAACTAAAAACAGGTGTTGTTATAGAGTGCGCCGTGCACACCAAACACCTTTGAGCTACTTAATTATATGGTCAGCCCACCATCCACCACGATACACTCACCTGTGGTGTAAGAGCTCGCATCAGACACTAAATACAAAACTGTGCCCGCCATTTCATCAGGCTCAGCATGTCGATGCATCGGTATCATTTGCATGGCCGCTTTATGCATTTGTTCGTTGCTAAATAAAGCGCCTGCGAATTTAGTTTTAGTTAAACCTGGTAACAAAGCATTACAACGAATGCCCATCGGCGCGCACTCTTTAGCAAATGCTTTCGTCATATTGATGACAGCGGCTTTGGTAATTGAATAAATACCTTGCATCATGCCCGGCTGTAAACCATTAACCGATGCCGTATTCACGATTGCCCCACCGCCGTTCTTCTTCATCAATTTGCCTGCTTCAACAGACATAAAGAAATAGCCTCGAATATTGACATCTACCGTTTTGTCATAGGCCGAAAGATCTGTATCAAGAATATGCCCAAAGTACGGATTAGTGGCTGCGTTATTCACTAAAATATCGAGTTTTCCGTGTTTTTCAGCAATCGTTTCAAACGTCAGCTTAATTTGATCCATATCACCCACATGACAGGCCAGCGCTTCTGCAGAACCACCCGCTTCAGCAATAGCGTCAGCCACCTTTTGGCAGTCATCTACTTTTCGACTTGAGACAATGACATGCGCGCCCTGCTCTGCTAACAGCTTCGCAATTGACTCACCAATGCCTCTGCTAGCGCCTGTTACCAATGCTGTTTTACCCGTTAAATCAAATAAATTTGTTGTCATTTTTTATTACCTGTAAATTCAGTCATGGTGCGCATGCCGCACCCTATAAATGATTTGTTCCCATATAGGGTGCGCCATGCGCACCGAATACTTTTATTTCAACAGTACGTCGGGCACGACAACGACCTTTCCCTTCACTTCTCTATCAAACACTTTCGCTAAGGCGTCCTTGGTTTTTGATAAAGCAAATACCTCATCTGTCACCACACTGACCTTACCCTCTTTATACCAGCCAAATAGTTCCTGCATATTTTGTAAAAATGGCATTGGCTCATGCATTACAAAACTGCCCCAAAACACCCCGATTACACTGTATTCTTTCACTAGAGCAAGATTAACAGGCAGTTCAGGAATAGTGCCTGACGCAAAACCAATCACCAGTAAACGACCATTTCGAGACATCGCACGTGAACAAGCATTAAAAGCATCTCCGCCAACCGGGTCATAAACGACATTAGCGCCTTTACCAGCAGTTAGCTCTTTAATGGCTGTTTTTAAATCATTTTCTTTATAGTTGATTAAATCATCGGCACCGTTTGCTTTTGCAATAGCCAGCTTTTCATTTGAAGAACAAACCGCAATGACATGTGCGCCCATTGCCTTACCAATTTGTACTGCAGCTAAGCCGGTTCCACCCGCGGCACCTAAGACCACCAGCGTTTCACCTTTTTTCAAACGAGCACGCTGCTTTAAAGCATGATGCGCGGTACCGTGTGCACACATGATATTGGCCGCATCGACATCAGACATCTCATCAGCAATTGGCATTACCAGTTTAGAGTTTACGATAGCCTGTTCAGCAAAACCGCCATAAGATTGGCTAGTACAAATTAGACGTTGCCCAATTTTAAGGTGTTTAACACCCTCTCCTAATGTTTCAACCTCTCCGCAAAATTCCATACCCGGAATAAAAGGACGCTCAGGTTTAACCTGATACAAACCTTGCACTAAGAGCCCATCAGGAAAGTTAACACCCGCAGCTTTAACATTCACCCTAACCTCGCCTTTACCCGGCTCTGGCGTATCGATTTCTTTGTAGACCAAAGCATCTATAGGTCCAAATTCTTCGCATACAATTGCTTTCATGATTCATTCTCTTCTTTAATAACGGCTAAAGCGCCCATCGCTAGCAAAGGCACGTATGCACCCACTTTACTAGCTTGTTTGTTCGATGCATTTCCTTCCTGTGCACGCTTTGCAACACCTTGTGCAATCGCTCCCAGACGAAAGAAGCTAAAAGCCAGATAAAAAGCCCAGTGCTCAATTTTTTCTATTCCCATACGTTCACAATATTGCGCGACATATGCTTTTTCACTTGGAATCCCTAGCGCAGTCCTATCGAGACCTGCTAAACCACTCATCTGACCTGGCTTCTTTTGTCCGCCACTTGAAGGCATCCGTAGTTGCATACACTGATAGGCTAAATCTGCATAAGGATGACCTAAAGTTGAAAGTTCCCAATCTAATACAGCTAAAATTTCTGAGCTCTCAGGGGCAAAAATAATGTTGTCTAAGCGGTAATCGCCATGAACGAGTGAAACCCGCCCATCGTCCTCAGGCATATTTTTTTCAAGCCATGTAATTAATTGATCCATGGCTGGAATCGGGTTAATTTCAGAGGCTTTATATTGCTTACTCCAACGAGAAAGCTGCCTTTCAAAATAATTTCCAGACTTACCATAATCACTTAAACCTACGGCTTCTAGATCCACACTATGTATGGCAGCCAAAACACGGCTCATCTGATCGTAAGCTTGAGTTCGCTCTTCATTACTAGTAGATTCAGGTATAGCTGCATCCCAAAAAATACGCCCTTCACACAATTCCATCACATAAAACATCGAACCAATTACATCTCGGTCTTCGCATAAATGAAATACTTTTGGCACAGGGACATCAGTATCCGCTAAGGCTTTGTACACCCTATATTCTCTATCTACCGCATGCGCTGACTTAAGCAATTTTCCCGAAGGCTGGCGTCTTAAAACATAAGACCCGGAAGCGGCTTCAATCTTAAAGGTTGGATTCGACTGCCCTCCTTCAAACTTAACGGCCTTAAGTGGACCTTTAAAGCCAGCAATATTTTTTGATAAATAATCCGTCAGCTTTACTTCGTCTAGGGCATCAACTTGTTTAGTCATGCTATTTTCTCCCTTATTCAGCTCTTAGCGTCTCATATTCATTAAATGCTTTGCGGAATATCCCGCTGCAACGCCACGCCCTAATTGCATCATATGAACTTGATCGGGCCCATCCGCCAAACGTATAGTGCGCGCCATTTGATAAGCCTGCGCTAAGAAATAATCTTGACTTAAACCTGCCGCGCCATGTATCTGTATTGATCTGTCAATCACGGTACAGGCCATTTGGGGGGCTACAATTTTAATCATCGCGATCAAGTCTTTCGCGCCCTTATTGCCGAAGCGATCCATTTGATCCGCAGCTTTAAGGGTTAACAAACGCGCCTGCTCAATTTCACAATAAGACTTTGCAATGTCTTCGCGTACCGAGCCTTGCTTGCTCAAAGGCTTCCCAAACGCTATACGTTGCTCTGCACGAACAGACATCATTTCTAAGGCTCGCTGTGCGGCACCTACTAAACGCATGCAATGATGGATTCGACCAGGCCCCAAACGCCCTTGCGCTATTTCAAAACCGCGCCCTTCACCGAGTATTATGTTTTCAGCAGGTACACGCACATTTTCAAAAGTAATTTCCGCATGCCCTTCGGGCGCATCATCATTACCAAATACTTTCATTGGCCTGACGATGGTCACGCCCGGTGTATTTGTTGGCACTAATATCTGCGACTGCTGAAGATGGCGGTTTTCGTTATCAGGATCGGTTTTACCCATCACGATCAAAATTTTACAGCGCGGATCACACGCACCTGAGATGTACCACTTACGACCGTTTATGACATATTCATCGCCATCACGATCAATTCGTGTTTCGATATTAGTGGCATCACTTGAAGCAACATCAGGCTCTGTCATGGCGAACGCAGAACGAATTTCACCCGCCAATAACGGTTTAAGCCACTGCTCTTTTTGTTCCTCAGAGCCATAGCGCACCAGCACCTCCATATTTCCAGTATCCGGTGCACTACAGTTAAAGATTTCAGAGGCAAAACGCGTTTTGCCCATCACTTCTGCCAAGGGTGCGTATTCAAGGTTAGATAAACCAAAACCATCTTCACTTTCTGGCAAGAATAAATTCCATAAACCTTGCGCCTTAGCCAAGGCTTTAAGTTCTTCAATCTGAGGAGGAATGGCCCAACGATCTTCACCACTCTCTATTGTCTCATTCAACTCTTGTTCAATTGGGTAAAGGTGGGTAGCTAGAAAAGTCTCTACCTCTTGCAAGAGGTCTTTAACTTTTTGTGTGTATTCAAAGTTCATAGCTTTATCCTGTGCGAGTAACTGAGGTTCAACGGTATGCAGTGATTATAATCAGACCAATAAGTATCATTGAAGTTTATTTTAATTATTGAACTTAATAGATTTCAGTAATAGTATGCTCTTTTCATTATGGCTTTAAGATCATGCAACTGAGCAAAATTGACCTTAACTTATTTATTGTTTTTGATGTTATCTACCGTGAACGCAACCTAACCAAGGCAGCTGAATCGTTACATATCACCCAACCTGCGGTGAGTAATTCTTTAAGCCGCTTACGCGCGGCCTTTGACGACCGTTTATTTGTACGTCAGTCAGGTAACATGGTGCCCACACCACTGGCTGAAAATATTATTGATCGTATTCGTGCGGCTTTAGCGTACCTAGAAAGCAGTGTCACAGAGCATGATGACTTTACGCCTTCCACATCAAATAAGAAATTCTTATTTGCGATGAACGACACCTCTGAATCTTATCTGCTCCCGTTGCTGATGTCTTACCTGCAAGAGAATGCGCCCAAGATGTCAGTTGAAAGCTATGCTGTGCCACGTCATGAATTGGCGCGGGAGTTTGCCGCTGGACAGCTCGATTTTGCCCTAGATGTTCCTCTAGTTAATGAACCACAACTTACTAATGAATCCTTAACCCAGGATCGTTTTGTCTGTGTTGCCAGGCGTAATCATCCGAAGTTAGGTAACAGCTTAAGCTTGGAGCAATATTTAGAGTTACCACACATTCATATTTCAAGCCGTCGAAAAGGTCAGGGTTATATAGATTTACACCTAAACAGAATGGGTTTACATCGCAATATACTATTGCGAGTCCAACATTCTCGTGCGGCCCCTCCAATTGCAGCTCGCACAGATATGTTACTAACGATCCCCGAGACCTTAGCAAAAGAGCACGATTTACAAATTTTCGATCTTCCATTTGAGCTGCCCAGCTTAGACTGGCACCTCTACTGGCCCACAAATTACAGCGAAGATAAAGCGCATAGGTGGATGAGACAGGTAATTTTTGATATTTTCAATGAAGCTAATGCCAAACAAAAAGAACTATAACCAAAACAATAAATAAGGATAAGCTAGTGAACGAAGTCAATTTTAAGCGAGGAATCATTGCATCAACCCTTATTTTCCTGCTGGTATTTTTGTTCTACAGCCTACCATATGCGATAGAGTTAGATGATTTCATTCAGATCTCTCTAGCCGGATTTGTTAACCCGATTAGTTCTGGTTGGGCCACCGACGTAATCGCCTTTTGGTTTATTATGAGCTTTTGGATTTTCTTTGAAGCCAAACAATACCAAGTAAAATGGGGCTGGATTTGCTTACCGCTCGGCATTGTGCCAGGTGTTGCATTTGGATTTTGCCTTTACCTTATTATTCGACATAAACAAGTTGTCGTCACGGCTAAGCAATCATCGACGGAGAACGAATAATGAAAAGGGTTTATTCCCACGACAACCCTTTTTTAGTTTTCAATATTCGTAACATTCTTGAGAACAACGGGATTCGCTGTGAAATCAAAAATGACCTAATGTCGTCAGCCGCTGGTGAAGCGCCACCTATTGAAGTGTGGCCCGAGGTTTGGGTCATACGTGAACGGGATTATATTCAAGCTGAAGCGCTCGTGCATGAAGCGATTCATGGCGACCCCAAAGCGACATCATGGTTTTGCCAAAACTGCAGCGAAACAAACGCTCCCGCATTTGAATTATGCTGGAAGTGTGGAGAGGAGCACCCTTAATTTTCAACCCACCTATCATTCTTACGATGAATATCGAACATAAACATCATAAACCAGATTGATTATTAACTTTTGATCCTGAATCGCGTAGAATATGTGCGCGTAAAACGAGCGTGGTCTACACTTGTTGTTTAATTCGACCACCCTCTATTCCAGACATACTAAATGTTTGAATTCATTCAATTGAATTCAAACAAGAACGGTTCTAAATAGCTTTTTATAAATAGACTGTTATTAAAAGCAGGGTTTATAAATAGAGGGAAAGACAAGCAAAGCAAGCATTACATATGACTTTGTAAATAACGATTAGAACCGTCAACCATTAAAGACTGGACACCACTTGGCGTGGGTGAAATCGCTTACGATCAATATTAGAGAGTAAAGCAGTTTTTTTGAAAGTCATTACTAAAACTTTGAGTGAGAGATTTGTATGAGTTTGTATTCAGAATACCTAGAAGAAATTGATGTTCGTAAAAAGGACCTGGGCTTAAACCCAAAACCGATTGATGGCGCTGAGTTGCTATCAGAGATCATCGCTCAGATTAAAGACACTGGTAATGAGCACCGTGAAGATTCCCTAAACTTCTTCATCTACAACACGATTCCTGGTACAACTAGCGCAGCGGACGTTAAAGCAGCGTTCTTGAAAGAGATTGTTCTTGATCAAGAGACTGTTGCAGAGATCACTCCTGAGTTTGCCATTGAGCTTCTATCTCACATGAAAGGCGGCCCATCTGTTGCTGTTCTTCTAGACATCGCTCTTTCTGACGATGCATCTGCTAAGGCAGCAAGCGAAGTCCTAAAAACTCAAGTATTCTTGTACGAAGCGGATACTTCACGTCTTACTGATGCTCTTAAAGCAGGCAATGCCATCGCTAAAGACATTTTAGAAAGCTACGCGGCTGCAGAGTTCTTCACCAAGCTTCCAGAAATCGACGAGAAAATCGACGTAGTAACCTATATTGCTGCTGAAGGTGATATCTCAACTGACCTTCTTTCTCCTGGTAACCAAGCGCATTCTCGCTCTGACCGTGAACTTCACGGACAGTGCATGATCACTCCTGAAGCTCAGCAAGAAATCGTTGAACTACAGAAGAAGCACCCTAACGCTAAAGTTATGTTGATCGCTGAAAAAGGCACCATGGGCGTAGGCTCATCTCGTATGTCTGGCGTAAACAACGTTGCCCTTTGGGCGGGTAAGAAAACAAGCCCTTACATCCCATTCGTTAACAACGCGCCAGTAGTTGCCGGTACTAACGGTATCGCGCCAATCTTCTTGACCACTGTTGGCGTAACTGGCGGTATCGGCCTTGACCTTAAAAACTGGGTTAAGAAAGTAGACGCGAACGGCAACACAGTTAAAGACGCTAACGGCGACCCAGTACTGGAAGAAGCTTACTCAGTTGCTACAGGTACGGTTCTTACTATCGATACTAAAGCCAAGAAACTTTACAACGGTGACAAAGAGCTAGTAGATGTTTCTGATGCTTTCTCTCCACAGAAAGTTGAATTCATGAAGGCGGGCGGTTCTTACGCACTGACTTTCGGTAAGAAGCTACAGACATTAGCTGCTGAAGCTTTAGGTATTGAAGCACCTGTAGTATTTGCTCCTTCTAAAGAAATCTCTGTTGAAGGCCAAGGCCTGACTGCTGTTGAAAAAATCTTCAACCGCAACGCAGTTGGTGTTGCTTCTGCTACACCTCTACACACAGGTTCTGACGTTCGCGTTAAAGTTAACATCGTAGGTTCTCAAGACACGACGGGTCTTATGACTTCTCAAGAACTTGAGTCTATGGCGGCTACCGTTATTTCTCCAAGCGTTGATGGTGCTTACCAGTCTGGTTGTCACACTGCTTCTGTATGGGACAAAAAAGCTCAGGTAAACATTCCTCGTCTAATGGGCTTCATGAACGACTTCGGTGTGATCACAGCTCGTGACCCTAAAGGCGTTTACCACTCAATGACTGACGTAATTCACAAGGTATTGAACGATATCACTGTGGACGATCGCGCTATCATCATCGGTGGTGACTCTCACACCCGCATGTCTAAAGGCGTAGCCTTCGGTGCTGACTCTGGTACGGTTGCAATCGCATTGGCGACTGGCGAATGTGCAATGCCAATTCCTGAGTCTGTTAAAGTGACCTTCAAAGGCCACATGAAAGACCACGTGGATTTCCGTGACGTTGTACACTCGACTCAAGCACAAATGCTTAAGAAGTTCGGCGAAAACGTTTTCCAAGGCCGTGTAATCGAAGTGCAGATCGGTACTTTGCTTGCCGACCAAGCGTTTACCTTTACTGACTGGACTGCAGAAATGAAAGCTAAGGCTTCTATCTGTATTTCTACTGACGATACTTTGGTTCAATCTCTAGAACTTGCGAAAGCGCGTATCCAGATCATGATCAACAAAGGCATGGAAAACCGTGACAATATGCTTCAAGGTCTTATAGATCTTGCTGACAAGCGTATTGCTGAAGTTAAGTCAGGTGAAGCACCTGCGCTTGCTCCAGATGACAGCGCTAAATACTTCGCTGAAATGGTTGTAGATCTAGATCTGATCGACGAGCCTATGATTGCGGATCCAGATGTAAACAACGAAGACGTATCTAAGCGTTATACGCACGATACTATCCGCCCTGCTTCTTTCTACGACGGTAGAAAAGTTGATCTAGGTTTTGTTGGTTCTTGTATGGTTCACAAAGGCGATATGAAGATCATCGCTCAGATGCTTCGCAACATGGAAGCACAAGGCAAAGAAATCAAGTTCAACGCGCCGCTAGTAATCGCTCCACCAACTTACAACATCGTTGATGAATTGAAAGCTGAAGGCGATTGGGCACTTCTAGAAAAGTACTCTGGTTTCGAATTTGATGACAGCCACCCTAAAGAAGCAGCTCGTACTAAATACGAAAACATCATGTACCTAGAACGCCCTGGGTGTAACTTGTGCATGGGTAACCAGGAAAAAGCAGAGAAAGGTGATACTGTATTAGCTACCTCCACTCGTCTTTTCCAAGGTCGTGTTGTAGAAGACACTGCCGAGAAGAAAGGTGAATCTCTACTAGGTTCTACTCCAATGGTTGTACTGTCTACTATCCTAGGCCGTTTCCCAACGATTGAAGAGTACAAAAAAGCCGTTGAAGGTATTAACCTGACTTCTTTTTCTCCTCCAGCAGAAGACCTGGCTGTGCCAATTAAAATGGTTTAACCTTGGTTTTAAGAACGGGTTTTAAGAACGGGTTTTAATACTAGCCCCGCTACCAGCGGGGTAGCTTAATCTTTAAGCGGCTCTTTAGTTAAGAGATTAAAAAAACCGAGTACGGAAACGCCCTCGGTTTTTTCTTGCCTGGGCTTCACTTACATCAATCCTCAGTTTCATGAGTCTGATTAATTAGCTATATCTTATTCTGCCACTTTACTTTTACCTTGTTTGATAGGTAACGTTAAACAAAATGTAGTACCAACCCGCTCTTCAGATTCAACCGACAACTCCCCACCATGTTTTTCAGCAATTGAATAAGATAAAGACAAACCCAGACCTGTACCTTCCCCAACTGGCTTGGTTGTAAAGAAAGGGTCAAAAATTTTAGTTAAATGCTTTTTCTCAATTCCTTTACCGTTATCAGCTATTTCAACACAAACAAAATCCTGATCTGTGAGCTTGGTTCTAATAGTTATTTCGCCTTGATCATCAATTGCATGACCCGCATTCACCAATAAATTCATGATAACCTGGTTTATCTGAGACGGAACACATTCTACCGGCGGTATCTGAGCATAGTCCTTTGTAATATTAGCTTTATATTTCAATTCATTACGTACAATATTTAGCGTACTATCAATACCCTTTTCAAGGTCACTTACTTGCCATTCAGCCTCATCAACATGTGAGAAGTCTTTCAGGTCTTTCACAATTTGCTTTACCCGGAGCACACCTTCTTTTGATTCGTCAATCAAATCTTTGATGTCATCACGAATGAAATCATAGTCAATATCATCCTTTAGAGTGCGAAGCTCGCCCCTAGATTCCTCCTCCTCAGGTACTTTAGATTCAATTTTTTCGTAGATGGATAAAACCTTATATAGGTCTGTGATGTAACTCTCCATAGAGTTAATATTTGAATTAACATAACCAACGGGGTTATTTATCTCATGCGCCACGCCGGCAGCTAACTGTCCAATTGACGCCATTTTTTCTTGTTGTAGAAGTTGTTCTTGAGCTTCCTGTAATTTTCCAATTAATTTTTGTTGCTCTAACTTCTCTTTGTAGAGGTAAGCATTTTGCTCTCTCATTGACCTTAAAAAAAACATTCGCTCAACTAAATGCTCCAAACCTTCTGAAAATAAAGTAGCAATCATTTCTTCGTCATGATCAAAAGCTTTATTCCTCCTTCCGACACAAAGCACCATTTTAAGGTCATCATTTACATACAAGGGATACAACAAAACACTGTCGATACCAATAGTTTCTAACTGTTTGAAGTTTGTTTGGCTTATATTAAAATGCCTACCAGGATTAAAGCCTTCAAAATTAGTATCCTTTTCAATAACGTTAAGCATTGTGTCACTCAAGCTATTATCTTCATAACTAATAAACCTTTTCAAAGCACCAGATTCACCCTCTTCACTAGAAATAAAATCAAATGCAACAGCACTATCTGCTCTCACTAATATTTTTAAATGAAAAAGCGCTACATTATATAATTCCCTTAATTCAGCATCCGTATATTCCTCGTTACTCACTTCGTTCAACCAAGCTAAAGATTCTAACCAAACGCTTTGCTTTGATTGCTCGGTAAGGTGCTGATCTGAGAGCGCCCTTCCGTGGGATGCATTAATAGAGAAATTAACTAATTCATCAAGAAAACTTGAAACTGTAGTGACATATTTATACTCATCTTCAGTATAAGAACCTTGCTCCACAGACCGAAGTAATACAAAGCAGATAGAGACACGGGAATTAAGCTCAAAAGAAAAATGTAAGCCATCTATATAGCTCTCAGCTCCGGTTAAGCCAATAGAATTGACCACCGCCGCTAATTCAGTAGTGTCAAATCGTGTACAAGCATAACTTTTGATCAATAAGGGTAATGAACTAATTAGCTCTGACATTGTTCGGCTAACAGTTTCTTGTCCACCAAACAGTGTCAATTCTTCGTCTGTATTTAAGATTAAAATAGCCTTAGCCGACTCGGTATATTTTTCCAGTGTCCGTATAAAACCTTCAGCGCTATCTTTGTAGTTTACTGAAGTGAAAAATTCTTTCGCTGCATGATAGAAATACATCATTTCAGACAAATCAGTTACAGTTTTACTCATGACCAGCCCCGCTAACACCTAAAAAAGTTAATTAAGTCTAATTAAATACTCTGTGGACCTAAAACCCGAAGTATTTCCTTTAAAGGAATCTCTCCATCAATCGCTTTTCGCCTTGCGTCATCGACTAAAGTTCTTATTCCTTCTTTTTCTGCAAGTTCTTTTAAATTCAATATAGATATTTCCGTCGCCATTTCTTGTCTCATTATTTTACTTGGAATCAGAACCTCATAAATCGCTGTTCTACCTGATAATCCGGTGTTATTACAACTAACACACCCCTTACCATGAAAAAAACTAAGTGAATCATTAGAAAATAATGGGCCCAATCGTTCCAGTAATTCAGGCTCCGGTGAATACTCGACTTTACAGTGCACACAAATTTTTCTGACCAAACGCTGTGCGATAATGGCTTCTATAGCAGATGCGACCACATAAGGCTTTAAACCTAAGTCAAATAGTCTAGCTAGGGTATCCATAGTTGAATTTGTATGTAAGGTCGAAAATACCTGATGCCCAGTGAGTGCGGCATGAAATGCGACTTCAGCGGTTTCGATATCGCGTATTTCGCCAATGAGAATCACGTCAGGATCTTGCCTTAGTATCGACCTAAGAACGGTCGCAAAATCCAGGCCGATCTTTTCTTTGATCATCACCTGCCCGGCAAGTTCAAAGTAATATTCAACGGGGTCTTCCACCGTAATATAATTTTTTTCAAGGCTGGCAATATGCTGCATCAATGAATACAGAGTAGTCGTTTTACCACTACCAGTCGGTCCGGTCGCTAAAATAATACCTTGAGGTTTTCTTATCACATTATCAATGCGATGCTCTATAGCCGGTTCAAACCCAAGGTCTTTTAACTTCTGAATATTACCACTTCGATCCAATATCCGCATGACCACTTTTTCACCATTTACCGTGGGTAAAGTAGATATGCGAAGGTCAACGATTCTTAAGGGGGTTTTAACTGTAATCCGTCCATCTTGTGGGCGCCGTCGCTCAGTAATATCCAACTCCGCCATCACTTTTATTCTTGAAACAAGAGACATCAATAAACCAATAGGAAACTGTAATTTATCCTCAAGTACACCATCAATACGAAAACGTGTTACAACATTATTTGTACGGGGTTGAATATGAATATCACTGGCGCCAAGCCTAATAGCCTCCATCATAATCGCGTTGACTAAACGGATGGCAGGCGGCTCATCTGTTCCCCTGAGTAGCTCTTCAATGCCAATATCATCATCTTCATCAATGACAATTTCTATCTGGTCTAAAGGCTCGTTAGTACCCATTACTGACTCAATTTCTTTAACCGAAAGTTCACTTTGGCCATAAACTTGGTCAATTTTTAGTAAAATTTCTTTTGAGCTAGCTATTACGGGCTCTAGCTCCAAGCCTGCGGTAAATTTCAATTCATCAATGAGCCCTTCATCCATAGGGTCTGCCATGGCGATAATTAACCTTCTCCCTTGCTGTTTTAAGGGGACGATGAGCTGCTTACGACAAAAACTACCAGGAATGAGAGAAGAGAGAGCATCATTGACTTGATATTGCTGAAGATCGACTTTCTCAAACATAAAATCTTTTATCAGAATCTTCTGAATTTTATCTTCCGCTAGCCAAGCGTTTTCAATAATGATTTTTAAGGTAGTTTGTTTTTTGGTTTGCTGTAGCTGATAGAGCTTTTGTACTTGCTGGTCATTAAGGAGTTTTTTCTTATTCAGCATAATCGCCAATTGACTACGATGCGATAGAGTTAGCTTTGCAAGCATATCCAGTTCTTGCGTATTTTTATTATTTGCCTCTTTTAACTTATCGTTTTCTAACTTTAAGTCATATTGCTCAAGACCTAATGCAACAGTGACCCTTAAATCATCATCATTCCATGGTTTTAGTATAAATTTATATACCGCGCCGTCTTTAATCGCCGCCATCACAGCATCAGTATCTGCTTGGCCAGTCAATAGCACTCTAATCGTATCGGGGTATAGCTGTTTTACTTTTCTGAGTAAATCAGCCCCCGTCATGCCCGGCATTTTGTAGTCTGTGATCATGAATTGGCAGGGCTTTTCGCTCAATATTTCAAGCGCATCTGCAGCATTCATTGCCGTTAGCACTTCATAGTTTTCCTGGCGAAAAACGCGTCTAAGCGCATTGAGTATATTACTCTCGTCATCGACTAATAAAATTCTATATTTATCCGCTTTTGAAGCGAGCATGTCTTCGGGAAAGTCAACTTGCTCTCCACCCAAAAATAATGAACCAAATTTACTCAAAATCACATTCCTGTTAATTTCTATAAGTTGCGGATAGCTTATGTATTGTTAGCAACTGGCAACCAAAAAGTGACGGTTGTCCCTATTGAAGTACCACTGTCAATGTTGATATCTCCTCCATGCGCTATCACGATATCTCTACAGGACGTAAGCCCTAATCCTTTTCCTTCACCAACAGCTTTAGTCGTAAAAAAAGGATCATAAACCTTATCTATTACATCATCAGGTATACCCGGGCCCGAATCTTTCACGCTAACGTATATTTTGTCATTCTTAAATTCACTACTTAATTCAACCCTACCCTCTTGGGCCATGGCATCACTGGCATTCAACACTAAGGCTAAAATAACTTGACCAATATAACCTGGTCGGCACTTAAGGTTAGGGACAGGGTTTTGCTTAAAGTTAATTTCTACGCCGGCGCCCACCGTTGATCGTGCCACATTGCAACTTGTCTCAATGTACTTATTAATATCAACCTCGATTTCATCTTCTGCATCAATATTAGAAAATAACTTTAAGTCCGCAACAATGGCAGCCACACGGTGACCACCACTAAGACAATCTGATAACAGCTCATCAAAATCATCTAAAACAAAATCTAAATCCGCACTATTCCAAAATGATAAAAGCACTGAAATATCGCCTGCCGTTTTTAGCTGATCACCGAGTGATTTAAAATCTGATATATAATTTTTGGCCGTGTTGAGATTGCTATTAATAAAGCCTATCGGGTTGTTAATTTCATGGGCGACCCCGGCAGCTAAATGACCGATGGATGCCATTTTTTCTGATTCAAACAACTGCCGTTGAGCCGTCTCTATGGTATGTACTTGCTCATTTACTTTTTCATCCAGATGCTCAGACAGTGTTTTGTATTTTACTTCTGATGCTAATAGCTGCTTATGCTCTTCACATAAAGTGGTATAGTCCTCTTGTATGGCTTCTATATGTAATGCCGATGCCATCAGATATTTCTGCGCAAATCTAAGCTGCATTAAAAGGCACTGCTTTGCAGTTTCGAGCCTTTCTTGATCCTGCGTCTCTGCGATCAGGTAACCAATTGGCTCTAATTCAATCACGATGGGAATGGCTGATCTTTCCTGACAAGTGTCACAACCTAATACTGTCTGACCTGACATGCTCTTAACTTGGTACTCAGAACATAAAATATTACTGAGTATAGAGACCAATGACTTAGTATCTGCTGCGACAATAAGTTCATCTAATGACATTTCCCTATCGAAATTAAGTTGTTCAACATAGCGATTTGTATCCATATCAATAACCTCTCTCCATATCAATCATCTAAGAAGCATGAATAACTAAACTGTCTATAAATGAATCTTGAGAGGTGCCATGCTCTGTTGTTAAATGAAAAGATTTATCAATGCTTTGGTAAACCTTTTCTAACAACTCGATAAATGTTTCATTCACACCTTCACTTTTTAATGCACTACTAAATACGACAGGCCAAGGCGTTTTACTCCAGCGCAATAACACCTCTTGTTGAGACAAACTGTCTGGAAGATCTTGTTTATTGAATTGAATAACGATTGGCAATGTATCTATATCAAGACCTACTCTAGAGACATTAGCGACCAGATTTTCAAAAGCTTCCAAATTATTCATACTTTGATTACTTTGGGAATCTGCAACAAAAACCACCCCATCAGCACGAGATAAAACAGCCTTTCGAGTACTGTCATGGGCCACTTGTCCTGGGACAGTAAATAATTTTAGCTTGATCATCAGACCTGAGGGACAATGCATTCCCATGGGAAGCAGATCGAAAAACAAAGTACGATCCCCCTTGGTTTCCAACGCCATCATTTCACCTTTGAGCTCAGGGCTAAGGTGCTCATGCAAACAACTTAAGTTAGTCGTTTTCCCACTTTGAGCCGGTCCATAATAAACCAGCTTTAAGGTTAACCTTTTTCCTTGTTCATCAAACTCAGCCACAATCTTTTCCTAAGATATGTTGAAAGCACATTCAATCAGTAATTCAGGCAGTATTTAATTTCACCACTATTTATTATTCGGTGTTATTTCGCTTAAATCTAAACCTAGATCTTCAATAAGTTCACTTATCTCACCCTTTTCTGCCTCAAGTAGGGTTTCTCTCGCAAGCTGTCTTTCGACCCCCTTAGAACAAAATATATCCAGTAGCTCGCCAAATTTTTCTCGAAACTCTTCAGAGTCCCGGCGTTCTTGAAAAAAATCGAGTAGTGTCGAACCACAGTGACAATTTCTGAAAAGCTCTACAATGGATGAACCGTCATCATCTTCAGACCGTTTTAAACCACTTAAACCACGAATACGCTCTGTTTCTTTAATGAACTCATTTGCTGTTTGGTAAACTTTGCCACATGAAGCACACTTTTTGGGGAAGGCATTATCAGATAAAGCGACCAATCCCTTGAATAAAGCAAGTTCTTTTTGATTCAATTTGCTCATAGCATTTACTCAATGTATATACCTGACTCAGAACATATTATTCATCTTCAAATTCAGCTGACATATCTATATAGCCATCCTCATTTAAATCTATTTTTGTAATTCCAGGACTCTCCCTTTCTAATCGATTTAGCTCAGATAATTGTGACTGCAGGGTTTTAGACTGTTTCTTTACTGTTTCTACCAGCTCTCTATTTTCCTTTTCAAGCTGACTAAATGCCAATGCTTGCTTAATCGTCAAGCGTAACTCATCATCATTCCAAGGTTTAAGAATAAAGCGGTAGACCCCGACTGTATTGATAGCATCCATCAAGCCCTTAAGATCTGCTTGACCGCTCAGAATAATTCTCAATGTATCAGGATGTTGTTTGCTAAATAGTTTTAGAAAATCTACCCCTGTCATTTGCGGCATTTTATAATCACTAATAACAAGATCTACTTCTGTGTTAGTTAGCTCGTCTAGTGCAGTAACCGGATCATCAAAGGTGAGAATATTCCAATGCTCTCTACCCAGCGCTCTTTTTAAGGCCTTAAGTATATTAGGTTCATCATCTATCAATGCTATAGTAATCAATGTAATTTCTCACTCTTCTGAAAGTTCATCATCCTCATCCTCTCTACTTGATACATAAATAATAAACTTTGCTTCCTCAAATGCTTCCATTGCAATAATTTTAGTAATAATTGAGTTATCTACAACATGCCCTTTAGAAATTAAAAGAAGGCCACGACTATTCACTAAATCACGGGTTAATTTCATTCCTGGCAATAAAGATAAGCTGTTTATTTCCAGTTCATCAGAATAAATAGAGCCTAAGTCATAGTTTTTTCTAAAGTGCCCCAAACATTTAACGATAATAGGATCATAGAGCTTGCCACTACGCTCTGTTATGTACTCAAACGATTTGTCAGCAGTAAACTTCGTTCGAGACATAATACCTGTCTGCAGACCCAAGAAGTCTCTTACCGTTCTGATTATCCTTGCTCCAGAGCGAGTATTTGAGCCATCTAAACCATCAGGGAAACCAGAACCATCATAATATTCAGTATGACTACGTATTAATAAGGCGGTTTTTTCAAATCCCTTTATCGCTGTTAAGGCCGTTTCACCAACTTGCGGATACTGCTGATACAATTCAATATCGGACTCAGTCATCTCATCTTCAGCAAGCTCCAATAAGCTATCTGAAAAACTCATTTTACCAATCTGATGTAAGAGCCCAGCATAGTAAATATTTTGAACGCTCACTGGTTTTAGTTTGAGTGCAGTCGCCATTTTCTTAGATAGTTCTGCGACTAATTTGGACTCAGCTTTTTGAAGAGACTTTCTAGTATTTATAAAGTTAGAAAAAACTAATACGAAGGAGTCGTAACTTAGCTTTAAGTCTTTATACGCTAAGTCTAACATTTGTGAAGTTTGAGTAATTTCTTGGGTGCGGGCTACGACCTTCGTCTCAAGACTCGCATTTAAATCTTGCAGCTCTGAATTTTGTTTTTGCGTTAACTCAACTAATTCAGTTCTTTCGCGCTCTAAGCGTTTAAGCTTAAGGCCGTCATAAATGAGAGATTTTAGCTCTTCATCATCCCACGGTTTACTAATATAGCGATAAATTCCACCATTGTTTAAGGCATCAATCGTAGACGTAATGTCAGCATAACCCGTCAGTAATATTCGCACAGATTCAGGTTGTATTTCCTTTGCTTTAGCTAAAAATTCCGCCCCATCCATTTTAGGCATTCTCATATCAGAAACGATTAAATCTATATTACGTTCATTGAGAATTTTCAGGCCTTCTTCACCACTTTCAGCAAAATACATATCTAGCTTCAGCGGGCGCATGAGCCTTCGAATTGAGGTCAGTATATGAGGCTCGTCATCCACAAATAATACGCATTCTTTATGTGTATTTTCGATACGATCAGAATCTTCGGTCATGTTCTTATACAATCTCCATACGTTTAACCTAAAAAGTCTTTTGCCATTTGTATATACAATGTATCTGCTTTTGACAGGTAGTCATTTGCAATATCTTGGTTTGGAAATATGTTGTCTAAATCGACCTCATTAATAGGAGCTACACCTATAGACAGATATGATTTATAAAATGCACTTGCGACCGTATTAGCCAGACTGAAAAGCGCCATCTCTAATCCCTTATTTTCTTTATCCATAGTTTCTAGTAACACACAAACATTATCAGGAAAGTTCCAGTAATGGAGTGCTCTGGAAGACAACTCCATATAGTCGATGCCAGACACTTCAATAATACTTTTTTGCAAGGAAATTCCTTTTTGATTTGATAAGTCTAATGCATCTTGTATTGATTCGTTTGTGCCTGCTTCGTAGACTAAAAGACCAAAATGTTGAAATAGCGCCGCGGTAAAAAGACTGGACGAGTCTAATTTTTTTTCGTCAGAAATAACTCTGACTAAGCAGGCAGAATACAATGAGTGTAACCAGACATTTTCATAGCTAAAGCTCGTAGGATTTCTGGATTCTTTAAAGTTCTCTATGACGGCCAATGAATATATAAGCCCTCTCAAAGTGTGCTGACCAAGTATAATTGTTGCTTCTCTGAGAGAGTTAATCTGCCTACTTAAACCATAAAATGATGAGTTAGAGATCTGCAGCACACGTCCAGCAATAACTGGACAAGCGATCAATAAGGTTTCTAATACCTCAGGTTCAGTGAAATCTTGTTTAAATGTATCGAGTAATTTTTCAACATTCGGCGACATAGACGGAAGATTATCTAGAATAACTTGCAGGTCGTCCTTCATTAACTAACCACCTCGTTAACGGTAGTGGATAATGCGCTTACCTCTTTATCATTGTCCAAATAATTTATCAGCACTACTTTAAGAGCATTCATCGCGTTGATTTCTTCATACTGACCGAAGAAATTCTCTAGGTTTTGCTTTCTACTTGAAAAGAGCCTTTCGATAACTTTACTAGTCATTACATAAACACCCATAAATTAAGTAACCAACATAGCCTTTAGATAGCTCTACTTTTGTGCAGGTAAGTTCATGCACAGTATTTAGCAAAGTCGTTTTGGTAGAAAAACTTTCTCCACTAGTCGCACTCTCACACTTTTTTATAATGTCTATTATTTTTTCTGGCAATACGGTATCAGCCCTATTACCAATCAAGGCTTGAGAATCTAATAGGTTATGAGCAGTTTGATTAGCATCAACTATATATAAGTCGTCACTTATCCCGATGGCAAACTCTGGAAGTAAATCAAAAAGTTTTTGTGACACCTTCAGTCGTTTAACGTGCAGCAATAGCTCTCTTGTTTTTTGTTCTACAAGACTCTCTAGACTTTGATTGAATTCTTGCAACTCTTTGGTGAGTTGTTTGTTTTTATCTTTTATTTCAAAGTAATCAAAAGCATCTTCAATGGTTTGAAGCAGGTTTTCATCATCCCAGGGCTTGAATAAAATTCTAAATACAGCACCTTTATTTACTGCATTGGTAAGACCTTCAATTGCGGTATAACCGGTCAATAATACTCTCACAATATGAGGATGAATTTTTTGGATTTCCTCAAAAAATTCTGCACCTGTCATATCTGGCATCAATTGATCAGAAAGAACAACTTGAACTTTTTCTGTTTCCAAAATTTTCAACGCAGCAGATGCACTTGATGCAATAAGTACCTTGTACTTTTTTGTGCGACAGACTCTTTTTATGGAACGTGTAATATTTGCTTCATCATCCACAAGAAGAACTTGTTTACCCATATGCATAAAAAATTTTCCCTTTATATATCTCCTGATTAACATTAGTCGTTAAATTTAATATCGGCAAATTGATAAGCCCAACTATTTATTTTGACCCATATTAGACTACTCGTAACTTTACTAACCGTTTAGGTGATGGCGCGAATGCTTGCTTGAACTCTGAATTACTAGCTTCGGTAGGTGCGATCATAGGTAAACTACCTACGTCTGTTGAGTACTTTGAATATGTTTGAATATGAGAGAAGCCTTGAAGGCGATTCAGCTGAAGATTAAACCGACTTCAACTTCGATCAGATGCCTGAGTACTCAGAAAAAGCAACTAAAGAAACTAAAGAAACTAAAGAAACTGTTGAGTATGTTTTGAACATGACCTGAGTTTATTCAGGTCAAACAGTACGCAAAAAACCTGACTGATCAACCGTACCTCTAGGAACATATTAATCAGCTCGGGTATTTTTTGTCTATTTTTTACCACTAGCAACACATTAACTACATATACCTTATTAACTATATATAGAATTAACTAAATATACGCAGCCAATTAAAGAATCGCTTCAGGTAAAAACGGAAAATCACGCAAAGCCCGTGTATCCATACGCCTATCACCATGTCGTCGCTCAAAATACTGGACGCCTTCCAATGGTTGAAATAGGTCATCACGCCTGCCAGACACCCTACGATCCAAGGTTAAATCGTACATTTTCAAAGCTTTTCGCTGCTTCTTTCCTTTACTATCAAGATTCAATTCATACATAACTGAGCCCCCCACTAACAAGATACCCATTACTCCTTACCTGTTATAGTTTACTCCTATTTGCGAACAAGCATTAAACCAATTTTTCATACTAGTAATTTTATGATAATGATTAATTATTAAAACGGGAAAAGATAAGAGAAAAACAAGAAGGGTAAAAATAGATACAAAAAAGCCCCCTAAACAGGAGGCTCTCTTCGTCTTTTAGTATCAACTGAAAAGACTAAGACAAAATACTATACAGCACGTCGACGTGCAAAACCTAGACCCATCAAACCGAGACCTAGAAGCGCCAATGAAGCCGGCTCAGAAACACTTGTTTCGTTAACTGTAAAATTGTCCATTACAAACTGAGTGCCTGGGCTTGTATAAAGCGTTAGACTATCGATACCGATGAAGTCAGCCTGAATCCATAATGGACCGGTGTTTGAAATATCAACATCGATATCATAAACAACAGAGCCGCCAGCACTACCCAACAGGTGAAGCGTACTGAGAGGGTCCCATGCAGACGTAAAGTAAGCACCGTTGAAGTCAAACGCCGAACTACTTGTAGTCAATGTAGTTCGATCCGCCCAGTTAAACGCAGTATAGTCACCAGAAACCGTTCCAAGCTCATAACCACTCCCAGGAAGTGAATCTTGATGAATAACACCGAAATTATCCCAATTCAAACCTGCATATCCGTCAGTTAAGGCAACATGACCAGAAGTTGTGCTAAAATCATCAAATGTAACAACCGCAGAAAATGCAGACGTAGAACATACAACCAAGGCAGCGCTCAAACCTAACTTTTTAATTAATTTCATAAAATTTCCCTTTTTAAACAACACGTATCACTTCGTAATACAGTCCTTACCAACACTTTAATTATCAGTCTGGCAACCACACACTGCTAGCAAAAAACAGACCTTAAAATAAAAAAACAAATAAAACAACAGCTTACATTAGGATAAACTTACAGTAATTTACTATCCGTTACATATAATTACAAAATCAGAATTTATGTAAATAATTTCGACACCTGTTCTTTTTTTATACAAGAAAACAGATAATACACGTCACATTTTATCTGAGCGCTAGCATTTAACCCTAAACTCAGCTCTTAAAACACAAACAAAAGTGTAAATAATTTCGACACAAAAGTGTTAAATGTTTATGAATGGCTATAACCAGAATGACCATAAGACAATTAGAGCATTTAAGAAAACTGATATTATTTTACTTATTACTGAAAAACCGTGCATTTGACCGGACCATCAAAATGCAATTAAAACCATATTCAAAAGAATATGTAGGTAATTGAAACTCCTGTCGATGTTCGTTGTCAAATTAGAGTATCTAAAGTAAGTGACACTATAAGAGACTATTTAAAACTGAGAATCAGGACTTACTCATGCAGCCATGCTCTAATCCACAACACAATATCTTCAATCCACAACACAATATCTTCAAAACAAGACACACCATAAGCATTCACTTACTCTGCTTTATGGCTGCAACTTTCTCAAATGCTGCTTACGCAATAAAAACCAGTGATTGGTCGATAAGCGATGAATTAAACCAAACACAAATTAACCATCAAACATGGCAAGAGATACTGGATAAGAATTTAATTGATGAGGATGCATCCCGCGTCAATTTATTTAAGTATGGGTCTATTTCAGGAACAGATAAAAAGAAGTTAAATCAATATATTAAAGCGGTGGCAGACATAAATCCTCGGGAATATCCAAAAGCTCAGCAAAAAGCCTATTGGATAAACTTATACAACGCCTTGACCGTTCAACTCATTTTAACTAACTACCCGGTTGAAAGTATTACCAAACTGGGTGAGAGCATTTTCTCATTTGGCCCCTGGGACGATGAAGCCATCACGATTTCAGATGAAACACTTTCTTTAAATGATATTGAGCATAAAATTATCCGCCCTTTCTTCAAAGACAAGCGCATTCATTATGCCGTGAATTGTGCGAGCTATAGCTGCCCCAACCTATCAGGAACTGCTTACACAGCTGAAAATACTGAAGACTTATTAAGTCAGGGTGCCTGCGATTACATCAATCATCCAAGAGGTGTAACGTTTGAGGGTAATGATCTGTTACTTTCGAGCATTTATAAATGGTATATAGAAGACTTCGGCGGAAACACCGAATCTGTCATCAATCACTTATTAGATTGCGCACAACCTAACTTAAAGCGTAAACTAGTGAAATTCTTAAACAGTCCCGGTGATGTTGATTACAGCTATGACTGGCGATTAAATAAAACCAACTAAATTGATTTATTAAACTAGGCTATTAACTTACTGATCTCATAGCTTATCTCTTTTCACTTTCCCTTAAGGCTCTCTTATGGATAACAATAAAAAGCTTCTAATTTTGGCGCTTTTCGTTCTAATTGGTAGCTTCTTCTATTTTGATTTAGCGAACTATTTAAGCTTGGATTACTTTAAATCACAACAACAAGCCATTACGCAGTTTTATCAAACTAACCCTTATTTCAGTGCTGCTATATTTATCGGCATTTATATTCTGGTCACCGCACTTTCACTTCCTGGGGCAGCAGTGATGACTTTAGCCGGCGGCGCTATCTTTGGTTTGATTGAAGGTACAATTTGGGTCTCCTTCGCCAGCACTATTGGTGCGACGCTGGCCTTTTTAGTTTCCCGAACTTTATTACGTGAAAGCGTACAAAAAAAGTTTGCCGACTCACTTAAATCGATTAATGCCGGTATCGAAAAAGAAGGTGCTTTTTACTTATTTGGATTACGCTTAGTACCGCTGTTTCCTTTCTTTGTGATCAATCTAGTCATGGGCTTAACCCCTATCAAAACGCGCCAATTCTTTTTTATCAGCCAGCTAGGTATGTTACCGGGCACAGCTGTTTATGTTTATGCTGGCACCCAATTAGGCCAAATTGATTCATTAGCAGATATCTTATCGCCCGGTTTAATCTTCGCCTTTGCTCTCTTAGGCATCTTCCCCATTCTGGCTAAAAAGTTCATGGAGAAATTACAAGCGAAGAAAGTTTTTGCCAGTTTCGATCAACCTAAAAAATTCGACACCAACATGGTTGTTATTGGCGCCGGTTCTGCGGGTTTAGTAACTTCCTTAATAGCAGCCGCGACCAAAGCTAAAGTGTCATTAATCGAACGCCATAAAATGGGTGGGGACTGTTTGAATACCGGCTGTGTACCGAGTAAAGCCCTGATTCGCTCAGCTAAAATGGCGAACTATTATCGACGTGCTGATGAATATGGCCTGTCTACTGGCGGTTCATCAAGCAAAGTAGAAGTTAACTTTGCAGCGGTCATGGAGCGTATTCAAGACATCATCAAAACCATTGAACCCCATGATTCCATCGAACGCTTTACTGATCTAGGTGTCGATTGCATCACGGGCAGCGCTGAAATCATCGATCCCTTCAGAGTCAAAGTAAATGGCGAGATTATCACCACCCGTAATATAGTTATTTCAACCGGCGCGCGGCCTTTTGTCCCACCAATTAAAGGCATAGAAGAAACCAGCTACTTGACCTCTGACACTATCTGGGAGTTGAGAGAAAAACCTGAGAACATGCTAATTATTGGCGGCGGCCCGATAGGCTGCGAAATGGCACAGAGCTTCCAGCGCTTAGACATTCAGGTCACGCAATTAGATATGTCACCCAGAATTATGCCACGCGAGGATGAAGATATCAGCCTGGAAGTTCAAAATCGCTTCATCAAAGAAGGTATCGATTTACGCCTGGGTTATAAAACCATTGAGTTTATTAAAGAAGGTGAACAAAACATTCTGCTCTGTGAAGATGATTCAGGACAAGCACAGCGCATAAGCTTTGATGTACTACTGCTGGCAGTTGGCCGAAAACCTAACACCGAAGGCTTTGGTTTAGATAAATTAAACATCCCGCTAAATCCGAATGGCACCATTGAAGTAAATGACTATCTGCAAACTCGCTACCCGAATATTTATGCCTGTGGTGATGTGGCTGGACCTTATCAGTTTACGCACACGGCCTCTCACCAGGCTTGGTATACCGCAGTAAATGGTTTGTTTGGTTTGTTCAAAAAATTCAAAGTGGATTACAGCGTCATACCTTGGGCAACTTTTTCAGACCCTGAAGTGGCCAGGGTCGGCCTGAATGAACAAGAAGCTAAAGAACAGAACATACCTTATGAAGTTAGCCAATATGGCATTGACGACTTGGACCGGGCAATTGCAGATGGCGAAGCGCATGGTTTTATCAAAGTACTAACCGTACCCGGAAAAGACAAAATTCTCGGCGTAACTATTGTTGGCCATCATGCTGGCGACATTATTGTTGAGTACGTTACTGCCATGAAACATGGCTTGGGCTTGAACAAGGTTCTGGGCACCATTCATATCTACCCGACACTCACTGAGACCAATAAGTTTGTTGCAGGAAACTGGAAGCGAGAGCATGTGCCTGAGAAAATCATGGCCTTCTTACCAAGGTTCCATAAATGGATGCGTGGAGGGTAAATCTTACACTACCGATATAACGAAGAAACCGTGCGCACGGCACATCCAATAAAACAATCAATATAGGGTGTGCCGTGCGCACCGGAATTCTAGTCAACAAATTAACTATCGCATCCTGTCAAAAAGCCTTGACCTTACAGTAGCTGAAAGGTTTATGCTTACCTTATTCACTCAATAACTGCATTTGAGCACAGAGGTTAACAGCATGAACATTGGCAAAGTCTCCAAGTTAACAGGTTTAAATTCGAAAACCATACGGTATTACGAAGAGATTGACCTGGTTCATGCCAGCTCTCGCTCTGAAAACGGTTATCGCCAATATACCGAAAAAAACGTAGAACAACTCCGCTTTGTGCAACGAGCACGTAAAACAGGCTTTAATATTGAAGAGTGCAGACAACTGCTAAGCCTTCAAAACGATACCAGTCGTCACAGCCATCATGTTAAAGACTTAGTATTAGAAAAAGCTGAGATTGTCGCCAAGCAAATTGATGAACTCAAAATAATGCACACCTATCTTTTAGAGCTAGCCTCTCAATGCCAATCTGACGAAGAGCCACACTGCGCGATTTTAGACACATTAAGTGAAGCTCAAATTGATTCACCTCAAGCTAATCCACCTCAAAACACTGCACTAAAAAACACTGCACTAAAAAACAGAGAGGAGACAGCCTCATGAACGACCAGCCATCCAATCCTCCAGAAAAAACTTGCTCCTCCTCTGCCGAACCGCTTTCCACCAGTAGCGCCACCGAACAAGAAGCTCATACAAGTAGCTGCCACTCAAGCTCAAATGAGAAAGCAAGTCTTACACCCAGTTGCTGCGAAGACTCTCCAGAAAAAAAGGATTGGTTTTTAAGACTTTGCTTGTTACTTACTACCATTTTCTATCTAATTGGCTTAACAGATGTTTCCCACGATGCTTGGTATGGCGTTATTAGCCACAGTGTTAATGAACTCATCAATACGATGTGGTGGAGTGTTGCCCTGGCTATTATCTTTGTAGGCATTTTAAACCGCATACCACAGACTTTTATTTTATCCATACTTGGTAAAGGCGGCACAGTAAAAGGTTTATGGCGGGCAACCTTAGCGGGCGTACTACTAGACTTGTGTAGCCACGGCATACTCATGGTTGGCATGGAGCTCCGTAGAAAAGGTGCCAGCCTTGGTCAGGTAATGGCCTTCTTAATCGCCAGCCCCTGGAATTCAATTTCCCTGACCCTCATTATGTTTGCTTTAATCGGCTTACCTTGGACTTTGGCATTCATTGGCTTATCAATGATCTTAGCGCTAACAACAGGCTGGTTGTTTGACCGTTTTGAACAAAACGGCACACTCCCCTCTAACCCCGTTACTAACTCCTTACCTGAAAACTTTCATTTTTGGACAGAAGCCAAATCCAGCCTCTCTAACATTTCCTGGAATAAGCATCTCGCTTTCGATATTGGAAAAACAGGGCTCAGCGGGTCTAAAATGGTGATTCGCTGGTTATTGTTTGGTGTATTACTAGCCTCTGCTATTCGGGGATTTGTTTCATTGGAAGATTTTCAGAATTACTTTGGCCCGAGTTTAATCGGCCTGGCCGCCACCCTCTTGGCTGCAACGATAATTGAAGTTTGCTCTGAAGGCTCAACGCCAATTGCCGCCGACTTAATGAATCGTGCTAATGCGCCAGGTAATAGTTTCGCTTTCTTAATGACAGGCGTCGCAACAGACTACACAGAAGTAATGGTCATTAAAGACTCAATGAAGTCATGGAAGATTGCGCTATTTTTGCCTTTATTGACGGTACCGCAAGTGATAGTGGTGGCCTTGATATTAAATGGAATGTGATTGGCATGGCGCACCAATTCAAAACTTATTTTAATAATGTATCCTGCAGCACCTTAGCAATATCAGCTTGCACCACTTCCAGGCTTTGGGTAGCGTCAATTATCTTGAAGCGTTTGGGTTCTGCCTTCGCGCGTCGGAGATAATTATTACGTACATTATTAAAGAACTCGGCTTGCTCTTCTTCAAAACGGTCCAAGGCGCCTCTATTTTTTGCGCGCGCCATACCAATTTCTATCGGCGCATCAAGCAATAAGGTTAGATCAGGGCGAATATCGCCTTGAACAAAAGTCTCTAGTAAAGCGACTTTCTCATCGGGTACACCGCGGCCGCCAGATTGATATGCATAGGTTGCATCAGTAAAGCGATCAGAAATAACATACATACCCTGCTCTAATGCTGGCAGAATTTTTTGATGCAGATGTTGTGCACGGGCAGCGAACATGAGCAGTAATTCTGTTTCTGAAACGACTTTCTCTTCTCGATTCTTTATGAGCACCTCACGAATTTCTTCCGCCAAAGGTGTACCGCCAGGCTCACGCGTTACAATAGACTCAATGCTTTCGCCTGCCAATACTTGCTGAATGAATTCAATATTGGTGGACTTACCCACCCCCTCACCACCTTCTATAGTTATAAATAAACCGCGCTTCACTATTTACTCACTTAATAAATTTAGATGTTCTTATTGTGTCGAACGATACCCTGCGCGACGCTTTAATTGAAACTTCCTAACAGCATTATTGTGCGCTCTTATGGACTCTGAGAATTGATGAGTACCATCACCCTTGGCTACAAAGTAGAGACTTTTTCCATTATCAGGGTGTAACGCTGCATGTATAGCGCTTTGCCCAACTATCGCAATAGGAGTGGGCGGTAAACCCTTAATACGATAAGTATTATAAGGCGTCATTTCTTTTAAATGTTTACGTTTAATATTACCCTGATACCGTTCACCCAAGCCATATATAACGGTAGGGTCAGTCTGTAATCTCATTTTCTTTTCTAAACGGCGAATAAATACGCCTGCGATCTCATTTCTTTCGTGAGCCGCGCCTGTCTCTTTTTCAACGATAGAGGCCAAAATTAAAGCCTCATAAGCATCTTTCAGTGGCAGGTCTTTCGCACGAGCTTTCCATTCTTTTTTAAGGATGGATTGCAGTCTTGAATGTGCACGTTTTAAGATAGATATATCTGAATCACCTTTATGAAAGGCGTAGGTATCTGGATAAAATTGCCCTTCGACATGCTTAACATCGCCTGACAACTTTAGAGCTTGCAAGACCTCAGCCATACTTTTGTCTTTTAAGGAGTGCGACAATTGAACTTCAGCATCGAGCACTGCTTTCAATTGTTTGTAAGTCGAACCTTCAATAAATTGAATTTGATACTGAATTTGCCTATTTGATGTAATCAGCTCAAATAAAACAGGAATGGTTGCACCGCTCTCTAATAAGAATTCCCCAACCTTAATGCTCCCCGTCAACTTTTGATGCTTGGCATAAACTTTGGATACCCACTCAGATTCCAACAAACCACTAGAAACAAAGCCCCTAAGTACTTTGTTGAGCGTATCACCTTTGCTTATTTCAAGAACCAAACCTGTTTCAGGTACCGTTAAAGGTTCATCCAGCTTCGCTTGGTAAAAACCATAAGAAGCAAATGCAAGCATCAGGCAAAAAACAAATAAAATCAGAAGAAAACGAATAAATTTCACAGGATGGCTTAGTAGTTCAAATGGTTAAAAAGATAATCTTGAATGAGACCACAATTAACATGCTTTGTAAGCTTAGTCTTACCAAGTTTTAAAACTGGCCAAAGCCCAAAGACACTATTTACCAAAGCAAGACCATCAGCAGACTCCATTCGCTGACGATCAATCACAGCCTCATGAATAGTCAGCCCTATCTCGCCAGCATGCTCTATCAGATATTGCCGAAGTGTACCTTTAACACCACTTTTATCAAGTAAAGGCGTAATGACATCAGAACCCTCAAAAAGCAGTACATTACTCTTAATTCCTTCAATCAACTCATCATTATAATTAAAAAGTAAGCCTTCTTGCTCCTCTTTTAATTCTTGAGAAGCCAGCACTTGCTCTAAACGATTCAAATGCTTAATACCTGCCAAAGCAGGCTGCACTGCCAATTTGTGTTCGCACAAACGCACTGCAATGCCTATATCCCCATAACGTTCTGGGTAGGAAGGCAGATCAAACACTTGGGTTATGATCGAACAATTAACTACTTCAGGTGGAGTATAACCTCGCCCGCCGTGCCCACGCGTCACAATCACTTTGACTAATGCCGAGTCTAAACGACCGTTATCCAAAATTTGCTCAAGTGCTTGGTTGAGGTTTCGTTTAAATTCACGAGATAACTGACGCACTGAACCCAGTTTTAAACACTCAACCCCTTTTTCAAAACGAGCAATATGCCATTTTAACAAGGGCACTGAAGCTTTCATTTTTCTTGTGGGCTTACCACTACTAGGACGTTTAACAGTAACACGCATTGTTTCAAATAAACCATCGCCATAAGCCAAGCCCCTGTCAGCTATATCAAGCGCCGAAGTCTCAATACCATTAACCAAAGTAATATGGGCCTGTCTACTCATATCAGCCTGCTCATGTCAGCCTATTCTCAAAGAAGTTTAGTCTTCTAAAGTCTGAAAAATAAGAGAACCATTCGTACCACCAAATCCAAACGAGTTTGATAGCACAGCTTTCATAGAAGCCTTTCTAGCGGTGTGAGCGACAAAGTCCAAATCACAACCATCTTCAGGTTCATCCAAATTAATAGTGGGTGGTGCAATTTGATCACTTAAAGCTTTGATAGAAAAGATCGCTTCAATCGCACCCGCTGCACCTAAAAGATGCCCTGTCATAGACTTGGTTGAACTCACCAACAACTTTTCAGCATGACCGGTAAAGAGATCTTTTATAGCTTTACATTCAGCGACATCGCCAAGTGGTGTTGAAGTGCCATGCGCATTAATATAATCAATATCTGAAGGCTTAATGCTCGCATCATTTAAGGCATTTTCCATAGAGATCCGAGCGCCTGAGCCATCTTCTATTGGAGAAGTAATATGGTGCGCATCATCACTCATACCAAAACCGGTTAATTCAGCATAGATAGTCGCATCACGCGCCTTAGCATGCTCCAATTCTTCTAACACGAGCGCCCCAGCACCATCGGACAAAACAAAACCATCCCGAGCTTTATCCCAAGGACGACTCGCTTTCTCAGGTTCATCATTGGCTGTTGATAACGCTTTGGCATTGGCAAAACCTGCCATCGCAACCGGTGTTGTTGCCATTTCAGCACCACCTGCAATCATCACATCCGCATCACCATAAGCAATTGTTCGTGCGGCATAACCAATATTGTGCGTACCCGTAGTACAGGCCGTTACCAAAGCAATATTAGGGCCTTTTAAACCAAATTTAATGGCAACATTACCCGCAATCATATTAATAATAGAACTAGGTACAAAGAAAGGGGAAACACGTCGTGGGCCAGATTTAACGTAGGTATCACGCACTGACTCAATCGTTTCAATGCCACCAATACCTGAACCAAAAGCTACGCCAGCCCTTAATTTTTGCTCAGCACTTAATGAGTCTATACCTGAATCCTGAACAGCCTGAATCGCAGCAATCAAGCCATATTGCATGAATACATCCATACGGCGTGCATCTTTCTTATCGATATACTCAGTCACGTCTAAGTCTGATATCTGACCACCTATTTTTACACCAAAGTTTTCAGTGTCAAAACGAGAAATAGCTGATATACCACTACGCCCTTCCAGTGCTCCCTGCCAAGAATCAGCAACACTATTCCCTAAAGGAGAAAGCATTCCCATGCCCGTTACAACTACACGTCTTTTCGACATATTTACAACCTCAACATTATTACTATTCTGACCACTGAAGGCATCGATGCGGTTTTTCTATTCTAAATAATTTGCAAAAAAAAACCGTCCAAAGCTAAACAAAGGACGGTTTTTGTACTTCTTTCTATTATTGATTCGCAATAATGAAATCAATCGCTTCCTGTACTGTAGAAAGCTTTTCTGCTTCTTCATCAGGAATTTCTGTTTCAAATTCCTCTTCCAATGCCATCACTAACTCAACAGTATCAAGAGAATCAGCACCTAAATCTTCTACGAAAGATGAAGTATTTTGAACTTCAGAATCTTTAACACCTAGTTGCTCACAAACAATTTTCTTAACACGTTCTTCTACAGTACTCATAATTTCCTCTCAATTAGATAGATCAAGCTAGCCTAACTCTATATTTGAATATTTAAATTATCCAAATACGTTTCATATTCAACATTATACGTACTAAATATTGCAATTAAATGTCGCGTGTAAAACTTTGCTTACTTATTGCGACGTAGTCTAGAGGAATCCCGTGCGCGAGACAAGCAACAAAGCAACTCTAACTAATGCTATTCGGGCCAAATAAAAGCTGCATATTGGCCATTCCAAAACAAATCACATTAGCAACAGCTACCCCATAAACATTCCACCATTCACATGAATGGTTTCACCTGTGATATAGCTAGCCTGAGCCGAAGCCAAAAACTTAACCACTGACGCCACCTCTTCAGGCTGACCTAAACGCTGCATCGGAATGGTCGAAAGCATATTCGCTTTCACACTATCTGATAACTCTTCCGTCATACTCGTTTCAATAAAACCGGGAGCCACTGAATTTACCGTAATACCTCGACCACTAATTTCCTTTGCTAGTGAACGACTAAAACCTTCAATACCTGCTTTTGAAGCACAATAATTCGCCTGACCCGCATTACCCATTTGCGCAACCACAGAGCTGACATTTACAATTCTTCCCCAGCGAGCCTTCGTCATACCACGCAAAACTGCCTTCGAAACACGATACACAGAGCTCATATTGGTATTAACAACATCCGACCAATCTTCTTCTTTCATTCGGAGCAAAAGACCGTCACGCGTTATGCCAGCATTATTCACCAAGATCAAAGGTGCGCCATAAGCCTGTGTAACCTGCTTAACTCCCTCCGCTACCGACTCAGGGTCTGATACATCCATTACGATGCCATCCCCATCCAAACCCCATTTAGCAAAATAATGAGAGATCGACGAAGCGCCATCTTCCGTGGTTGCCGTTCCAATAACCGTTAAAGATTCATCTAATGCCAACTCTTTAGCAATCGCTTGGCCAATCCCTCTGCTTGCACCCGTTACCAGTGCAACTTTCTTATCAAGTGACATCTTATTTGCTCTTTTATTGGATAATCAATTTCGGTGCGCACGGCACACCCTATAGGAAGACAATACTGAGACTTATATATTACATAGGGTGCGCCGTGCGCACCATCGATAACTATGCAGATAATTCAGAAAGCACCTGCTCAAGTCCTGCCATATCTGACATAGCGAGTGTTTTCACGCTTTTATCTATTCGCTTATTTAAGCCTGCTAAAACCTTACCAGGACCACACTCTATAAAAGTACCGGCGCCTTCTTTAACAAGATTAGATATCGACTGGGACCATAAAACAGGCTTATGTAAATGCGCTAATAAATTAACCTTCAATACATCCAGGTCAATCGCCATCTTTGCATTCACATTCTGCATGATCGGAATCAAAGGCTCACTAAAAGCCAATTGAGACATTGCATTTGCCAACTCTTCGCCCGCAGGCTGCAACAAACTACAATGACAAGGAACACTAACAGGCAACTTAGCTGCCCGCTTAGCCCCTTTTTCTTTCGCTATAATCATAGCGCGCTCTAAAGCTTCGGTTGCACCCGAAATAACAACCTGTCCAGGGGAATTAAAGTTTGCCGCAGCGACGACGTCACCTAGAGCGGCTTCCTCACAAGCAGACTGGACACCTTCATCATCCAAACCTAACAAAGCAGCCATTCCACCCTCACCGGCTGGTACTGCATTTTGCATCAGCTGACCCCGTAAGTGCACCAAACGAACAGCATCCTGAAAGTCTAAAACACCACTTGCAACCAAAGCGGTATATTCACCCAAGCTATGCCCGCAAACAAAATCAGCCTTTATCTCTGATTTTGACTCCCAAACACGCCACATAGCTACACTCGCCGTTAACACAATAGGCTGAGTAATGGCTGTTTGGTTGATAAGCTCTTCAGGACCATTCAATGCAATATCGAGTAAATCAATACCAATCGCTTCTGAGGCTTCTTTAAAAACTTGTTTGGCAATATCAGACTCATTCAACAAGTCCGACATCATACCGATCTTCTGCGACCCCTGGCCCGGGAACATAAAAACAGTTTTCATACATCCACTACCTTATAACGCTATTTGATTATATGCTTTGTTTAAATCTATAATTTATTCAAGAAGAAGCAACAAAACACACTAAACTAAACACATTAAAATAAAGAGAAAAACTGACTAAAAAAGCAAGTCATCTAGTTGACGATTAATGAGCTCAGGCAAATTTTCTTCTGCTTCTTTTGCGGCTAAATCAATGGCATGCTCGAAAGATTTAACAGAAGCGTGACCATGGCTTTTTACCAACACCCCCTGAAGCCCTAGAAAGATCGCACCATTATGCGTGTCTGGGTCCAATTGTTTGAGGCTTTTCTTTAACACGGGCAATAAAATACAACCGAGTAATTTTCGGTACCAGGAGGCCGTAAAAAACTCACGAATACCCTCAAGGATTATTTTCGCTGCGCCTTCCGCACTTTTTAAAGCAACATTACCCACGAACCCATCACAGACAATCACATCAGCCTTAGCGCGAAATATATCTCCACCCTCAGCAAAACCGACATAATTAACAACCTCACACTCCTCAATTAAAGAGGCAGCTAAACGAACCTGCTCATTACCTTTAATACTTTCGCCGCCGACATTTAACAACGCTACTTTTGGGGATTCAATGTTTTTTATTGTTTGTGCTAATAATTGGCCCATTATTGCAAATTGTAATAAATGCTCAGCAGAACTATCCACATTTGCGCCTAAATCAAGCACAAAACAACCACCACCCTGAGAAGGAAACAACTTAGTAATAGCTGGCCGGTCAATCCCAGGGTACATACCCAGAATTGCTCGCCCCAACATCATCAAGGCCCCCGTATTTCCGGCACTGACACAAGCATCGGCCTGACCGCTTTTAACGAGATCAAGCGCGATCGCCATAGAAGAGTCTTTCTTTTTCCTTAAGGCAATAGAGGGGCGCTCATCCATAGCAACAATGGATTCAGCATGTGCGATAGTAATTAATTCACGCAGAGATTGAGGAATATTTTCTTCTTGAGACAACAAAACCCCCAACTTATCCTGATCGCCGACCAGAATAATATTGAAGGTTTGTTTTGAACAAAGACTAGTGTTATTTATCTCATAGACTTTGTTCTTGAGAAAGGCTAACGCAGCAGGAACGACGATGGAAGGTCCTTCGTCGCCACTCATTGCATCTATTGCAATGGTGATCCCCACAGACATTTTTAGTCTTCAGCTATCTCAATAACTTTTTTACCACGGTAAAAGCCGTCTGCAGTTACGTGGTGACGTAGATGCTTCTCACCTGTAGTTGGGTCAACAGACAAAGTCGCCGCAGTCAAAGAATCATGTGAACGACGCATGCCACGTCTTGAACGAGTTTTCTTACTTTTTTGAACTGCCATCTTTGTTCTCCCAAAGGTATTTCAAATCTGTTGACTAATCTTAAGCAGATTAATCGGTCATTTTTTCAGTTTTAGTTGAGATAAGACATTAAAAGGATTTTCTTTTTCGTCTTCATCTATTATTTCACCTTCATCCATGCCGCCTGAAGGCTTACTCGCATCTTCACCTTGCAAATAGTCGCTTGCCTGACAATCTTCATGATAGGCAAACATTGGCAAACTGAGGATTAATTCTTCCTCGATAACATCCTGAATCACAAGCTTCTGATCATGCTCTACTAGTAGAGGCTCGTATCTACGAGGCAGGTTTTGAGCCTGCTCATCAGTCATTACAATACCAAGATTAAACTCGGAATGTATTTGCTTCTCAACCGAATGTAGGCATCGCTGACATAACAAATTAATATTTGCCTTCAACTTACCTTTCAAGATACGCAAATTTTGCTCATCTCGATCAAATTCCAACTCAATATCGACAACACCAGCAGAGTCGACTAGTAATTCAACCAGCCTAGGCATTAGATGTATGGCTATCTGCCCATCGAGAACCTTGTTCTGGTCCGCGTATTTAAAGGGGTCAAGCGTTTTTGGTAGTGAGTGATCAGACATAAGCGCGCAATTTTAGGGCCGAAGCCCTGTCTTGTCAAAGGAAATCAGTGTATTTTTAACATTCTTTCAATGCTGCGGGCATCTAATGAGCTCTCTGGTGCATAGGTAGCCTAAACACGCCCCCAATTGAGCATACCAAACGATGAAAATTGTACTCGCCTCTTCGAGCCCTTACCGCAAACAATTACTCAAAAAACTGATCTCTGACTTTGAATGCAGCTCACCAAACATCGACGAGTCACATAACACAAACGAATCATTCATCGAACTCGCAAAAAGGCTCGCTATCGAGAAAGCAAAAGCCGTTGCTGCTAACTATCCAAATGCACTCATTATAGGCTCCGATCAAGTCGCCTGCCTTATGCCAACACACCAAACTGAAAGAAGCGCTGAAACACAACAGTTATGTAAACCCGGAAATGCTGAAAACATGCTTCAGCAACTAAAGCTTTGCCAAGGTAAAACAGTCTTTTTTCACACGAGTCTTTGCTTATACAATAGCCAAAACAACTCACTCCAAGCCTCTGTTGAGACCTATGAAACAACTTTTCGTCATTTAAACGATCGGCAATTAAAAAGCTACATAAGTAAAGAACCAGCATTTGACTGTGCTGGCGGCTTCAAAATGGAAGGTCTGGGTATTGCATTATTTGAAAAGATACAAGGCGACGACCCCAACATTCTAGTCGGCCTGCCGCTCATTAAGCTAATAGACATGTTAAACAATGAAGGCGTGAACATTTTATAAACACTGTCAGCTTTTAAATAGAAAATACATAAACTGCTTAAATAGAAAGTTCATAGACTATTCCCCTTTTACAATCTACTCCTTATAATCTACTCCAAAGTAAAATAGAAAGTCGCCCCTTCACCTACCTCGGCCTCAGCCCAGATACGACCACCGTGCTTCTCAGCAATACGTTTCACGGTACCTAAGCCTACCCCTGTTCCCTCAAAGTCATTATCCTTGTGTAAGCGCTGAAAGGTCACGAAGAGTTTATTGTAGTAATCCATATTAAAACCCGCCCCATTATCTTTAATAAAGTAAACGGTTTTATCCTCCTGAATTTGAGACCCAAAACTGATCTTAGCTTGCGCCTTTTTACCAGAATACTTCCAGGCATTGCTTAGTAAATTTTCCATAAGTGAAATAAGCATTCGTTTATCACCACTCACCTCAAGACCTTGCGCTAATTCTACTGTCACATTTCGCTCAGGATAACGTTCACGTAGATCACCAATGATACCTTCAGCCATACCACTCAAAGAAACCTGTTGACGATTAACCTCCTGTCGCTGAACACGAGATAAGTCGAGCAAGCCATTGATGAGTTCGGCCATTTTCTCGCCACCCCGAGCTATCTTCTTAAGTAAGAACTGAGCTTCAGAGTCTAAACTTTCTGCATGATCCTCTAGTAGAATTTCGCTATAACCTTTCATGGTACGCAAGGGTGATCTCAAATCATGTGAAACACTATAACTAAAGGTCTCCAGCTCCTTATTGGCCACTTCTAAGTCTTGTACGGCTTGATTCAATTCTTCTGTTCTATTTTTAACTTTTGCCTCAAGACCCGCATTCAACTCATTTACTTCAGTAAACAGTTTCGCGTTTTCAAAGGAGATCGCAGCCTGAGAAAGCAATAAACGTAGAGTATCCAAACCCGAATCAGTAAATGCAGCGACAGATAAGTTATTCTCAAGATAGAGCGCCCCTACCAACTTATCTCTATAAAGGACGGGTATTGATAATACAGAACGAGGTCGCTTGCGACGCACATAAGGGTCCTCTGTATACTCGCCTTCATTAACCGCATCATTAAGCTTAATAAGTGCTTGATTGCGTAACGTTAAACCAATAATTGCCTGCGGTACAAGCTCACTCCTCCGGAGGGGGCACCGTTCAAAGCCTTCCGTATTCGTATTTTGCTCATCGACCAAGGCAACAATAGTTGCCCCCTTTTCGCTCCCAACAAGTAAAGCGCCATATTGTGCACCTGCATTTTCCATAATAACTTTCATCACTTGCTCGGTGAGCTTCTCATAGGCCAGCTCACCGGAAATTGCCTGCGTTGATTTAATAATCGAATCCAAATCCAATTCAGCGTTACGCGCTATTGTCATACTATTCGCTGCAGTCTGTCTTTGTGAAATCGCAACTCGGTCAACTCCCACAGAGCGAGAACTACCCAAAGAATCTTGAGAGCGCACATCAAACTGTAAAAAGCTATATCGCTCAGATAAAGCTCTTAATTTAGGAATACATCCCCAAACCTGATATAAGCGAAAAGCATCTTCAATATGTATAATTGAAAAACGCTCTAAGTCTTGACCCGCCAGATAATGGCCATACAACTCATGCGCTAAAGCCTGATATGTCCGAAACCCACCTTTAGCCGCGACCTCTATAGCCTGCTCATAAAGCGGCATACACACATCTAGCCCCTCATTATGCAAGCGTGCCTTTTCAGCCTGCAACAAAATATATTTATGAGCAAAATTGAGCGGGTAAAAACCCGACAAAACCTTAAGTTTTTGAGTGCAGACTGCTAAGTCATATTGCATTTTTGAACTTAAAGATCCCTTAGACTCAGAAACCAACAACAATAAGGCATACTGAAATAACTGATCATTTATAAAACTAAACTTTGGTGCATTTTGAAACAAGTCTTGCGCCTGCTCTGCATGTTTAATAGCCAGATCATAATCATCATACCAAAATGCTAATTGCGCCCGATAATTGCACAAATAGCTATAATGAAAGCCCAATTTAGCCTTGGCTAAAAACGCTTCAGACAAGTTATCATCATCTAAAACATGCACACCTTCTTCATAACGCAGTGCATTAGCCACTCGCAGTGATGCAAAAGGAGCAGGAGAAAAAATAGCGCCTTTCCCAACGATCTGGATCGTTTCAATTGCTTCATCAACAATTTTAATTAAAGGCTCGCCCAGAGAAAATTTAAAAAAGAGAATATTACTTTTACAGATAGCAGCCCGCGCTAATTCACCATGTTCCATGCCATATTCATAGCCTTTTTGATGCAAGTCTATGCATTCCTGATAAGGACTGAACAGATAATCCACTAAACCTGCTAACATATTGCAAGCATTACTCAACTCTCGGGCTTTAGGATATTGTTCGATATATGTATGCGCCAATGCAGACATTTCTTTAGCTTGTTGATATAACTCATTTAGCGATAACAGACTAGCGTAGCAAGACAGGATAAGCGGAGTGAATTCAGACTGCCCCTCCTTACAAACTAACTGCATAGCACGCTGGAAAAAAAACTGATGCAAATCCGACTCACCTAAGATATAACAGACTTGTCCTAAATTCGGCAATAAACGACTTGCAATCAACAGGGCCTCATCTGTAATAGACCCAAGTTTTTCTGGAGATAAGACTCTGGATTCCCAGTCAATCGTTGCCAGTTCAGCCTGCTGCTGTACAAGCACTTCTCTTAAATCATTATCTTCTGAAGGAACCTTTATTCCCACACATTCCAGAGCCATTTTTCCGAAAAGAAGACCTTTCCGCCAATTACCTGCTCCAATCCCATGGATCAGTCGAATCGAGTAAATTTCAGCCCTAGCAAGAGGATTAGTTATATGAAGAAGAACTTCATCATATATACTTTCAGAAACCTCAAGATCACCTAATAAATAATGACATTCTGCAGAGAGCTTCTTTAAATCCAAAGTTAAAACAAAATGACTCCGCCAAGCATCACTGGGCAACAAACTTAAGCCATACTCTGAATATTGCAGTGAGGCCGACCAGACACTTGCTTTTAAAGCTTTTTCGGCCGCGACTAAATTTAACTCTGCCAAACGTAGCTTTTCATCCGGTTCATTAATTAGATTGATACCATGATTCAGCTGCTCAACAACCTCAAACACCTTCATTTGGCGAGGTTTCTCACTCTCATACTGGTATAATAATCGACCAATTCTTAAATGAGTTTCCTGCCTAGCTAGCTCATTAAGCGATTCATAAGCCGCTTGCAACATTCGGTCATGCAAAAACTTACACTGAGGTATACGTAAAATACTTGGGCAAGAACCCTCTTCCTGAAACGGCAAAGGCTCTTGATTGATAGGCAGATCATCTGCAGTCTCTTCATGCCCTCCCATAACGCCTAAAAACCAATCTCCACCTTCCTGAATTAACAAACCTTCTTTGATGGCAGGCCATAAAGCGAAAGATGCATCTGCCATTTCTTGACCTGTCACATAAGCCAGGGTTTCAAGGTCAAACTGAGTACCTATACAAGCGGCAACTTGAAGTATGCTCTGAGTATAGTCAGGTAACGCGTCCATTTTACCTAACATCAACTCGACCACATTATCGGTAATGGACTGCGCACTTATTTCATCAAGACACCATGTCCAATATCGCGCTTTAAGGTCAAAATTTAACAAGCCTTGGCTGTACAGTGTTTTCAAAAACTCAATAGTGAAGAAGGGATTACCTTTTGTTTTGTCATGTATCAGCTGTGCTAGTGGTTCAGTTTCCAATTCTGAACGATACAATGTATCCATGAGTAAATGGCATAATTGACCTTTTAGTAGAGGCTTCAAACTTACTTTCGAAACAGCTGATCGCCCATCTCTCGACTGATGAGAGGCCTGTTCAATCATTTGTATTACAGGGTGTTTTTCTGAAACCTCATTATCCCTGTACGCCACAATAATATATAAGCGACATGACGCTTCACTTAACAGCTCTGGTAAAAGATTTAATGTTCCTCTATCCGCCCATTGCACATCATCGATAAATAGAATCCATGGCTGCGTTTTAGTTACAGTAGAAATAAAGTTTCGTAAAACCAAATAAAAGCGAGCCTGACTTTCCTGAGCAGCCAAAGGTTTAACTGGCGCTAAGGACCCCAAAACACCCTCAAACTCGTCCATAAAATCTATCAGCACTCCGGCATTATCACCGAGCGCGCCCAATAGCAAGAAACGTAATTTTGTTAACTCAGTTTCTGGTAGGCCTAGGCTTTGATTTATCCAGACCCTTAGTGCCACTTTTAATGCCGAGTAAGGAATGTTTTGCTGAAGCTGTACAAACTTCCCACTAACAAACAAACCATTATGCGCTGCGATCGGCTTATGTACTTCATGCACCAAGGCAGATTTACCAATACCAGAATACCCAGAAACAGACATGAGCTGAGGCTGCCCTGCTGATGCACGATAAAACTGCATCATTAAGGTTTCGACTTCCTTTTCACGCCCATATAAAACCTGCGGAATATGAAAGTGGTCTGAGACATCATCTACACACAAGACAAAGTCTTTAATGGTTCCGTCAGTATTTAATGAGTCTCGACAAGTGCATAAGTCATGCTTTAAACCCAATGCGCTTTGATAGCGATCTTCAGCATTTTTACTTAATAGCTTTTCAATTATATTGGATAATGCGGGTGAAATATCCTTTCGAGCGTCTTTCACAGGTTTTTGCTTTATTGCCATATGCGCGTAAACCATACCCAAAGCATCATCCGCCTCGAAGGGTAAGCAGCCTGCTAGTAATTCATAAAAAACCACACCCAAAGTATAAAAATCGGTTCTATAATCTAAGGCCCGATTCATTCGTCCTGTTTGCTCTGGAGACAAATAGGCGAGTATACCCTCAAGATTCTCAGGAGAAGCCAAGACCGGCTGCTCACGCGTTAGTAAGGAAGCCAAGCCGAAATCAATGATCTGAAGCTGTTTAGTATCAGGATTTACGACTATATTGCCAGGATGAAGATCTTTATGAATTATCTGTGCATGATGCACCACACTTAAAGCATCAACTAACTGAATAACTAAATCTAAAAAGTCGGAGATTGGTAACTGTTTATTCTCAAAGTTTTCCAAATAAGATTTTAAGTCAATTGCTTGAATATCCTCCATCACCAGCCAAGGCTGATTTGGGTGGTCCATAAAATCTACAACTTTAACAATATTTGCATGATCGAAGCGGCTCAAAATATCAGCAATGAAAGGTAAGCGAGACCGATCAGCTAAGCTGGCAGAGCCGCCACAGGTTCGTAAAATATAGGTTTTTTGATCGTGCTCACTAATTGCTCGAAATACTTGGGTTTGAGTACTTTTAAACAGTGTTTCTGAGATTTTAAAGCCACTCGGATTTAACATAGATTCGACTGCGTAGTTATTGACTAAGGTATTGACTAAGGTATTGACTAAGGTATTGGTTAAATTAGTTATTTCAGTATAGCAGTGATATAAAGATTTTCTTGGGGAGGCTTCATACAAGAAATGTGAGATATAAATGCGGGGCTAATAGCCCCGCAAACAATATTTATGCTTTACCAATCATACCTTTTATAGCAGCAGGTAAATCTGCCGGCAATATGATCGACTTACTATTATCAGAGGCAGCTAAATCTCCAATTGCAGTGATATATTTTTCACCTAACAAATACATCACAGCCATATCCTTATCATTCATAGGTTCCGCAACCATCGCGATGGCTTGTTGTCTCGCTTCAGCCAATGCTAGTTCAGCCTTAGCATCTTGCTCAGCAGCTTCTTTTCGCCCCTGAGCCTCTAGTATTTGAGCCTGCTTCTGTCCAGAAGCCTCTAGTATTTGGGCTTCTTTTGTACCTTCAGCTTTTGTAACTGTTGCTCGACGAGCACGTTCTGCCGAAGCTTGCTCTTCCATTGCTTGCTGCATCGTTTTTGAAGGATTTATGTCCTGAATTTCAACTGATCGCAGGCTAATCCCCCACTCTTCTATCTCGGCAGCGATTGTATCAGTTAACTTGGTTTTAATTTGATCGCGAGAACTCAGTGCGCTATCAAGATCCATCTCACCAATAATAGAACGCAAGGTTGTTTGCACTTTTGTTTGGATAGCTATGTTGTAATTATCGACACCGTAAACTGCTTTTTGCGGGTCAACTATCGAGATATACCCCACAGCACTGGTGATTATTATGGCATTATCTTTCGTTATAACTTCTTGAGAAGGAATATCAAGGACAATCTGCTTAGTCGTCAACTTATAAGCGACCTGATCAAAATATGGCACGATGATATTCAAGCCTGGCATGAGCGTTTTCTCATATTTACCAAAGCGCTGTACCACCCACTGGTATCCTTGCGGCACTAATCGCACGCCCTGAGCAATGGTAATTAAAACTAAAATAAATATCGCCAGCGCGATATATAAACCTGCGTTCATAATTTTCTTCCTTTAAATTTTTGTACTACTTTATTTTAGTACTACTTTATTTTAAAAAAACGTTACTTTTAAGCAGTTTTAGGTATTGAACTACTAACTTTACTTCCTGATCGATTAACGTTTTTTCATTTTAAGAATTCGATCCTGAACATCAATTACTTGAATCTGATCACCCGTTTCAACTCCATCTTCCGTTTCAAAATCCCACTCATCCTCGCCTAATAAAGGCGTGGAAAACCGTACCTTGCCACTGCGATGTCCTGAAGGTTTAGCAATAACCAAACCGATCTCACCCTCAACATCTTCCAATGAAATATTACCGCCATGCATAGGTGAAGGCTTAAGATACTTAAACCACATTAAAGTCAAAATGGCAGAAACAGAAGCCCAAAAAACAACTTGAAATGTTAAAGACAAAGAGGGATCAAGCAAGAGCAACAAACCTACAATAATCGCGCCTAAGCCAAACCACAAAGCAGTGAATGAAGGAATAATAAGTTCAAGTAATACCAAACCTATGCCCAGCACAACCCAATGCCAATATAAAAGTTCCACGCTTTCTCCCTCACGTTAATACGATTAGTTAAACAAATATTTTTTAAAACAAAGTACTTACCAGTAACTACTTGAGAGTTTTAAACGAAAGCTACCGGAATCAAAGAGGCTTGAGTCATGCAAAGAGCTCTACTTATCTGATTTCTTTTTATCTGTTTCTTTTGGCGCATCACCAATGATTGATTTAGCCGGACATACTTTAAATATTGGGCAACTTTTACAACCTGATACAACTGCGATAGGGCATAGGGTCATCATTTCTTCCTCATCATTTATGATATTTTTTGAATTATTAGTTATTTAGGGCTATTTTACACTTGAAGTGTAACGCCTGCGTAATTTAGAACAAGTAAAATCTAAACTTCACCGTCATACGCCCAGCCTGCCCATATTGGTTGAACATTTTTAGGTAATTTTGGAATACGGCCTAATTCAGCCCAAGGAAATTTTGGCGTATGAAAGTCACTGCCTAATGAACCCTTTAAGTCCATACGCTGACAAAGGTCACTCATCATGCCGACTTCACCTTGTTTCTGCCCAGAGGTAATCACTTCAATGCCCTCACCGCCGCACGTTTTAAATTCTGTAATGAGCTCTCGTAGCTTGGTCAGAGTCATGTTGTATTTTCTAGGATGAGCTATCACGGCAGTACCATTGGCATTTTTTATCCAGCTTAGAACTTCACTTAATTCAGGCCACATACTTTTCACATCGCCAATTTTCCCTGCACCTAAATATTTTTTGAATGCCTCCCCAATATTGCCTACCATCCCTGCATCAACCATCGCTTGAGCGAAGTGCGGACGGCCCGGTATACCACTTCGACTCAGGTTCTGAGCCTTGCCAAGCAAATCAGGGAAGCCTTTCTTAGCTAAACGTTCTGAAATTAAGTCTGCACGCGCATGACGCGCTGCCGTTTGTGTCTCTTGGACCTCTAACATGAGCCCATCATCTAATGAGAAGTTATAAGCCAAAATATGAATAGTAAAGTGACGCCACACACAAGATAACTCAATCCCAGACACCATTTGAACATCTAAAGCTCTTGCCTTTAGCATTGCTTCTTTTTGCCCTGAAATAGTATCGTGGTCAGTTAACGCGAGTAACTTAACGCCATTTTCACTCGCTCGTTCCACAACATCACCTGGACTTAAAAAACCATCAGACTCATAACTGTGGCAGTGCAAATCTATTTTGGAGAAATTCATCTGTGTTTTATTTAATCCTGTTATAACTAAATCAATCGTGTCAATTCAACGATATTTACCGTAATAAATCATTTTTGTGTGGTTAATCGTGCTTTTAATGCCACTTTTACATTTGGTAATTTTGAACCTAAGGCATTTACACTTATAATCCCTTACCTAAGTAATTAATCCGACTATTTCATGGAAGTAAGTATTAAAATGTCCAAGTTGACAGAACGCGCTAATCTACAAACCTCTGAAGAACCAAGCTCTAATAAATTAAGCTCCGACACAACTAGCTCTACGGCGCCTGATTTAGCTCATAAAAAGCCACAAACAAGTCACCTTCTTTTAGAAATGGTAATTTGTGTCATTCTTCCCACTGTAATACTAAAGTATTTAAGTGGCGATGATCGTTTAGGCCCTGTTTATGCCCTGATATTTGGCCTTTCATTTCCTTTAGGTTTTGGTATTTTCCAATTCATTAAAGAAAAACGCTTCGGTTTTATTCCTGCACTAGGTTTTATTAGCATACTGCTGACCAGTGGTATTGGCCTTCTGGGCCTAGACGCCAAATACATCGCTATAAAGGAAGCCAGCATACCACTGATTATTGCAGTGGGAACCATTATCTCCTTAAAAACCCCCTACCCCTTGGTCAAAACATTTATTTATAATGATAAAATCTTACAGATTGACAAAGTCGATGACGCGCTGGCTCAAAGCAATAATCAATCAGCATTTGAAAAGATTCTAAAAACAGCCACTTACATTTTAGCTAGCTCCTTTTTACTATCCGCCTGTTTAAATTATGCTTTGGCAAAATACATTGTCGTCAGCCCTTCTGGAACAGCTGAATTTAACGATGAGCTAGGTACAATGAACCTATTGAGCTACCCCGTCATTACTATTCCCTGCATGATTGTAATGGTCTACGCCATGATGTATTTATTCAAAAACATAAAGCAACTCACGGGCTTAGGGTTTGAAGAGATCATTCATCATTAAAATAGAACGTAGTTAATTTATAAAACATAGTTAATTTATAAAATATAGCTAATTTGTTGAACAAGCGGCCCAGACAGGCTAATAAGGAACTTCATGTACTACGCAATCATTTCAGAAGATGTCGAAAACAGCTTACCCAAGCGCAAAGTCGCCCGTCAGGGTCATCTCGCTCGCTTAGAGACACTTAAAGAACAAGGGCGCTTGCTAATAGCAGGACCACACCCCAGCATCGATTCTGAAGACCCTGGTGAAGCCGGTTTTTCAGGTAGCTTGGTGGTAGCAGAATTCGCCTCTATCATAGACGCACAAGCGTGGGCAGATGAAGACCCTTATGTCGCTGCCGGGGTATATCAAAAAGTCATCGTTAAGCCTTTTAAGAAAGTGCTACCATAATACATTAACGCACTGCATTGCAGACAGTGAACTTAAATCATTGAACTTAAGACATTAGACCAAAGAAGACATAGGGCTTTCAACATCGACCTTTTCAACCTTGATCTTTTTTAATAACAGTCTTTTCAGAAATGCCCGTTATAAACTGAATAAACACATACACTTTAGGTACAAAACATTGAACAAAATTCTGAGCACTGTAATTTCAAGCTTTCTTATCATTAGCACTTTTTCTTTAAGTGCATTAGCAGAAAGCATGTATATTGATGACACCTTACTCGTCCCTCTCAGAAGCGGTGAAGGCACTAGCTTTCGAATTGTACATAAAGGCCTACGTAGTGGAACAAAACTAGAAATTCTTGAAAGGAACAAAGCCAGCGGTTATTCAAAAGTTGCTACACCAGGTGGTATTGAAGGGTATTTACCATCTCGCTACTTAACGGCGACGCCTATCGCTAAAATTCGCTTAGCCGAAGCCAACAAAACAGTTGGTCTATTAAAAAACGAAAACACCCAATTAAAACAAAATTTATCTAAAATTTCTCAAGAACATAAAGCCTTAAACAAAGCACATAAAAAAACTAGCTCAGAACTTAATCAAAACAGTAAAGAGCTATCTAATATCAAATCAATTTCTGCAAATGCTTTAAATCTTGATCGACGTAACCGTGAGCTAAGAGAAAGCAATGAGCAACTCAGAAATGAGTTAGAACTCATTCAAACAGAAAACATTCGCCTTAAAGATAAATCAGAATCCAACATGATGATGATTGGCGGCGCATTGGTAACGCTTGGCGTGATACTAGCCCTTGTTATTCCTCTAATCAGACCCTCAAAGAAAGGTGATAGCTGGGCCTAATTTTTGTTCAAACCGCTTCAATAATGAGCAATCGAACAAGAAACAACCTAAAAGCTATGATATCCTTTATGGATAAGTTGAGACTTTTATACGAAGTAGTACTAATTAATTTCAAAAAGCACCCTTGTATTTTGGAAGTCTCCATTTATTACTAAAGCCTTAACATTTGCTCATAGTTTTAAAACTTTAGCATTTGCGCTTTACAGTATGCCTTTTTAGACATATATAAAAGGTGTAACATTTATCCATAAGAGGTGTTGAATAGATGAATAACTTGCTGAACCGAACCTGGGATGAGAAACGCGACTTTATCCGAATGAAAGTTGATACTGAAATCACTTTATCTGTCGATAATACAAACGTTAGTGTTAGTGGTTATTGCCGTGATTTAAGTGGTACTGGTATGTTAATAGAAGTAGGAGAAGTCGTAGACGCAGGTTCTACGTGTAAAACGACCCTTCCATCCACTAATGATGCCTTCCCTGCACTTGACGCAAAAGTTAAAATCATAAGATGCACCAAAATTGGTGACAGTAAATACGAATTAGGCACTGAAATACTTGAGATTGCCAGTTAACTGTTATACACAAAACACTTAAAGCTTATGATAAAGAATCATTAAGCCTAAAGCATTAAGCCAGGCAATGTGAACATTACCTGGCTTTTTTGTTGCTGTAAAAATATACCTAACGAAAATACGCTTCAGTAAAAAAACGTCTTGGTCTATTTTATCTCTAGCGCTTCAGCTGAAACAATTACACCGTTATTATCTGCATAAACAAACTGCCCCGGGATAAAAGTAATACCACCGAAAGTAACAGGAATATTTAAGTCACCGATTCCTCTTTTCTCTGTTTTGCGAGGATTAGTATTCATCGCCTGAACACCCAACTTAGTTTGACGAATTACATCTACATCACGAATACAGCCATAAATAATCAAACCTTCCCAACCATTTTCAGCAGCCTTTTCAGCTAACATATCACCTAACAAAGCATTACGCATTGAGCCACCGCCATCAACGACCATTACCTTTCCTTCGCCTGGTAGACCTACCTGCTCTTTAACAATGGAGTTATCTTCAAAACACTTTACTGTCACGATTTCACCACCGAAATTATCTATGCCACCATAAGTATTTAGCATAGGCTCTAGCACCTGCACTAATTCTGGGTAGTCATCACACAAATCAGGGGTGATGATTTTTTTATCGCTCAAGGTATATCTCCTACAAATAGTTCTAAAGTAAATAGTTCGAAATTAATAGTTCCAGCTCAGTAGTTATAAATAAGAAACTCTTGATAAGCAGTTCTAGATAAATAGCTCTGGAAAATAAGTCATGTTAAAAACCACGACAGAGTAACTGATTGCGACCCGACAAACTAGATGTGCTCAAACATACTCACATCATTCTCACTAAGCGGCTGACTTTTGATCTAAGGATCTGTGGTCGTCATACTGACAATAATATCGGGAAAGGCAATTCCCAAAGCGATCAACAAAGGTAAAACATAGAAGTAAGATAGCATCACACGTCGAATATTTTTATTCGCTAATCGTAAGCCGATTAAATTATCAATGACTAACTGCCCTTTAAGCGCGATAACAAAACAAACAAGCACCCCAGAAATAACAGTACTGGAAATAGAATAAGCTGTCGCGGTTTCAACCAACACTACACTCACTGAAGTAAGTACAAGCAATGCTAACCAAGTAACAATAAGGCGCTTATTTTCTTTTTTTTCCGCACAACTTGAAGACATGAAACCTCACTCAAACAAAAACATACCGTAGTACTTAAATTAGAACATAGAGAAGAGGAAAAATAATAATCCAGGCCAAATCCACCATATGCCAATAACACGCTGCAGCCTCAAGTCCTTCATGCTTTTCAGCTGAATAAGCATTAAATCGGCTACGTAGATAAACCCACAACAAACCACACATGCCAAACATCACATGCAATAAATGGTTGAATGTCAGGTAATAATAAATAGTGAAGAACAGATCTGTTTCGATACCAATACCACGCTGACTATTAACATGATATTCCCACGCCTTTACGCAGCAATATGCAGCGCCACATAAAAACGTATAGATGATCCATTTCTGGCTTTCTTTTACGCGCCCAAGCCTTATTGCCTGGACGCCTTTCGCAATAAAAAAGCTACTTGTGAGCAAAATGAAAGTATTACTAATGCCTGAAAAGGTATCTAATTGAAGCACGCCTTCAGCAAATACTTCCGGGTGATGAGCTTTGGCGACAATGAAAATTATAAAAAAAAGTGCAAATTCTGATATCTCAGCAAAGATTAAAATCCACACGGCGATATCGCCTGGAATCACACCTTTACCTTTAACTCTCTCTGCTTCTTTCCCAGCAAACGCACTTTCTTGAACTTCACTCAGTGAAACACCCCCTTTAGCGGAATTAATAAGCTCTCCTCAATTCATAATTCTCTTTTTAGAAATTAAAAATAAATTTGGATTAAGCGCTCAATAGCCGAAATCGTTTCGGTCTCATCAGACAAAGTCTGCGCTAGGCAGGCGTAACACGCTTGCTTTGGATCCAAACCAGAGTTAATCATCATCGCGGTATAAATTAGAATACGTGTTGATGCTGCTTCTTCTAGATCATGATCTTTTAGCCGGCGCAGATCGCCACCTAGTGTGACGAGTTTTTGCGCGGTCTCCTTATCGATATTGGACTCCTGACAAACAATCACAACTTCACGCTCAGGGCTTGGATAATCAAAGGCCATACTTACAAAACGCTGTCTCGTACTTGGCTTTAAGCCTTTCATAACATTCTGGTAGCCAGGATTGTAAGAAATCACCAGCATAAAATCTGGGTGCGCGACTATTTCTTCTCCTGTACGCTCAATCGGCAACACACGGCGATGGTCTGATAAGGGATGCAAAACAACGGTCGTATCTTTTCTCGCTTCCACGACCTCATCAAGATAACAAATCCCACCCTCTCGAACAGCGCGAGTCAAAGGCCCGTCCTGCCAGTAGGTACCCTCTTTATTCATTAGGTGCCGACCAACCAAATCCGTTGCAGTTAAGTCATCATGACAAGCAACAGTAAAAATAGGTCGATCGAGCTGGTTTGCCATATGCTCTACGAAGCGTGTCTTGCCACATCCTGTTGGCCCCTTAATCAAAACCGGTAAATGATTTTTAGCAGCATGATTAAAAATTTCCACCTCATTATGCTGTGGTAAATAATTCATATTACTTGCATTAGTTGTCATATTATTTCCTTGTTATTCAACAGCTTGGCCACACACCTCATGATTGACCCGTTAAATTCAAATAAAGCTTAGGCAGTAAGGTTGGCAATCGAGCTATATCACTTACAATCGCATAGCCATGATCACCAAACAGATAAGGTAAGTACTCATTCCCATCCTCATCAATAGTGATACAGAAAGGCTGTATGCCCTGTTGTTTAGCTTCAATCACCGCTTTACGCGTATCTTCAATACCATAACGACCTTCATAATGGTCGATATCATTTGGCTTACCATCAGATAAAATCAACAATAAGCGCTTGTGAGTTGGTTGCAGCTTCAATACTTCAATCGACTGCCTGATGCCCGCCCCCATTCGGGTGTAATAGCCAGGTTTAACAGCCAGTATTCGCCCTCTTGTAGCATCAGAGTAGGGCTCTGCAAAATTCTTAAGCAGGTTATATCGCACCTGCTTATTCTTGATCGATGAAAAACCATATATTGCGAATGGATCACCCGACCCACTTAGCGCTTCAGCAAAAAGAAGAATACTGTCTCGAATAACATCAATAACACGCTCATGTGCGTTTAAGGCAGAGTCAGTCGACATAGATAAGTCAGCTAATAACAAGCATGAAAGATCACGCTTATTTTTACTTTGCGACTTATAAAAGTCCTGTTTATCCTCATTCTTGTTTGGACTTGTGACACCTTCAATACAAGCATCAAGATCTAGCTCTGTACCAAAAGGTTGGCGACGCAACCAGGTAGCTTGAAAGTTCAGTGCACTAAAACGATTTCTTAGCTGATACGCTACTTGCTTAAGACGATCAGGTACAGGCTCGGGCAAAGCATCATCATCCAACATCGGTTGAATCAGACAATAATCTTTTAACATTGCACTACGTTTGTAATCCCATTCAGGTAAACGTATACCATCCCCAATCGCCAAATCATCATGCTGAGGAGAAGGTAAATCCATATCAAATTTGATCGATGCCGATTGCGCACGACGTTGGCGTGACAAGGTGATCAAATCCAAATCTTCTGCGGCAGCGGAAACATCTACATCTACGTCCTCTTCTTGAGGACGATCCAAATCAATTTGCTCAGTCCAACTACATAAACTTTCTAGCAAAAATACTAACAGGCCATCGGTCTCTTTCGCATCATCGATTCTTTGTGCTTCTTTACGCGGCCCTTTTTCTTGTTCCTGTTTTTCAGAATGCTGGTTTTCAACAGGCGCGTCATCCAAGTCATCATCAGCCGAGACGCTCACACCATGAATGGGTTCGGGATATAACCATAAAAATATAGGGAACGGGTCTCCCGGGGCCTTGGGTAATAACGCCACACTACCCGGTTCCTTAAGTGCTTGCTGAATAGCTAGCTCACGCGCCAACTTAAGGCCTTCCAACTTATCTAAGTCAGGCCTCATCGGCAGAATAGCCTCTACCAAATCATAATACTTTTTTGCCAAACCTGGACGACTTTCGAGAATTTCTATCACGGCATTTTGATTATCAACAAACCAGTGATTAATACTCGGTAATTGGGCTGCTAAGGCCGTTAACCAAAAATATAAGTCTTCATTTAGTTGTTTATCAGGGAAAAGAGCATGATTAGGCGCGAAACGCACACTGCGCTCATCCTGCCAAGCAACATTAGTTCGTCGATGCGTGCCTGCCACTCGCTGAAGTAATCTACGATGTAATTTAAACTCTCGCGGAGATGCACCTTCAATGACTTTGCCAGGCGCCCCCCCTAAGGCACGATAAAAAGGTGCTAGCTGCGAACTCAGGTCGACAAGATTTACCTGTGCATCTGCATGATCAGTCGCAGCGCGCTTGGTAATCAGTCGATGCCAAAATTCACCAACTAGCTCTTCCATCTATCACCTCTTGTATCTTTCGGTTTTGTTAACTATGTTTCTCAATACAGCTTTCTTAAAACAGTTTTATCAATACATTCTTAAAAAGTGCCTAAAAACACATTGATAAAAGAATAGCCACCCTATGACTGGTGGCTATTCTTGGCGCTCATCCTGAGCTTTTTCATTTATTACGCTTGACTTGCCTTTTGAAGAGCAAGATCTTCATTAACAACCAAGCCCTTCGCATCACCAACAAAGAAGCTTGTGAAGTAGACAGCAATACCTGAAGTAAATGTCAAACCAAACACAAGACGAACCCAGAATATTGGATGCAACTGTTCTTGAGTTGCCATAAAGCTAAGCGCATTTGCATCATCAGGAAGACGTTGAAGTACAATCTGCCATACACCCGCTACGGTTAATGCAAGCGTGATACCCAGCATTGAAATACACATAATCCAAAAACCTGTGCGCTCTAGCTTCTGTGCTCGCATGCAGTTACCTTGCGGACGACCTCGCATAATTGGCATCGCATATGAGATAATTGTCATAACAATCATCGCATAGGCACCAAAAAAGGCTAAATGGCCATGAGCTGCAGTAATCTGGGAGCCATGAGTGTAGTAGTTAACTGGCGCTAGAGTATGTATAAAGCCCCATACACCCGCACCTAAGAATGCCATAACTGCAGTACCTAGTGCCCAGGTCAATGCAACCTGATTTCCATGCTCCATTCGACGTTCACGTACCATCTTGAAGGCAAACACGACCATCATGAAGAACGGAATTGGCTCAATTGCAGAGAAGATAGAACCCAACCACAACCAGTATTCGCTTGGGCCAATCCAGAAGTAGTGATGTCCCATACCGATCAGACCTGAAATCAAGGCCAGAGCAATGATGATATACAACCACTTCTCAATAATCTCTCTATCTACACCCGTTACTTTAATTAGAGTAAAAGCTAGGATTGCACCCATAATTAATTCCCAAACACCCTCTACCCATAGGTGAACAACAAACCACCAGAAGAACTTATCTAATATTAGGTTGTCAGGTAGGTAAAATGAGAACAGGAAGAATACGGCTAAGCCAATCAAACCGGTAATCAAGACCATATTGATAACCGTCTTACGACCTCGCAAGATAGTCATACCAAGATTGAAGATGAACGCCAATACGACAACCACAACCCCTATTTTGGTAATGGTGGGCATTTCCAGGAACTCTCGCCCCATGGTAGGAAGTAGCTCATTGAAAGTAAGCTCTGCAAGCTTGCTATAAGGTACGAACAAGTATCCCAGAATAGTTGCTACACCTGCGGCTGCAAACACCCAAAACATGATACGCGCTAATAGAGGACTATAAAGCTCCGTTTCACTTTCTTCAGGCACCAAATAATAAGACGCCCCCATGAAACCGAACAGCAACCAAACGATTAGCAAGTTGGTATGCACCATACGAGCAACATTGAAAGGGATATACCCTGCCAAAAAGTCACCTACGATATACTGCAGGCCCATTATAAGACCAAAAACTGCCTGTCCGGCAAACAGGACCATTGCAAAGATAAAGTAATTCTTTGCAACACTTTGTGATTCATATTTCATATGTATTCCCCCTACCCCTGCTTATTCGGCGGCCAGTCGTTGTCATTGACTCTGGATGTCCAGATCAAGAACTCTGACAAGTTATGAACGTCTTCCTTAGACAGATTAAACTGCGGCATTTGTCGACGACCCGGCACATTCAATGGCTGAATAGCCATCCAGTTCTGCAAGAAGGCTTCAAACGTCGCCTGATCATCACCAACGCCATCACTATCACTATCTGCATAGCGGTCAAACACGTTGGCAAGCTCTGGTGCGAAATAAGCACCTTCACCCATTAAACTATGGCAACCAACGCAATCGTTGTTTTCCCATATTTTTTTTCCTTCTGCCACAGCTTCCGTTATATTTTCGCGATGATCACGCTCTGGTAGAACCAGCATCGTGTCAAAAGTTAACCCCATTAACAGCAAGAAGAAAAATACCCCGCCACCATAGTAGATATTCCGGGCCATCCCTTTGGTAAAGTTATCAGCCATTGATTGCCTCCTGATTTATAAACGCACTACAAAGTATTTTTTGTAGTCTCTGTATTTTATTGCTCAACCCCTATTATCCTTCTGGTTTTGCTCTCTAATTTGAAAACTAAAATCATTCGAAATGCTCTAGCCCCCTACCTTCCATATATTCATTACAAGATATATACCAACTTTTAACTTACTGTTTTTAAAGACCTTTAATGAGAACAGGCATCATAATGACATCATCAACTTGATATCCTTATGACACCCGCACACTCAATATGACAACACAAGAACATTTGACTTAAGACAAACAAAGAAAGGAAATTTGACAGAAAGGAAGTAAATAGACATCAATCAATCGCATATAAAACACCACATCTAAAACAAAAAATAGCCTTCAGCTACAGGAGCAAAAGACTATTCAGTTTTCAAATACGGAATTCGACTCAATACTTAATGACTCGTTCCACGGGAGTAGCTAGTTTTATTGAAGACATTATACTTGCCAGAAGGCTTAGACATAGGTAAACGCTTAACCTCCTCTAGCGTGGCTGCATCATAAACAATTAAGGCACCCTCTTTATCCCAGATACTCATCAATGCATAACGACCATCTTTGGTAAACTCAATATGAGCCGCTGTTTTGCCTGGCACAGGCTGCAGCGTTTTAACTATCTCAAGCGTTGATTTATCAATCACATGCATTAAGTCTTTATTTGGACCAAAAAACACATCAACCCAGGCGTAGGGTGTTTTCTCATGACTTCGCATAAAAAATCCAGGCCCTTTGGTTTCAATATGCTTTATCGTTTTCCAACTCTCCATATCGATAATACTAACTTTGCCCTCTTTCAAGTTAGGTGTTGCCATGACTTCACGACCTTTATAGTCCCAGGTTATGCCAGATCCCAAATGCGGCATACCAGGCACATCTAAAGACCCAATTTCACGACGTGCATCCAAAGAAAGTATTAAGCCCTCTCCATCTCGAGAAGCCCCAAAGAGCAAACTGTAATCTTGATTAAAGAAAAAATCGTCTAAAAAGGAAGAGACCTTAATTTTTTGAATTGGAAAAGGCTCAACCTTACCCGCATCTCCAGACTCCGACCTATAGTCATGCACCCAATGCCCAAAACCAGGAGGAGGCGTATCTTCGTAATTTATTTCCCAGACTTCTTTAATATCTTTAAGTGCTGCAACAAAACTATTTCTTGGCGGCGCGTTATACACCGCACTTACTCGCGATGACTTTCCTTTATTATCTTTCACATCGATAATTTTGATCGGTGATAAATCACTGGTATTCAGCAGTACCAAGTTATTAGGTAAATAGTTTGCCGCCATCGCATAACGACCATCACTTGAAATTGCTAAATTTCGAGTATTAATACCGACTCTGACTTCAGACACTATTTTCAGATTATAGATATCAAATTTACTAACCCAACCATCTCTAGAAGCAAAGTAAACATATCGACCATCGGGTGAATACTTAGGGCCACCATGTAAAGCAAAGTGCGTTTGGAAGCGGTGTATAGGCTCAAATGTATCACCATCCAACACCGTGGCATGATGGTCTCCCAACTCGACCACAATAAACAGATTCATCATATCAGCTTCAAATGTGGGCTTACTAGAAAGAGCTGAGTCTTTATAAAATGTCTTTCGGCTATTTTTGATATGGGACAAATCCCACTCTGGCATGGTATCAAGCGGGGTATAAATCATATCAACCAGAGACTGAATTTGCTCATCACTTAATTTATCTGAGAATGATGGCATTTGAGTCGCAGCACGCCCATCTTTAATGACATTTATTGCTTTATGTTGGCGTAAACGCGACAAGTTTTCTGGCAACAAGGCTGGCCCCATCAAACCTAAGCGATCTTCACCATGACAAGATGCACAGTTTGTTTTGTAAAGACTTTCCGTACTATTCAGCACACCCTTCACTTCACTCATCAGCTCAGCTTTCATTCCAGCCTTCATTTCATTAGACGATGAAGCACTTACACGCAGCGACCATGAACCAAAGAAGATAAGGCACAACAAGGAAACGGTTAAAAATTTAAAGTACATCTTCGTCAACCTTATCAGGAAATCACCTGAATATAGGGTGCGCCATGCGCACCGTTTAAACACATGTTTTATATAAACCTAAATACTCTTGCATAAACCTCAATGCTCGGTCTAAACCTAAATATTTCGGTCTAAACAGTAGTGCGCACAGCGCACCCTATAAATACTATATAGCTTGTCTTTGCTCATGGCTTTGGTGCCACTTTAGCTCAAAAGCATTCAAACCTTTTACTAAATCTGATTCTTCAGACAAATCTGCACCCTGCCTAAGCGCATTAACCACTTTACCTATCACAATCAAAGTAGGCGGCTTAATATCATTCACTACAACATACTCACTTAAGTCAGCAATAGTTGTTCGATACGTTTGATGATTTTCACTTGTACCATTACAAATCAAACCAACAGGGGTTGTCACAGGCAAACCATGCTTAATCAACTCTTCACTTAAAATAGGCGCGGTTTTCACTCCCATATACACAACTAGGGTATGATCTTCGCGTGCCAATGCTTCCCACGGTAAATTTAATTTAGCGCCATCAGGCCCTTCCTGTAAGTGGCCTGTTATAAACGTACAGCCATGCACAAAATCTCGATGCGTTAAGGGAATGCCTGAATACGTTGTACAAGCCGATGCAGCGGTAATACCAGGTACGACACGACAAGCGACACCGGCATCTAATAAATCTTGCACCTCTTCTCCACCCCGACCAAATATAAAGGGATCTCCCCCTTTCAAACGGGCAACTTTTTTACCACTTTGTGCTTTTTCAACCAAGAGCTTATTTATTTCAGACTGATCAAGCGTATGCTCATTTGATTTTTTACCAACATAGATTTTCTCAACTGAAGACGGCACCAAGCCCATAATGTCAGCACTAACCAAACGATCATAAACAACACAGTCAGCTTCTTGTATTAGACGCAACGCCTTAAGAGTCAAAAGTTCAGGATCACCTGGCCCCGCACCAATCAAGGCAACCTCCCCTGGCAAAAAAACGCGTTTATTATCAACACCCGTTGCGAGTAATGATTTGTGCGTAGAAGCGATTGTTTTTTTGGGTACGTCTACTTTCATATATTTCTCCAGTCAAACTTTCTAGAGCCAAACTATCTCTAGCCCTACTAAATACCGACTATTTTTTCTAATCCTGCCTCTAAACGAGAGACATCTATTGCATCCTGACTACAGGCAATGGCTGCCGCTGGATCATCATTCTTTAGTTCAGGCAAACCTATTTCTGAATTCTCCAAATAACAGCCAGGATCCTCACCCCAATAATCACCATCAAAACTAAAGGCTCGCGTTCTGGTATTACCGCCGCAAATTTTGAAGTACTCACATTGAGAGCAGCGGCCTTTAATAGCACGTGGTGATTGACGTAAACCCAGCATCAATTCGTCATCGGTATTTTCCCAAATATCAGAAAATGGTCGCTCCTTAACATTGCCTAAATTGTGATTCCACCAAAAAGTATCGGGGTGAACATTTCCCAAGTTATCAATATTTGAGATATGCATACCGGATGCATTGCCACCCCAGCTTTCAAGGTGCTGCTTGAGTAAGGGCGCTCTGTCGGGCAAATGTTTTTCTGCCCAATGTAACAAGTAGACGCCATCAGCATCATTATTTCCGGTCACATATTCAGTCATTTTACCTGCAACCGCATCATCCCAAGCGCGCTGAAATAACAAATCCATTGCATCACGTGTCGTTTTGAAATATGCATCACCCTTACGGTTACGCTTACCACGACCAGAATAGTTCAGGTGAGAAAGGTAAAATTTTTCAATTTTTCGCTCATCCATAATATCAAGCAAAGCAGGTAAGTCATTGCAGTTTTGCTCAGTCAATGTAAAACGCAAACCCGCTTTAATATCATACTGCTTACATAGTTCAAGACCTTTCAGTGCCGCATCAAAGCCGCCTTGCATCTGACGAAATTCGTCATTATTTTCTTTCAGACCGTCAATACTCACACCGACATAATTGAAACCTACCTCGGCAATTTTTTTAATATTCTCTTCATCAATCAGAGTGCCATTACTAGACAGTCCGACATAGAAACCTTTCTCTTTAGCGCGCTTTGCGATATCAAAAATATCAGGCCTAAGCAAAGGCTCCCCACCAGATAGAATCAAAACCGGCACCCTATAGTCTTTTAAGTCATCCATGACGGTATATACTTCTTCGGTTGTCAGCTCGCCTGGGAAATGTGTGTTTGCCGAAACGGTATAGCAATGTTTACAGGTCAAATTACAACGCCGAATTAAATTCCAAATAACCACAGGGCCTGGAGGTTGACGCTTAACACCTAAGGGTGTTTGGTCGTGTAAAATCTTCATATACTGGCTAATACGAAACATGCTCTACTCGCCCTTATTTAGTCTTGATTTCATCTGGGTTAATTCGTAAACCCGTTTTTTTCAAAATCCGCGTACTGTACAGCACGTCACTGGCACGGCAGTTTTCACCCAGTAACTTGCTTATCTCTTGTATATGCCGTTTTACTTCTTGCTTACGTTTGCCGTGCACCATGGCAAATAAATTATATGACCAAAAAGGTAAATGACGAGGCCGATGATAACAATGACTCACAAAAGGTAAGGCACCTAAAGCCTGACCCAGCTCGCTTATTTTTTCATCTGGCACATCCCAAACTGTCATGCCATTTGAACGATAGCCCAAAATATAATGATTCGGCACCGCTGCAATCCTGCGAATCTTTCCACTTTCAAGCATGACCTGCATTCTACTCATGACATCTTCGCCAGTGATACCTAACATCACACCAAGTAAGTGATATGGCCTAGGTGCAAGTGGCAAACCTTTTTGCGTTAACAGAATAATCTCACGATCAATATCATCAATGCCTTGATTCACATCAGTTTGATCCGCGATACTCATAACACTTACACCCTGCTTATGAATTAAGGCCAAACCCTCACGATCATGAGCGTCATTCTGTACACCGGCGACGTGATCAATATTTGACTCGGTAGAACGCTCACCCTTATTAGAGGTCAAGGTAGAATCCAACATAGAACTCCTCCAGTTTAGGCATATTAAATACAGGAAAACCTGTCTCTTTTTCAATACGTTTGATTGTGTCATCAAGCTGTTCAGGCTTCTCTGTTGCGATGACAAACCACATATTAAGCTCATGGGTTCGCTTATAGTTATGAGCAACCTCAGGCATCGCATTTACAATTTTTGCAATACGATTAAACTGCTTTTCAGGCACAGCTAATGCTGCCAGCGTTAAAGCACCACCAAGATGCTCTGCATGATACATTGGCCCAAAACGCGTCAATGTTTTGTTTTCAAGCAAGACCCCTAAACGCTCGATCACCGTTGACTCATCACATCCAAATTCTGCTGCTACAGCCGCATAAGGGTACTCACAAATAGGAAAACCATGCTGAAGTTTGTTAATAAGCTGTAAATCTAAGTGATTCATTAAAGCCCTCCTATTCTTTTGAAGCCCTGAACATCCCTTTTGAAGTCCTGTACATCTCTCTTGAAGTCCTGAACATCTATTTTAGAGCCATGAGAATCCTCAGATCGACGAATAAACGCTTGATTTGATGCGGTGGATGACAAGGTATATTGCCCGCCTTTTTGCTTAAACTGGCAATTACTAAAGAGCATTTCTTTTTTTATATCTTGCAAACCACATTGCTGAACTAACTCACTCACATGTCTTTCAACGGTGGCACGATCACGACTATGGATCATGCAATAAAGGTTATACCCCCATTCAGGCAAGTGGCGCTTTCGCTTATAACACAAGCTCACCAGACCGGTACTTTTAAAGGCCTCGCCAATACCATCCACCTGATTATCTGGTATATCCCATACCACCATGGCATTCGATGTAAAACCAATTCGATGATGATTGGTAATTAAACCAATTCGCTTGATTAAACCTACCTCCAACCAATAATTAAATGTTGAGATAATACGATCTTCACAAACATTGAGTGTTTTAGCTAAAAGCTCAAAAGGCTTACTCACTATAGGCAAACCGTCCTGTATCATCGCTCTAAGCTGTTTCTGCTTATCGGCAGAAATTGGCTGACTTGAATGACTCAGAACGACTTCACTAGCACTTATTTTCTGAGCTTTATCCTTAACTAAAGCGCCATCTTTGGGATTATGATTTTTTTTATCTAAATACTTTGATGAATCTGCATGACAGGAAAAATTTGATTTCAATGTGCCTTTTGACCAGAGATGGAAGCCTAAATCAATATGATAAGCCTGCTCCATAGGCAACCTCAGAATGGGGAAACCCGTCTTGCATTCCATGTCAATTAGCACTTGTTCAAGATAAACCTTAGAAGGCGCAGTCACGACAAACCAAAGGTTATAGTCATGCTCTCGACCATAGTTATGATTCACCTCTGAATACTCATTTATCTGCTCTGCAACCCTTTCCAACTGTGGCGGCGGGACTTTAATTGCAGCTAATAAACTCGCACCAGCCTGCCTATGATCAAACACAGGCCCTATGCGCGTCACAATACCTTGAAGCTTTATTTCTTGAATCTTTTCTATTATTTCACTTTCCTGATAGCCCAGATCATTTGCCATATCAGCATAAGGTTCTGATGTGATTGGAAAGTCACGCTGATAGGCATTCAAAAGCTCTTGAGTTAACTTATCCATATTGCTCCTATCACTTGAAGTTGAGAGTGCCATCTTTTTATAAACCCACTTGGTGTGCACGGGAAGTAAAGAAAATGCCACTTGGGCTATCTGCTTGGAATTGGTTCAACCTGTCTAACGTTTGAGTATCGTAAATTTCGACTCGATTCAAATCTCTAACGGATACCCATACATGCTCTCCTCTGGGCGTAAACTCCATATGCAAGACACCTTTTCCTGGCACAAGCGTTTGGCGTATTTCTCGTTTCTCAGCATCAATTACCTGCAAGGTGTCATTATTTGGAAAAGCAAAGTTAACCCAGACCTCTCTACCATCAGGGCGCGCCATGACAAATATTGGCTGACCATGCACATCAATGTCCCCGACCTGCTCCCAAGTATTTGTATCCAGCACTAAGACTTTGTGCTGTCCAACTGCCGGAACGAAAGCAAAATCACCCGCTATTGCCCAACCTTCAAGATGCGGCATTTTGTATACAGGCAACTTCTTCTCACCTTTACCATAATCTGGCAAAATACGCTGCACACCTTTTTCAACATGCCAAAGATCGAGTAAAGCCATGCCGTCTTCACCAAACAAACCAGCAATATAATATCGTCCATCAGGCGAAACCAGGGCATCGTAGGGCTGTCTACCTACATTGGTAAATTTAGTTAACTTTGGGGATATAGGCATATGTGAAGAAGTATTTGAAGACCGGCTAGAAGAAGTATCTGGAGATTGACTTGAAATAGACGAAGTAGAAAAATCAGCTATCCATATTTCATCACTATCAAACAAGCTGAATACAAATTTCTGACCAGGAATATCGACTAAACCCACCACTTTTGAACGGCGTTTTTGTCCCGTTCGTGAATCTATAATTTCGCTAGCGGGTATATCAGCTATCAGCTTAAGTGTTTCACTATCAAACACTTTCACACCACCTGGCGTGTAATTAGACACCGCTATCAACTTGCCATCCTGACTAATCGCACCACCAATGCTATTGCCGGACTGAATAATCCGCTTATCAATGGAATCAGTGAGTAGGTCTATTTTGCTTAAGCCACCATCACGCCCAAAAACGTAAGCAAAACGCTCATCTCTGGAATAAACAATTGATGCGTGCGACAAATCACCTAAACCATCAATTTCGCTTATTGGCACTTGATCGGTGGTATCAATTACTTTGACTGATCCTGTCGCCCGCTCAATGATGACGCCCAAATCTCCTGTAGCACGAAGGCCATCTGTAGCACGAAGCTCGTCAGCCGCGCTTAATTCGTTAGACACATTCATCATGCTACATGCAGATAAAGAGGCGCATACAAGCAGCACGCTAAAACACTGCCAAATAGTCATCGACTCCTGTTTTAATAGCGAGTACGTTTTCTTCATAAACCGATGCTCAATTTTCATCAATAAATGCTCCTGACTTAAGCTGACGACCTATCCACTTAGCATCCTGCTCTGAAAGAATGCCTTTCCAAGGCGGCATGGGTGTACCTGGCCGACCATGTAAAATTACAACTTCCAAATCCTCAACACTGTAGGCATCTAAACTTTTTGGTAATAGCTCTGGACCAAGCCCACCTTTAAGCAACATTCCATGGCAAGAGCCACAGTCCTGCTTGACGATATAAGTTAATTCAATCTGCCGCTCGCGAGTTAATACCTTAGCCTCAAGCTTCTTTTCAGATGCAGGCTCTACCGAGACAGTCCCCAACATTTCAGGGTGTGGCCCACATCGATATGGAAACTCACCTGCATCATTAAATTCTTTTTCAACAAACTCTCCAGGGAAAAAATACTCCCCTTCTGGATCACCTAAAGCTTCGAACCAAACACTGTGGTACTGCCTCTTTTCTTTATTGACCCAACGAATCGTATCGCCTTGCTTGATAGTGATATGTTCAGGCACAAAGCGCATTTTTAAAATACCCACTTCGACCAGTTCAGCCTTGGCAAAGGAGGTAGTTGCTAGAAAAATAAGCATAGAAAACATGCATGTTATTTTTTTCACTTCAAACCCCTTCATCAAGCTTAAGCACATACCACTACCCTTTATTTTTTATGCAACACGTAAGCTACTCACTACAGATAACGCTAATGAATTAGTGCTTCACAGCATTAATCTCAACATCTGTATTATCAAATCCTAACTTATAGCCAAGCGAAACATGATGGAATCGACCACTGGTGTAATCGTCATGAATCGCAAAACCGAAGTTATAAGTTTGATCAAGCGCTAACTCGATATCATTTGGAGCGCCTGACTTAAGTGGACGTACCACATCCACCACCCACTGATCACCTTTTTTAACTGCTGTAAACTCACTGGTAAGCGCTTCGTTCATATGACGGTCAGCGAGAATATTGCCATCTTCAGTCTTTTTCTCGCCAGACTTGTAGCGCACGAGATCCATGAAACGTTTGGCAGCAAATTCAGCATCTACTTCTGCACCAGACTTACGCTTATCCCAACCACCTAGCGGTTTTTTATTACGCCCTTTAATTTCAATTTTAGTACGGCTTTCTTTGATATATTTTGTTACGTTCTGGCCATCAGGCGCAAACGGCATTTCATTTAAATCGGCATGACACGTGCCCCAGCAACCGGCTCGATCCGCATATTCCACTTCGTCGGTGGCGAGCATAAAGGCGAGCTTTATTTCATTTTTGCTATCCATTTTGCCGCCATCTGCAAATGGCGCAGGCGTATGTTTCGTGTTGTCCCATGCGAATTGCATGTAAAGGTTCTCGGCATCGTGAGTCGCTTTTACGTTCACAGCAATGCTGCCACGCTTGCCCGGAATAAGCTTATCTTCCAGTTTCTCGCCACTTACAATTTTCGCACCCATATCAGCTACTTCATCTTCATGACACTCTATGCAACGGTCACCTTTTTTGAATGCACGCTTACCACCATGATTTCGACCCAAGATCCACTCCATAGATGCCTGACCAGGATAGAAAAGTGTCACCTCTCTAGCCGGATAAACCGCCCAATTAACAGAAGGCATAGCAGACTTACTCTCTACTTTCTCAGCTTTCTGAGCTGCTTTCTTTACTGATTTTTTGCTCGCTTGTACTGCCGCGACCTTTGCGGCTTCAGCATCTTTCTTAGCTTGCTCTTGTGCCGCTATTTTTGCTTCTTCAGCCGCTTTTTCTGCCGCCTCGATAGCGAGTTTTTTCTTTTCCGCTTTAGTCGCCGCTTCTTTATCTAAAAATTCTTGCCAATGCGCAGGGATACCAATTGCATGCTCTGGATGCGGTTTAGTTAGCTCTTCAAGCTCTTCATCAGTTAGCTGATCATGAACATTGTTATGTGCGATACCTTTATGGCAATCGATACAAGTATTGCCTTCAGTCATCGCATTCAAATGCTGTTTACGTGCACGGGGTTTCTGATTTTCAGGTAACATAGTTTTGAAGTCATGACAGTTACGACATTCGCGTGAATCAGTCGCTTTCATTTCACCCCAGACATTTTTAGCCAACTTCAGTCGTTTCATGTCAAACTTTTCGGGTGTATCAATGCTACCCAGAACTTTATGTAACACCTCATTGGAGGCCTTAATTTTTCGAACGACTTTATGCACCCATGGATCAGGTACGTGACAGTCTGAACACGTCGCTCGCACACCACTTCGATTGGTGTAATGAATCGTTTTCTTATACTCCTGATAAACGTTGTCTTCCATTTCATGACAACTAATACAGAATTCTAGAGTATTGGTCGCTTCCATCGCGGTGTTAAAGCCACCCCAAAAAATGACACCAACCAGCATAAAAAATAATGCTGCTGTTACAGTCGCGCCATACATAACTTTTTTAGATAACAGGCCTTTGAGTTTTTTTGCTGCACTCATCGAAGAGACTCCCTAGAATTTTAGGTTCCGTAAAATTCATTTGCTAATTTGAGAGAAGGAAGGGAGCTTCATTAACATTATAAAGCTCCCTCCTTGAGACTAATTGCGTAGGCAATTAGGTTTACTAGGTTTTATGGTTAGCTCGGTTATAAACATTGAACTTACCAGTTGGTGTAGTCAGACCTTTGATGCGCTTAATTTCTTTAAGCGTTTTCGCATCATAAATCACGATTTCACCTGTTGGGTTTTTGTTATCAGAACGATTCCATACTGATACCCAAACCTCAGTGCCATCTTTGTTGAACTCCATATGAAGTGCAGCTTTGCCATCTTCTTCGGTCACACGAATTGTTTTAACAATTTCATGTGTATCTTTGTCGATGACCTGAACACTCTGCTGTATTTCTGGCTCAGGATGCTTCAACTGATCAGCCCAAACATATTGCGAGTCAGGGTGAGTTCGGATAAACGCACCAGCGCCATCTGTTTCAACCGTATAACAAAGTTTCCATGCTTCGTCTGGGTGACCGATTGGGTCATTACCCCAAACAGACACTTCACCAATACCTAAGTGAGTTGTCGCGCCAACAGGACCACAATCTTTATCAGTCCAATTTGCACCTGGCCCCGGATGCGGAAGCTTAGCAACGTCGATCATTTTCTCTAACTTGCGCTCTTTCGTATCAACAACAACCATCTTGTTAGATGCGTTTGCAGCGATTTGGAAATAACGACCTGTTGGATCGAAGAAACCATCATGCAAGAACTTAGCAGAATCGATTTGGTCGATACGTAAGTTATCAATATCGCTGTAATCAACCTGCCACATTTGACCTAACTCTTTGATCGCAACCATCCAGGTTGGCTCATTAGGCGTGGTATAAATAGCCGCTACACGCGCTTCATTGATGTATTCACCATCAACGTTAACACCACGTGAAGATACAACCTTAAGAGGCTCAAGTGTTTCAGCATCCATGATGACGAAATGTGGCGGCCAGTAGCCACCCGCAATGACATATTTGCCATCACCCGAAACAGCAATATCACGTGCGTCATAAGCCATTTGAGTTTCAGCTACAAGCATCTTGTCAGGCGTTTGCCACAAATCAATCTTGTTAACTTTCCCATCACGACCAATGGTGTACCAGAAACGACCTACCGCATCTTTTGGATGTCCTAGCTTATGATGCTCTGTACCCTTAATTACATGCACCGCATAACCTGTATCGATATGCGCAACAATCTCATGCTTGTCACCATCGATGATCGCTGCTTTACCAGCATCACGCTCGATAACCACGAAAAAGTTTTCCCAATTACGACCATGAAGTGGCTTTGTTGGGTAATCTTTAGGGGCAACATATTCCTTGGTACGGTCTTTCATCATCTGAAGAGACATTTCAGGCGGAATAGGTGGCTCCATCTGGATATACTTCGCCAAGAGATCGATTTCATCTTTACTGAAAAGATCGTCAAAGTTATTCATGCCACCTTCAGTACCATACTGAATAATTTTAGAAAGCTTGTTAGTTCCTGCCTTCAAGGTATTTTTTGGCTCTAGATTTTTACCGGTAGCGCCCTTACGAAGGACACCGTGGCAACCAGCACAACGCTGGAAATACATTGTTGTTGCTTTGTCGAACTCGTCAGGGGTTAGAGTCGGGGCAGTGTTAGTTGCAGCACTTACTCCGGCACCAGCACCTAAACCCATTGCCAAAACTAAAGCTGATAATGCTAATTTTGTCTGTTTCATTGATAGCAAACTCCTATTTTATCACCGTAATATTCTTCTTTGTTTCTGAAACCAGGTCACCTCATACCTCCTTTGCACCACTAAGAATTCAAAGTAGGTAGATGTGCTTCTATGTCTTGTATATTTGACCTCTGTCATACATCAAGACCTAGAGCGCTGCCATAATTTCACCCGACATTAGTGACGAGTACTTATTACTACACAAGATTCATACCATCTTGTATCTCACTGATAAATAAGGATTTAATATTTTTTTACTTCATAATGACACTCAAAAAAAGAGGTCATTTAGACAAGTGTGTGGTAACAATGACAACAAAAGCCGAACTTTTTGATGCAATTACATTAATCATCTCTGATTTACCTAGAGACCTTCCTGCTCAACAGCGCTACCAGAGGCTTTTGGATGCCATGCAACGCATCTTTCCTTTTGATGCATCGGCAGTTCTGAAGCTAGAAGGTCAACATCTCAGGCCGCTTGCAACCAAAGGCTTGAGTGAAGATGTACTCGGACGTCGATTTGTCATTCATGACCACCCACGTTTTCGGCAAGCCATTCAATCCCGACAGCCGGTTCATTTTGAGTCAGACTCAGACTTACCAGACCCTTACGACGGATTAGTTGAAAATATCCAGCATGATTTAGACGTGCATGACTGTATGGGCATATCACTTTATATTGATGAGAAGCCTTGGGGGCTTTTAACCTTCGATGCTCTAGAGCCAGGCACCTTCGAAAAAATTGATATGAATGAGCTCAGCACTTTTATCCACCTGACTGAAGCCGCTGTAAAAGCCGCTGAACGTATGACATCACTGGAACAAAAAGCGCATCACCATCAACTAATCAGCCAAACTTTACTTGCTGAAACGCAGAATGAAATCATTGGCCAAAGCCCCGCCATGATTAAACTCAAAGATGAAATAAATATTGTTGCACAGTCACATTTAACGGTATTAGTCACCGGAGAAACCGGGGTTGGGAAGGAGCTAGTAGCTCGCCAAGTTCATCTTTCCTCCCCTCGATGCGACGGACCACTGATCTATATAAATTGTGCAGCTCTGCCAGAAAACATTGCTGAGAGTGAGCTTTTTGGGCACGTCAAAGGCGCATTTTCAGGTGCGATAACTGATCGTGCAGGTAAATTTGAAATTGCAGATGGTGGCACATTATTTCTAGATGAGATTGGAGAATTACCACTATCTATCCAACCCAAATTATTACGTGCATTACAAAGCGGTGAAATACAACGAGTAGGCTCAGATCAAAATATTCAATCTAATGTCCGCATTGTGGCAGCAACGAACAGGGATTTAGAAAAAGAAGTCGCCGAAAATCGATTTCGCTCTGACCTTTATCACCGTCTAAGCGTCTACCCCGTTCAAGTACCACCACTAAGAGCAAGAGCTCACGATATATTATTATTGGCTGGTTTTTTACTCGAAACAAACCAAAAACGATTAGGCGTTCAAGGCCTTAGACTCACCCCCGATGCCAAGGTGGCGCTAGCCAATTACCAATGGCCTGGTAATGTAAGAGAATTAGAACACATGCTTAGCCGCTCAGCACTTAAAGCCATTGCAGAACAAGGGAGAGACCAGCGATCCATTTCAATCAACGCCTCTCACCTCGATATAAAAAACAACTCAGCTCAAACCTCACAACTAAGCGAAACGAGCAATTCAGCAAACTACTGTACGCCTATATGCTCAGATGAAAGAACACTGCAATTTACTGCTAAAGGAAATTTGAAAACAGCCTTGGATGAATTCCAACGCTCATTCATAGAAACCGTTCTCGACCGACATAAAGGAAACCAAGCCGCTGCTGCAAGAGAGCTCGGAGTGAATAGAAGTAATTTCTATCGATTAGTAAAGCGCTTGAGCGCTTAATGACCTTGCTCGCACGTAATTACGGACGATCTATGAATCGTCCTATCATGAATTTTATGGCAATGTTTCAAATTCTTTTCTTTTACTTTCAAACCACTCTTCCATAGCTTGAGGCTTCTGCATTAACTGCTGCATTTCTTGCATTGCTTTAAGATGTGCCTCATCTTTTTTCTTGAACATTTCTATGCCATGTTGCTTACTTAACTCAGCCATTTCATCAAATGTATTTGCATGAAACACTTCTTCGCATGCACCTCCTAACTGCTTACAACTCATTGTCTTCATTCAGAACTCCTTATCTTTTTTATTTGACACACAGGTAGATGTTACCCTAACTTTCTGAAGTTTAAATTTTGAGCTCTACAACTACAACTACAACTACAACTACAACTACAACTACAACTACAACTACAACTACAACTACAACTACAACTACAACTATATAGCAGCCTTATACTCAAGAAGCCGAAAACCAGTATAAGGTGTGGTTACGGCAAAAAACTTACTTTCAATTGTACATCCTTTTGTGAAATCCAATTTTCGGATTTAAAGCTGAGCTAAAAAAACGGACCAAAATAGCAATAAAGTTCGAACTTAAGGCGATCTAATTAGGCATTTTCTAATATTGAAAGAATCAATGAAAACCATAAGACGACAAGCGTAATTAGACTCAAGCCAAAACAAAAGAAACGGTGACTTACATTGTTTTTACCAAGATGAATATACGTGTGAATACATCGTAGAGCAACGAATAACCATGCTGTAATAACTGATATGCCACTTACGTTATTGGTAATCATAGTAAGAATCACCCCTGCATAGAATAATGGAGGCACTTCAAAATGATTTTGTACATGCCGCCCCAGTATGTGAAGCCGCTCTGGCTGCTTACCATCCGTATATTGCTGAAAGAACTTCACACTCACTTGTCGCTTCTGAATAGCAATAAACCTAGAAATACCCAGTATGAAAATCATGCTTATCGTAAGCATAAACATCGCTATAGCTGGATAGATAATAGTGATTTTTTCCAACAAAAATCCTCCTTAACTTGAAATGTCTGGCACCCGGCTCTCCGCGTAAAAATTCGGCAGTTATTTTGTAATTCGCCATCATAAAAAAACGCCAATTATGGTGCACGCTTAAGTAAATAAGCAACAATAATTGACTTGAATAACCGTTTTATCAGCGCTCTGCAGAACGCACAGCAATGGGGTCTGAACTCATTTGCTTGTAGAGTGTATATGGAAGAACAATCACATCACCTACAAAAGAAAAAAGTGAGTCTATCCCCACATATTCAAAATCACCTTTAGAGCTTCTCGGATCATAATTTGAATTTGGCTCACCGTGTAATTTACACCAGTTATATTCAATACCACTAAAGACATGATCAATGCTCTTACAATATGAACCTTTCACTACCACACCATCTTCTGCATTCTTAATAGTATGAATAGTCGAACAACCTACGCTTGCTAGGTAATACAAAACAATAAAAAAATATTTCAAAATTAAAAACAGTGATCCTGGATATAAATATAACACCAAACTGTAAAGCCAGAAGCTACATAGCAGCTAATTGCTTCACCTATTTATTGGTGATGACTGATAAATAGCAATGCTTGGTATATTGCTCAAGCATTTCTGGGTGCGAACATAATAATAGCCATTCCAACGAGAGCAACTACTGCACCCACAAGATCCCACGTAGTAGGTTTGATGCCATCCACACCCCAAAGCCACAACACTGCAACAAAAACATAAACGCCACCATATGCAGCATACACTCTGCCTGACGCTTCAGGATGAAAAGACAATAACCATGCAAATAGTGAAAGACTTATCGCCGCCGGTATTAAAAGCAATATGCTCTTATCTTGCTTGAGCCAAAGGTAAGGTAAGTAACAGCCAACAATTTCAGCTAGAGCTGTAATAATAAAAAGTACGATGGTTTTTAATTCAAACATGGTAGTTTTCGTTTCTACTCAAAGTATTCTTAATTCCTTTTTAGCGACATTATGCTAGATTCATAGCAAGAAGTCGCTGGATCATTTTTTGACCTCCCCCCCTAACCTCATAAATAGTTTTAGAATTATGTTAATACCACTTTTTATGCCCTAATTTTTGAGCTGTTTGGTGTTCAATGTTTGCCTTCCATTTCTTTATTGAATCAAGACTAGACCAATACGAAACAGTAATACCAACATCTTCTCTTGCCGATTCTATGCCTAAAAAACCTGGCTGCCTCGCAGCTAAGTCAAGCATTTTGTCGGCCATTTGAGTGTAACCTTTATCTCCCTCTGTACGCTGAGATGTAAAAATTACAGCGTAATATGGAGGCTTAGGTGTATTAGCTATAAGTGTCACAGCAACCCCTTCCAGACATTTAATACCCCAAATACAATTTTTCCATTCACATCACAGACTATTAGAAACTGACACTTGCCTCAATATTTCAAGTTATAACACAGCAGGAAAACGAATCTTAGAAGTCGGCTGTGGAATGGCGCTATCTAGCTTACTCCTTAAAACACAAAATGCAGATATTACCGCGACGGATTATCAGCCAGAAGTGTTTTTTTCTTACATCGCAATACACGTATCAATGACGACAAAGTTATCGATTTTGAACGTGTTGATTGGTCAGATAAAACGGACATTTCCCAACAAATAATAGCCATGACTAATCTCCCGTTCTGAGCTAGAAAATTTAAGGTAATTATTAGAGCTTCAAGAGCATTACAAACACATCTACTAACACTATTAGTTCTATTACCTTAAGCACCTCATTCTCATTTTATCAGCAACACCTAAGTCTTTAGTCGCGGCTTACGATAACGAGTCCAGCCCATTATCTTTTTGCTGAGAGATGCAGACGAAACTGCTTAGGCGTTATTAGCCTATATTTGAATGCATAGACCTTTTGAAGGGTATTTCATACTTTAATTGTTCCATATAATTTCCTTAATTATAAGGGAATTACCGTACCGCCCAACATTAACCCATGAAGTTAATAAGAACTAGAACACAGCCGATCAATTCAAATATATAAGTTGATGCTGCCGTAATTTGTCGAAGTTTAAACTTTGAGCTCAACATACTATAACTATGTAGCAATCTATTACCTAAGAAGCCGAAAGCTAGTATAGAGAAAAGCGCTTCTGAGGTAGCTTGACCTTGAAGTACGAAGAGCAAAAGAGTGAACGGCAATATGTGTTCTAGTGCGTTCATGTGAGCACGAATAGCTTTGACGACTACCTTATTGTTGCCATCGCCATTCGCAACTTTATGCTTTATTCTCAGTCTTGAAATATTCATGGCTAGCATGACAATTAACAAGACACTCAAACCTACATATAAATTAAACAAGTTCAAATCCTTTTCGATTAGGTAGTGCATAACACCATTAGCTGCGGCGAGAAACAAGTTCAACACTGAAGGGGAAACAAACTAAACTGGTTAGGTTACGTTTAAGGTTTGCACATACTCTCAATTGGCGTAATTGGGTCTGTAATTTGTGCTGATGAAAATTCAATAAGCTCAAGCATTTTGGCGTGAATCGAAGGAAAGTGCCTAGACCTTACGACAATATCTAAATGTTCATTTAGGGGCATACGATAACTACGAAAACCCTCTTTGGTAGGAATAGACATACATAGTGGAATACCTTGCTCTACGCCTCCTCCAATTAACTCGAGTGCCCGCTCACTTGTTAAGACGTCTTTAGGCTCACGTATTGGTTGAAAAATAATGCCTTTTTCGTCTGAACGTAACATAATACCTGAGCGATCAGGCCTCCACTCTTCGCCTAGTTGTTCCATGAAGCGCCATGCACAATACCAGTTTTGGCATACAGGGGGCCTTTCGGAATAAATATTACACCCACCTTTTTCAATCATATGTGAACAGGCTTGATCGGCAGGTTTTTCTAGATTTTGATCTTTGATATGAAGAAAAACACAACACGCTGTACATTCTCCACATTCTCGACCGGAAACTAAATGTGATTCCTTGTTCTTACTCAATGCTTTCTCCTATCGTCTTGCTCACCGCGCGGAGTAATTAGGCGTTTTTTTTTGCATGTCTTTGCAAAAAAAACTAAAAATCACGCAGTCGATGGAGCTATTAGTTAAGGTACAGCATTCGTTTAGATATTGAATTAAAATGAAATACTCTACCTTATTATTTTGTATTTAAGTTTCTTAAGAATGAGATTGAATTAAAAACCAGAATAACGCGGCAACAATACCATTTGAAATTCCAAACTCAATAAACATTTTAATTATAACCAGTTCAACAGAATATAAATATGTGCCTTAACGAGCCTATAGAAAAACTGCAACACCCCAAGCTTTTCTTATTTATTAATTAGCCCAGAACAGTGCCTGAAATTCATAATTTCAGCAGCAAGATTGATCGTTCCGCTAATCGCATCACTTTCATGTAAATCATATAGGTACTATCTATTTGCCCCTTTTGTAGAAGCTAAGATAGTTTTTAATTTTACTGACGCAATTCTAGCTCTTTTATTCATTACACGTTTAAATATCGGCGCCACTAATTTGAAGAAGCAACTCGAATTACGACTATAAAACACCCAGTTAATTTTTGTCTTGGCATCACCTATATCTGACAGGAAAATTTCCATACGAGGCAACAAAGGAGATAAGTCTCCTTCAGTAGAAAATAACGAATATTCCTCATAATTTTGAACGGTAAGCGTAATTTTTTTGAACCCGATTAAAGGGATTTTTACTGTTTCAATATATTGTTTACCAACACCTATGGGTTCTTTATTTTTACCTACAATTTTTATTACTTCAGGAAACCAGTAATTGAAGTTATTCATATCTGAAAGATAGAAAAAACACAACTCAATATCGGTTTTTGTATCAATTTCAAATGATGCTAATTTTTGCACAGATAAAATCCCTTTATATACTTCATGACGCTATAAATCATAATACCTAGCACAACGCCAAATTATTCCGCCATTGGCGCTACTGATAAGAGTAACTAAACTAATATCTGCTAATAACAAGGTCAATACAATTATTGCAATCTGCGTTCATGTACTGCTAACGGTGATAGCTTTTATCCAGCCCACGCTTCTTTGTGGGCGAGGCTGGCTAAACTTAACTGTTTCCACTGACGCACTTTAGAGCTGATGCTATAACTAAACATACAATACCTACCAAATCGATAATGGCAACTTTGGATATTGAAGCGTTGTAATCACCAGCGGCCCAAACAAAATACAGAAAACCCAGCATAGAAATAGCCGCCATGACCATAGCTGCCGATTGATAAGAAGGCTTAAACACAGAGCAAAGTATAAACCCACCTACTAACCCAAACAGTAAAGCTCGATGACGCATTAAAATAATTATATCGTTACCGATTAATTCTACTGAATATGCGCCAGACAATTTTTCTGCTGAAAGTACCCCTATTACAGGCAAAAAATTTATTAATCCTACAATTAGCAGAAGTATTGAAATTGTTATGTTCATATTCCACTCCTTGATAAAGCAGCTAGACATAATACCCCCCACAAGTGTTCTGACCTCAATTTCGTGGGTTAGCAAAGCCAGAGCCATAATATAGTTTCTTACGCTATAAATTGGAGGCCAGCACCATGAAAAACGATAACATATTATTCATCGGTTTAGATACTCACAAAGAACAAACTCAAGTTTCATACACCCTTGATCATCGTACCGCTGAAGTGAATGATCTCGGCCGTATTCAAACCACCAAGTCCGGATTCGTTAAACTCGCCCGACAGCTCCAATCTAAATATCCGCATGCAACACTACATTTTGTGTATGAAGCGGGACCATGTGGTTATTGGATCTATCGTTTACTCACGAGCCTTGGTCATTGTTGTTTTTTAGTGGCGCCCTCCCTCATACCCAAGAAGCCAGGTGATCGAGTAAAAACCGATAAACGCGATGCACAAAATTTGACGCGTTTATTAAAGAATAATGACCTTGATCCTATTTATGTACCTGAACCCAAAGATGAAGCCGTCCGTGATTTATCTCGTGCACGTGAAGTTGCTATGCGCGATTTGAATGATGCAAAGCATCAACTTAAATCGATGTTCCTTAGAAATAATATTCGTTATACCGGTTCCGATAGTTGGTCACTTAAACATTTACGCTGACTGACAGAAATCGTACTCCCCCACCCCT
>Ga0209290_1000115_pt1 | contig 76946 bp, 68 predicted proteins | sample EN1Hudsemesocosm_2_FD_184632 | JGI IMG/M metagenome (GOLD analysis project Ga0209290, IMG submission 184632) | Methane-oxidizing microbial communities from mesocosms in the Hudson Canyon - EN10B Hudson Canyon (SPAdes) (version 2) | ecosystem: Environmental > Aquatic > Marine > Cold seeps... | reverse complement strand
TATTGACGCGTATATGAATAATCGATTGAATAAAGGCGCTGAAATGAATAGATTCGTTAAATTCAAAAAAATAAATTAAGGGGTGGTAGGGAATGTCTAAATTTTGTATTTTTCTACACCCTCGTTACAAGCTCTATACGCAGCTTTGCTCTTTGTACTATAATGTATTACAAGTGAATACATTAAAAGGTGAATCAAATGGCTGTTACAAGTATTCGTCTAAATTCTGAAGTGGAAGCCCCACTTGAAAATTTAGCTCATAAATTAGATAGATCCAAAAACTATATTATAAATCAAGCAATTAAAGAGTTTGTGCAACGGCAGTCAATGGATGATGCACGTTGGGAAGATACCCTAGAAGCTTTAAACTCAATCAAATCTGGTAAAGCAATAGATGGTAATGAGGTCTCTGCGTGGCTTGAAAGCTGGGGAAGCAATGAAGAGTTGGCGCCTCCTAAAGTATGAATATTCAGTACTCACCAGAAGCAGTCGATGATTTAGTTCGACTCAGAGAATTCATTGCAGCTAAAAATCCATATGCAGCAAAACATGTTGCACAGAGGCTTCTTTCAGGAATTGAAAAGCTTAAAGTTTTCCCTGAAATTGGTTTGTCTGTTCAGCGGTCACAAGACCCCGAAAAGATCAGAGATTTATTTATTACAAATTACATTGTGAGGTATCTGATAGGTCAAGATACTATCTTTATACTTCGGGTTTGGCATGGAAAAGAAATTGAAAAAGACTTGTAACAAGCAATCTTGCGGAACTCCGTGAGCTGTCACCTTGTTTGCAAAAACACGCAAACAAGCTGCCATCACACTCCGTCGCGCAAATTGCGGCGTTAGTTTAAAAAATCATTCGCACCGGAAAATAAATTGAGTTACCTAATTAACACTGATTCTTTCTGGCCTAGTGTCGAAAGTCTTCAAAAAGACGGAAAGAAATACGTTGAGCTTGCAAGCGTTGATTATCGAATTCCAGCTGTTTGGTTCATGTTCTTCAACGAGTCAGACTTAATAGAAGTTGATATAAAAGCCGGTTGTGAATCCATATCTGGTGAATCCTCGAAGTTTACTAAGGTATTTATGCCCTGTACTACTAAGGAAAAAGCTTTAGAAAATATAAAATCTTCATTCTCGTTTTTCGTTTCTATATTTGGTAACGAAGAAATCTCTGAAGGTTATCTGCAGAAAACAATAGAATTGTTTATTGCGCTGGATCATAAGTATGTAGCACTTGATTGCTCTGATTACTTACTTATGAACTTAGAGCAAGATGAATGGCATAAATTTTCAATTTGTTTTAAACGAAACGAAGAAGCAGGAAGATACATAAAAGAGTTCTGCGGCTTTAGTGAAGGTGTTGTTCCTTACTCAGTCGAAGAATTCTATTCAACGCCAACCTTGGAAGACCAAGAAAAAATTAATAACGCTAGCGCATTAGATCCCCAATTTTCAAATATCCCTAGCCGATTATCTTTTCCGTCAAAACCTAAAGTAAAAAAGCAAAAGAAAAATCAAACTACTACTGCCAAGCCTAAACAAAGACCCAAAGTAAAATATACGAACCTAAATATGATTCTGTGGCAAGGGTATGGCTTTTTGGTTCCAATACTATTTTTAGTATTTCTAGTTCTGTTTGCGCAAGCCAATAAAATAGAACTGGTGAAAAATAACGTTCCCAACTCAATACTATTTTGGTGTGTAATATTGGCCTCAAGCATTAGTTATGCTTTATTAGGTCGCTGGTTAAACACTAGGTCAGGCAGGTTTGCATTTGATCGAATAAAAACTAGTGAAATAGTTGAACTGAGATCAAAGCATACTTTTTTATACATTCCGGTGGAGTATTGGGCAGTAGTATTAATAGGCCTTACCGTACTACTTGAATTCATTCAAAACTAACAAGTGCATCTTGCAAGGACTTGGGTAAATTGTCGCGTTTTTTGCAAACAAACACAAAAAGCCCCGCCAAATTATTCCTCCGTTGTGCTAAGTGTTAGCTGTGATGACAAACGGCACACATTCTGTTAGTCTTCCTCTATGAAACAAATTAATTGGAATGCTGAGAAAAATCAGACTTTGATGAAAGAAAGAAGTATCTCATTTGAAGATATTGTTTTTTCTATTCAACAAGGGGACTTGTTGGATGACCTATGTCACCCAAATAAAGATAAGTACCCAAATCAAAGGTTGTTCGTTGTTAATGTCGAAGGCTATGCTCATTTAGTGCCTTACGTTGAAAACGAAGAAGAAATTTTCCTTAAAACTATTATTCCTAGTCGCAAAGCGACAAAGAAATACTTGTGAGGTGAAATATGAGCAAAATTAAATTAGATCAAGAAGAGCAGGAGTTATTGGCTTCGTTTGAGGCTGATGAATTTGAGTCTGATCTTACTGAAAAGCGTAAGTCTTTCCTTTCTAATGTGGCAGAGGAAACTTCTAAAAAAGACAAACGAATCAACATAAGAATATCCTCAAGAGACTTAACAGCCCTGCAGCGTAGAGCTCTGGAAGAAGGCTTGCCATACCAGACATTAGTTTCAAGCATATTACATAAATATGTTTCGGGCGGTTTGCAAGATATTGCAGCTATCAAGTTGCATCAACGGACTTCGTAATGTGTCGCGGTTTTTGCAAAGAAACGCAAAAAGCCACGCCAAATTACTACGCCGTTGTGCAAAGCGTTAAATGCCAAAAGGGTTCTCATGTTTGAACTTAGTATCGAAAATGATAATAGAATTTTAGTTCGTGAGAATGGTAAAGAGCATTCTATTCCAATGGCATTGAGTTATTGGAATACTAATGATCTTCTAATGCACTGGGCCTACGAGACATACGAATTATTAGATGGTTATGGCTTAAAGTTTTTATTCACAGGTATGATTCAGCCTCAATCTCTAGACTATGTAAGGGCATTTAGAGTAGTTCGTACGCGAAACTATATTCATTTTGATGACGTTTTTATTCAGTCACCTTGGCGTGTTAATTCTTGGAACCCAAAAGACATTATTGATTATCTATCATCAAATAGTTTCCAAATTGTATATGACTATCAATTTGGTTTAGAAGGTAGGGTTCCCGAGTTCACTATAAGTGTGGAAGAATTAGAGAAATGGCATCATGGTAAACTTGAAGCCTCAATACCCGAAGGGTATCGTTCAGAGTATGAACTATCATCCAATGCAAAAAGCATTTAACCCCTATATGACCAATGCCTGTCAAGCCACAATAGTCTCCCGAAACCCCTGATTTATGGTCTGGGATTAACAATAAAATATCTTGTTTGTTTCCACTAACGATAATTTCATTAACGGCTCGAATGGCTGTACCAAACACCTATTGAGAGTCAGTCTGGGGATTTTTATATCGAGCTTGCTCGATGTAAAAACATCCAGATACTTTAGTTTCCTAAAGTGCTACTAGAAATTTATCGGTTACCCTTGGGTCTGGCGCTTCAAAGAATCAGGCTTGCATGACGCATTCAGTTATAGCTCACTCAGTCAAGGGGCAGCCACAAATCAAAATATAAATAAGTCGGGTGGTATGTTCTGTCTAATCAAGGCGAGGGGGTTAGCAATTTTTCATCAGGCAAAGAATAAGCTCGAAGCTTAAAACCAGATAACTTTGCTTTGGATCTTTTTGCATTACACCGCCAGTTATACCTGCTAGCTCAAACATACCACCCTAAATCACTTAGTTGGATCGAAAGAAGTATTTCATATCGAATACACCATTCCTCTTCATCATAAAATAAATCGCTCGGCCTAATTTGTGAGCCAAGATGGATAACGCTTTTCCTTTACCAAACTTTGTTGTTAACTTAGCGACGTATTTTTGTGCTTGATCATTGCCACGAATAAACAATATTGCCGCCTCTGAAAATGCCCATTTCAGATGTGCATTCCCAATTTTTGAACCTGAGGTTCCCATCTTTTTACCTGCAGACTCACTCGCACATTTTACCAATCGAGAATACGAACAAAATCTCTGTACGGTTGGAAATCGTTCAACGGTTAAAACTTCGTACATAATGGTTAAGGCCAATACATCACCAATCCCAGGAACTGTTTTCAAGCGATATAACATCCGCCCATCGTAATGTTTAGCGTGCTTGATAATATAGTTTTCCAATTGTTTGATTTGGTCGTGCAGAGCATCCATAACGGCAATATCAGTTTCAACATTTAGGCGAACCGAGGCATCACGAAAGTGATCGGCAATGCCTTCCCTATTACCTTTATGAACAATGTTTTTTTCAAACGGTTCCAGGTTGTATTGATAGTTAGTGATAGCGATATGACTCTGTATTTCACTTTTAATGCGTACAAGATGACTTCGTCAGCGCATTAGATCCCGGACGGGTCGAAGTTCAGAAGGGTAGGCATAAGCAAGGGGGAAGTCACCGCCGCGCATGATGCGAGCTTTTTTTTCAGAGTCGACCTTATCATTCTTGGCTTTACCTTCATGAATACAGCGCATATATAATGCGTGGCCGAGAATGAACTCGATTTTTTCACGCGCACAGAGATCCGCTAGCCAATACCATGAAAACATGCACTCAACACCTACTACGATGTCGTCCTTGTATGGCTCAATGAGTGCGAGAAACGTCTTCCCGTTAGTGGGTATGTTCTTGTGAATGATAATGTTAGCATCGGCGTCAAGAATGCAGACAAACATCATTTTTGTGTGCAGATCGATTCCACAGAAATATTTGTGTGATTTGGTATAAAATCTCATATGATGATCTCCTTCTGTTAACTGAGTTTTGGCGAATTAAGTTTAGAAGGCTTCCTCGGTGTTGCCAGAGGAGGGAGGTCATCATAAGTATCAAGCAGCTCAAACGGACAAAATATGCTGTCACCGTTTTTGCAACAAAAACGCAAAAAAGCCGCCATCCCACTCCGTCCGCAAATTGAGGCGTTGGTATGACTCCCCACGTCAAGTTAAACGTAAAAATTCCTGCCGAATGAATGAGCAAAGCCTTTTTCTTTTTTAATCAACTTCTCTTTAATTAAGAAGTACTAATGCATCAGATGAACCAAATAATTTCGACGGTTATCATGCTGGTATGCGTGGGTTGCTCTTCTTTCAAAAAGCCTATCCGGCCTTACTGTTTACGTCGTGGTGTCTGTCTTCACTCTATGCTCGTGGATCAATGCGATGTTGCTACATTGCCTACCTAACGCCGTCGGTGATTACACCACACCCGTTGCTTGATTCAATGTATTAGCACTAAACTCATTACGCTGGTACTCGTGATAAACGTGTTTTAGGGTCGACTCTGGGTAAAATGATTTCTCTTGAAATCGACCATATAAAAGCGATCATTTCTCTCGCAATGGTCGTGATCGTGACACTGCGAAGTTTTCCGCGCTGCATCAGTCGTTGATAACGACGACACAATCTCAACTGAGCTTCCCATGCTTTATCAATAATCACTTTGGGTAGCCCTTCCTGACGAACTTGCATCTCCTTTGAAACCATAGCCGCGTGACGATAACTATGCGCGCCTTCGATTAATAGCCGCCTAGCTCGTCCATTGCCGCACTTGCTAATGGCCCCGAGCCTTTGTTTTTCACCGCTAGAGTGCTCACTTGGGGTTAACCCTACATACTTCATTAACTTTCTGGGGTATAAAAACGACTTAAATCTCCGAGCTCTGCAATCATTCCCGTTGCGATTAATAAGCGTACGCCACGCATGGCTTGTATCGCTTTTACCACAGGGTAATAGCGCCATTGCTTTACTTGATGGGTGAGTTCGTTATCAATCCGTTTTAATCTAACCATACGTTCGCTAATTGTTTGAATCATCTCTTGCAAAACAATTTGTTGGCAAGGGTGTGGCAATACGATTTCAGTTAGCCAGCGTAAATGTTTTAGTGACCAACTATCGGAGCCGGTATAACGAATATTATTTCTGAGGAACATCGATTAAAGTTGATGTTTTGCCTCATTCAAATCACGCATGGCGACTTCACGAGCACGCGATAAGTCACGTACGGCTTCGTCTTCGGGCTCAGGGGCGTAAATAGGATCAAGATCATTGTTCTTGAGTAATCGTGCTAGGTTTTGAGCATCGCGTTTATCGGTTTTGACACGATCGCCTGGTTTCTTTGGAATAAGGGAGGGTGCCACCAGGTAACAGAAATGACCGAGACTTGTGAGTAATCGATAAATCCAATAACCACAAGGGCCTGCTTCATAAACGAAGTGCAGTGTGGCATGTGGGTATTTTGATTGAAGCCGTCGAGCCAGTTTTATAAAAGCAGCTTTGGTTGTTTGAATATGGTCTAGGTCATTGATCTCAGCAGTACGATGATCAAGTGTGTAAGCAACTTGAGTTTGTTCTTTATGGGTATCTAACCCGATGAATAATATGTTATCTTTTTTCATGGTGCTGGCCTCCAATTTATAGTCTCAGAAACTATATTATGGCTCTGGCTGAGCTTTTCGGCTAACCCACGAAATTTGAGGTCAGCACTCTAGTGGGGAGTCATTGTGTCTATACTCTTTGACGAGACCTGTAATTAGGTGCTATATATAGGTCTTTAAAAGAGGGCTTGTTATTATGCAAACTAAATTTTCCGAAGATGTTATTCCGCTTTCTGACCTCAAAGTCAATCCGGGTAAGGTGGTAAATCACGCAAAAGACACTCATAGACCTGTTCTTGTAACTAGCCGCGGTCGAGGTGTTGCCGTTGTGCAAGGGCTCGATGATTATGAAAACATCAAAGAAGAACTTGAATTCGTTAAGGCTGTGGCTCAAGGTCTGATGGAAATAAAGGAAGGTGAAACTTCTGACATCAGCGATGTGAAAAAGCAATTAGGTCTTTAGTACGTGAATATTTCTTTTTCTAAGTCAGCGATCGATGACCTTAAAAGTATTAAAGAATATTACCTAGAGCAAGGTCTACCTCAAATTGGCCAAGACTTCGTCGTGGCAATTGTTGAGCACATTGAAACGCTTTCTGCACACCCTGATATTGGTCGTGTTGTTCCTGAGTTTAACGACCAGTCAATTCGCGAGCTTATTCACTCATCATTTCGTGTTGTATATCTTCGTGAAAGTGAAACAATAAATATTATTAGAGTATGGCGTAGTGAACGGTTACTTAAGTTACCCGAAAATTGAGTATAATCGGGTAGCCGGAGGTATCTAGCCTCCAGCCCCCACAACACCCTGCAAGCGGGACCGCACAGGGCGTTTCCTGAAAATGTCTAAAGTAAGCAGGCCGATTACCTCCTTTTTACCCCAATGATGGCTTCTGATTTTGCGCCAACGTTCCTAGGTCCGGTCGGACATGGAATAGTTGAGCTGCGCAGGCTCCTCATTGATTTTCAGGTTCAGGCCTTCACCGTGTCCCAGCCATTACGCTGAGCATTTGGCTACTATGCCGTCTGCTGACTTCTGCTTAATCACCCACAAGGTTGCCCTTGTTGGCGCTATCGGTTTTCATCCTATTCGCTCTCCTTGGTTGATGAATTCCAAGAAGCCAAGGTATTTATATACCAGAACCTTACTGGTTATTGACTGATCGCTTGTTAAGCAGATCTCCCCAGATAAGAACATGAACTTTCCCTGCGGAACTGCATCATTTACGGTGGCCGTTAGATCACATGGCTTCGTCGTCTGGTGCCAACTCGCCTTCAGCTCGCGCGGTCAACGCGGCGTTAGCATCACGAGACAATTATGTGGAAAGTGTACTCAGTCAAAACATTGTATCGGACGAATGCTATTGGTAAGCCCAAAAAGGTAAATGACGATTACCTAGAAGATTTGGTTCTTATCGAAGAACGAATATTCACGTTAAAAGCCCGAACCTATGATGAGGCAATATCAAAAGGTGAAAAAGAAGCTATTAGTTATGCCAGCGAAACTTCACACATTAATCCGTATGGTCAGGAAGTAAAGCAAGAGTATATCGGGTATATTGATGCCTTCGAACCATTCGAAGAGGTTGCTCCAAATATTGAGGTATTTTCTTCAACTTTCTTAGCTGCAAAAAACTTATCAGAGTCGCAAATAATTGATTCTGTTGTTGGCATTGAATATGAAAACGAAAGACAAATAAGACTCAAGTTTTTGAACCGTGAGTACAGTGGAGAAATCAAGTAATGCTAACCACAACGCTCAAACGGACTCCGTAAAACTGTCACGCTTTTTGTAGAGGGTTCCCCCATTTAAGTAGACACCTTTCTTAACTAGTAAGGTAGGTGTTGAACATGGCAAAAATACTCAATGAAAAACGCGTCATAGAGTACGAAAAAGAATATAAAGTAAAAGTGGTTGAGCTGACAGAACAGCTCGATGTCAAAGCATTAGAAATTGCTGAGGTCCTTGGCCTACATCCCATAATGCTTTATCGATGGCGACAGGAATACCGTGAAGGTAAACTGAGCTATGAACCCACTAGAAGAGTTGGTATGTCAGCAAAAAAACAAAAGCCATCTATCACTGATCAGCAATTGCTCGAGCTCGATGAGCTAAAACAGTTGCGCAAAAATAATGCACGCCTGGAAAAGGAAAATGATGTCTTAAAAAAGTGGCAGAGGTATCTAGCAGAACTAAAGCAGAAAGATTCTCTTTTATAAGGAATCACTCTTCTACTTTAGGAGTTAGATACCTATGTAACTTGCTAGAGGTAACATTTCAAGGTTCTTATCAATGGCACGACCGGCAAGAGTCTAACCGAGTTAGGGAGAATAGACAGCTCAGTAGTGAGTTTGAAAAGATATTTATCGAGCATGATGGCAATTATGGAAGCCCTCGAATAACGACAGAGTTGCACAACAGAGGTTTTAAAGTTAACCATAAGCGTGTTGAGCGAATAATGAGAGATATGGGGTTAGTTGGAAAGGCTGCAAAGCTATGCCGCCGCAAAGCCAGACCGGAAAGGTTCTTCATGAAACACCCAAATCATAAGCTTAATATGCTGACGCCTAGCAAGATAAATCAACAGTGGGCAGGAGATATTACGTATTTTAAAGTGAACGGGAATTGGAGTTATTTAGCGGTTGTTATGGCTTTATATTCACGAAGAATCTTGGTGTGGTCTCTGGGTGTGAAGTGAAATGCTGAGCTGACTCGCTCTGCGTTATTAAAGGCAATGAGTCACCGTAATATAGAAGACGGTTTAATATTTCATACGGATAGAGGTCAAGAGTATGGAGGGTATTTGATTCATGATGAACTGAAGAAATCCGGAATTAAGTCCAGTATGAATAGGCCTGAATCGTTGACAGACAACATTCATGTAGAATCATTCTTTCGAACATTGAAAACAGAATGCTATCATGGTTTGTCATTCAAAAATGAAAGTGAACTTAGGGTTGCACTGAGTTATTATTTGGATAGTATTTACAATAAAAAGAGAATACATACAGGAATAGGTTCTACGGCGCTGATTCAATTTGAAAGGATGGCTGCATAATGTGTATTAGGTGTATTAATGAATTATAAAGCTCCCTTGCTAGTCTGATTTGTCATGAATATTCCTTCAAGTTGTTAGGCTGTATTATTACTTTGGCCTACTATCCGCGTAAAACGCGTCAATCTCGGATACTTATGGATGTTGTAGTGGCACTTAAATTATAAAGATCGAATGCCGCTCTTGTTGATGAGTCTTCTCAAACAGGCTTTAGTAAAAACGTTCGCTTTGGCACTATTGCAAGCGCTTTTTAGCGAACCTAAAAGGGCGCGCTTTTACTCAATTTCATTAATTATCACGAATCTCAAACTGGCTGAATTTTCCTGAATCACGAAAGGTCATAAAGAGGCTGCTTAGTGCGAGATTCAGACGCGCAATGTTGATTCATTAATGTCTTACTTTCGGTGAATCTCAAGCCAAAGCATCTTCTTTTTTGATCAACTGTAGAGAGCTCGGTTAAATTAAGGTCCATATGCGACCAAAGTTTGGCCATAACGGACAATCTTATGTCACAATCACACGCAAAACAGGGCATTTTGATCATTTATATTTGAGATTTTGACTCAGGTCTGTTGTAGATTTTTTCTAAATTTGCCTGGAGAACAATCTGTCCAGCGCTTAAATGCTCTTTGGAATGAACTTTGTTCAGCAAAGCCTAATAAAAATGCCAGTTCAGACAAATCAATGCGTGGGTTCTGAATGTAGCGCATTGCCAGCTCCTCACGCGTGGTATCTAAAAGTGCCTGATGTGTCAAATCATGTTCTTTGAGTTTTCGTTGTAATGTCCGGGGGCTCATTCCAAAATGTTGCGCGACGTCTTCCAAGTCATATTTGTCTTCTTCTAAAGCAATCTTGATATAAGTTTGTACCGCATTAATAAAATCTTCGCCTTCGTTCTGTTTAGATAAAAGTCGTTCAGCGTGTTTGTCCATCATATCTCTGATGGCAGGGTCTTTTTGGGGAAGAGGTAACTTGAGGTATGAGCTTGGAAAAGCAATAGCCGTTTTATCTTGGTTAAATTTTATGGGGCAATTAAACAATTGCAGATGAGCATCTGAATTGTCAGGCCTTTCATGTTGAAAGGCTATCCAAAGCGGCTGACTATCAAGGTCACAAATCCATCGTGCGTAGGTAATCCAGCCTGCTAAATTGTGCTCAGCAATGTGCCGGGAGGGCGGGATAGCGCCAGTGTCCCATACTAAAACTGACTCTTCTTGTGAACTGGATAAATTAGTACAGCCTATATCCGCCACTAGGTTTTGATAGCGTAAGTGGCGATGTAGCGCTTCTTCGAAGAAGGTGCAACTCATGACAGAGTAACCTAAAACGCCATAATGCCCAGTCTTGATTCCTGTGCCTACGTTTAAGCCTATATTGACGTCTCCAGTCAGTTTCTCACCTGATTCAAACATGGCTGTAAAGGTTTGAAGCGGTATTCGATGACCTTCCTTTTTCATTGCATCCGTATCTAGAGCAAAGTCAGACAAGAATGCTGCCATATCGATACCTTTGTAATTCAGGTATTCAATCAAGCCTTGTACATAGGGCAGCGAAACCGTTCTAGTTTTAGATGTGGGCATTTTTTTCCAGTAATTTAATAAGATAAATTAGCATGAATAATCTGCTAATTGTCCCAATATGACATTTTATATTGTCACTCCAGAGCAAGAAGAAAATCTCTCTCAGCGTAACATAAGCTTATCAACTTCTCACCACATCACATTTCAAAGTTTTACTGATTTACAACGTGAAGATATATACGGAGACGGATATGGGCATGGCTGAAACACAACTTCAAGATATGAAAGGCACGCAGACGGTAGGGCTTGATGATGCTTATTCTTTTTTTGAACCAAGTGAGCGAATACAGAGCATTAAACAAACACTCGCTGAGTCTGAATATTCCATATGTCTTGAACGTCCAACTTTACTAGAGCGCTTCTGGAAATCCTCAGCATGTAATAAAAAAGACCATGTACTAGTAAAACGAGCCAAAGCGCTCGCGTATGTTTTTAGTCAACGAAAACCTGTCATATATCAGGATGAACTAATTTCAGGAAATATGAGTTCTAAGCGTATTGCCGCGAACTACTATCTTGAAGGTGCATCATCTAGCATATTAGAAGATATTTTTAGTTTAGAAAATCGAGTTGTCCCTCTGAAGCTGACAAAACAAGAAAAGTTAAAACTCCTTAGCCTGAGCTTACGGCATTCCTTTAAAAGTGTTGCGGGTAAAACTTTTTTTAGACCGGATCGACTCGCTGAGTTGTCTTCAAGTGTACTCAACGCCAAGCGGTTTATTGTGACTGAAGAGGCAGGCGTTTCACATCAAATCGGAAACTATGAATTAGTTGTACATCAAGGCTTGATTTCAGTTTATGAAACAGCAAGAAAATGTATTGATCAATGCAGAACGCCCACTGGCGACACCTTAAATAATGACCAAATTGCGTTCTACGAATCTACCTGTATTACTATTCTTGGCATCAAGAAAATGGCTGAAAATCTAGGTGCAGAAGCCATGCGTATTGCAAACTCTGGGATGATATCCGCAGAACGTCGTGCAGAACTGTTGAGTATCGCAGTGGCGTGTCAGCATGTACCTTTCAGACCCTCACGTACTTTACAGGAAGGGCTTCAAGCATGCTGGATTATACATGTTTGCTTAAATCTCGAAGATTTCGAGCAAGGGATTTCCTTCGGGCGAATTGATCAAGTTCTTCATCCTTTATATCTCCAAGATATTGAGACTGGAAGGCTGACTAAACAAACCGCTACAGAGTTATTAGCGAGCTTTGAGCTAAAAGCGTGTGAAACAATTCCACTGATATCTAAACGGATGGATCCTTTTTTTAGTGGCAATACGGTTGGGCAGGGTATTACGTTGGGGGGGACTGATGCCTCTGGGAATGATGCAACCAATACGCTTTCAGGCTTATTTTTGGATGCATTTGCACAAATAAGAACGCGTGAACCAAATTTACATGCCAGAGTGCATGAGGACACACCAAAGTGGTTTCTTGATAAAGCAGTGAAACTTCTTCAAATGGACTGTGGTAGTCCTGCGCTTTTTGGTGATGCGGCTATTGTAGAGGCTTTAGAGAATGCAGGCATGTCAAAGGCGCATGCCAGAGATTATGCCGTTATTGGCTGTGTGGAAATGGGTAGTCAGGGGCGGACCTACAACTCCTCTGACGCTGCACTGTTTAACTTACCTATATGCTTGGAATTAGCATTAAACGAAGGAAAACAATTTTCTACTAGATCCGTTTTTTCTAAACGTATTGGCGCCAAAACCAAAGCTGTCAGCGCTATGCAGTCTTTTGAGGACGTGTTGTTAGCATATAGTAGTCAGGTGAATGATTCTGTTGATGAAGCGGTAAAAATAATAGGCTGGTTAGAAGCATCATATAGGAATATCCGAACTTCACCGGTGAACTCTTCGCTTACCGATGGCTGTCTAGAAAAAGGCAGGGATGTTAGCTGGGGTGCGGCCGTGTATGACTATACCTCGGTGCAAGCGGTTGGTTTGGCGGATGTGGGTGACTCCTTATTTGCTATTAAAAAATTGGTCTTTGAAGAGAAAAGAATGAGCCTGAGTGAGTTTGTATCTATCTTGAAACGCAATTATCAAGGTCATGAGGCCTTACAAGTAGAGCTGTCCAATCGCTTTCCTCGTTATGGGAATGGTGACAGAAAAGTTGATCAAATGACTCAGCTAGCGATAGATGCATTTTCAGATGCCGTGACTCAACATCGAAATACGCGAGGCGGTAAGTACCTCGTTGGTATTTACTCGATGACCTGTAACGCTGCCTATGGAAAAATTACGGGAGCCTTGCCAAATGGTCGTTTAGCAGGGCTGCCTCTCTCCAATGGTTTGTCTGCTTCTAATGGTGCTGACCGTAAGGGGCCAACGGCATTACTTAGATCTGCATCAGGTTTGGATAGCCGAAATTGGGCGAATTGTGTCAATCTGAATATCAAGTTCGATAAAAAAACGGTGCAAGGTCAAAGTGGGTTTAATGCGCTCCGCGCGCTTTTTAGAGCTTACCTTATTGACCAAAAAGGCATGCAGGTTCAAGTGAATATTCTAGATACTGCGACGCTTCGTGCAGCCAAAGCAGATCCTTCTGCCTTTCCAGGATTACTAGTAAGAGTTGCTGGCTACTGCGCTTATTTTCAAGAGCTTGATCCAGAAGTTCAAGATGAAATAATAAATAGGAGTGAGCATGGACTGCATTAAACCTGCTAAAAATCCGGCCTTGTTTTCAGTTCAGCATTTTTGTTTACATGACGGCCCGGGTACGCGAAGCATTATTTTTTTTAAAGGTTGTCCGCTTCGTTGTGTCTGGTGTCAGAACCCTGAATCCTGGAGTCGTAAGGCTGAATTAGCCTATAAACATACCTTATGTATTGATTGTAAAATCTGTGTTGATGTTTGTCCGGAAAAAGCGATTGTTGCACCGGGTGAATGGGATGCAGATAAATGTACACTCTGCTTTAAATGTGTTGACGCTTGCCCGTCTGGTGCCATGGCGCGTTTTGGGGAGTCGCAGGCAGTGGAAGATATTCTAGAAGAACTGAAGCCAGAATATTCCTTTTATGAAAATTCAAATGGCGGTGTGACACTATCAGGCGGTGAAGTAACGCTTTTCCCGGAATACGCCTCAGAACTTTCTGGTAGGTTAAAAGAAGACGGTATTCATGTTGCTATTGAAACCTGTGGTCAGTTCAGGTTAGACGATGATACCTTTCAAAAGGCGTCGAATGAAATACTGGGTACTAGTATAAAGAGTTCTGTATGGAAGCTGATATCCAAAGTCGACTTGGTTTTATTTGATATTAAGGTATTTGAGAATACAAAGCATAAAGAATTGTGCGGTGTGGGAAATGACGAAATTAAACAAAACTTTATCACACTCACTCAACTGGCCAGAGAAAAATTAGGGCCCAAGGTTTGGCCTCGTTTGCCACTCATTCCCGGCATGACAAGTTCACCTGAAAATCTAAAAAGCTGGGCCGCATTTCTACTCGAGAATAGAATAGATCAACTGACGGTCGTGCCATATCATAATTTGGGAAGCCCCAAGCGGGCATGGATAGGAATGGAGCCAGCACCAGATATCCCATCTCTATCAGATGAGAATTTAAATCAAAGTATCAAAGTTCTAAAGGATGCGGGTATTCGATGCTACTCCCCGGGTGAAGAAAGCTGGAACGAAGAACAATCAAACGATGATGAGCATCAAGCACCGAGAACGTTAATCAGAAGCGATGCATGAATACGATTTGATCGGGCAGAAAATTTGGTGGCCAAAGTTTACCTATCTGGACTCAGAAGAAATTTCAGCGACCGGCCACTTAAACTTCTTGCAGCAACGAAATACCAGCCTGTGTTTGAGTTAACACAATTCAGTTTTGTATCAAGGATATGAGCTGGAATGAACATATTTCTCACTTTAATTGCCTTGTCTGCACATAGCACCAACATGCTTCATTGATTAAATTAACGATCACAAAAAATTGTGACGGTAATAAGTTATTTGATTAACGAGAAAATGTAACGGTAAATCGGGTGCACTTTTGCACTTGCTATAAACACTATTTTAAAGGTACAGCAATGAGTGGAATACAAGAACTATTTAAGGTGATGGAAGGAAAGTTTAACAAAGATGCAGCGAGTGGCCTCGATCTCGTTTTCCAGTTCGATATAGACGATACGGATGATGTTTTTTATGTCGCCATAGCAAATGGCGCATATGACATACAGGACGGCTCACACGACTCGCCTTCAGTAACTTTAATGATGACGCTAGATACATTGAGTGGTTTAATGGATGGTTCTACTGATGGCATGCAGGCATTTATGGCCGGTCAGTTACGTGCCGAAGGTGATATGATGCTAGCGATCAAACTAGGTGAAATTTTCCCTAACTAGTTTTTATTTTGATGCGGAGTATCTTCGCGATATTATATTTTTTCACCTTGCTCATTTCTCTCTTGAGCAGGGTGTGACTCCTCACTACAATCTATACAAAACTACAATCTATACAAAACTACAATCTATACAAATTACCGGAAACTCAGCAAGGGTTGATTAACTGAGTTTAAGTTCTCTAATTCACATATATTAGATTAGAACAAAAGCCCTGATGCAACTTAACTGCTAACAAACAGAGCTTTCAAACTGTAATTGTGTATGACTTATAAACCGTTAGCGCGAGCGATCACTTCTTTCATGATTTCCGACGTGCCGGCAAAAATACGGTGAATTCGCACATTTAAATACATACTTGCGATTGGGTATTCCATCATGTAACCATAGCCCCCGTGCAATTGTACGCACTCATCGGCCACACGACAGGCGAGCTCTGAAGTGTAAAGCTTGGCTTGGCAGGCGATATCCCCACTCAGTGTGCCCTTATTATGCTCCATAACACACCGGTCAACATACACCTGGGCCATGTCAATTTCAGTTTTCATCTCTGCCATTTTGAAGCGTGTATTCTGGAACTTAGAAATAGGTTTACCAAAGGCTTTACGCTCTTTAATATAGATTTTGGTCGCATCATATGCGGCTTGTGCACCGCCAACAGCTCCGCAAGCAAGTGTTAGACGTTCTTGAGCGAGCATCTTCATGAGGTACATAAAGCCTTGGGATGGGTCGCCCAGTACATTAGCTTTAGGGACGATCACGTCGTTAAAGAAAAGTTCGGCGGTATCTTGAGATTTCATTCCCATTTTATCCAGGTTTCTCCCTCTCTCGAAACCCGCTTGGCCGCGTTCGACAATAAACATGCCCATCGCATGTGGGTTGTTGGGGTCTGTTCTGGCCGCTACTAGAATGATGTCAGCCAGTAAACCGTTTGAAATGAAGGTTTTGGAGCCGTTCAAGATGAAATGGTCACCCTTATTAACGGCCGTTGTTTTCATACCTGCCAAATCACTCCCTGTTCCGGGTTCAGTCATGGCAATAGCGAGGATCGTTTCACCCGTGACACACTTGGGAAGGATGCGTGCCTTTTGTTCTTCATTGCCAAATTCATTGAGATAGGGCGCAACCAATGCGTTTTGGAGGGGAATGAAAAAGCCTGCTTCATTTGCGCGACCCAATTCCTCACAGATGATTTGATCGAAGCGGAAGTCCTTAACGCCTGTCCCACCATATTGTTCATCAAGCCAGGGTACTAGAAAGCCATTTTTACCGGCTTTAAGCCATATGTCGCGAGGAACGATGCCAGCAGCCTCCCATTCGTCTCGATGAGGTACAACCTCCTTCTCTAGAAAAGTCCGGAAAGATTCACGAAACATGTTATGTTCTGTATCAAATAATTCTCGTTTCATATCGTTGCTACTCTAATTGATCTTTAATGCCTGTACTCCATCCATGCTGTATTGCTGAGCTCAGAAAGCAATCTGGATTGTGTACTAGGGGTTACGAGTAGATACGTTAACTTGTGTCGGTATACGTCAACAATGATATGATCGAGCAAATTATGTGGTGAATTTGTCTAAAGTTTTTTTGTTAAGAACAAAATATAATCAGGAGAGTATAGGTTGAGCCCAAGCAATAATGATTCAGATTTTCTTGTGCAATGGGTACCTAAAGACCCCTCTATTTCCATCCTGTTTGTCCAGGCGGCGTTGAGTGGTGCGAAAAAAGAAGGCTTTGACTGCCGAAAAATTCTAACCGATGCCAAAATTGAACCTGAGTTATTAAATGAACCCCAGGCTAGGGTCTCACCTGATCAATATACGCGATTGATTCAGACGCTTTGGTTGACAATGAATGATGAGTTTATTGGCTTGGCCAAAAATAAAAGTCCTCTCGGATCATTCGCCATGATGTGTCTTTCAATCATCCATTGCAAGACGCTCTACCAAGCGATAAAAAGAGGCGCACGCTTCGGTAAACTGAGCCTGGGCGAGCTGGATTTAAGGTTGGAAGTAAAGGGTGAAGATGCAATTCTATCGCTTCATTTAAAAGATCCGGCGGTTGATCCGACGCACTTTCTAAGTGAATGTTTATTGGTCATTATGCACCGTTTGTACTGCTGGATTATTGGTAAGCGAATAATCCTTGATAGGGCACTTTTTAACTATCCCCAACCCGCCCATGTTAATGAATACCATGGCATATTTTGCCGAAAACTCTCGTTTGATCAGGAAATAACAGGGCTACAGTTTAACCGTCGTTATCTGGAAATGCCGGTGGTGCAGGATGAGCGTTCATTAAAAGAATATTTTAAACTGGCACCCGCAAATCTTGTCACCCGACCTAAGTATGACGATAGTTATACCGCGAAAGTTCGTGCTTTGGTTAACCAAAGTGATAATGCCATATTCCCAACACTTGAAGAAGTTGCCGCTCAGCTATACACCACACCGTCCACCTTAAGACGAAACCTTAAAAAAGAAAACTCTTCCTATCAGGAAATCAAAGACGCGATACGCCGGGACATATCTATACATCTACTGGCAGAAACCAACTTGCCATTACAAGCTATTGCGGAAAAACTGGGTTATACCGAAGCCTCTACATTTCAGCATACCTTCAAAAAGTGGGTAGGTATCGCACCGGGCGCCTATCGTGGGAAATTTAATGAAGAGAAATAAATTACTGTTCTCTACGATAAAATCTCTGATACCCGATGGCGGGAGGGTCGACTTAATTGTATTAATGACCTAATTTAATAGCTAGTTATTGCCTTGCGAAGGGTTTTGTTCATAATCTATACCGATGCCACAAGGCATTTGTTTCTCTGGTGTTGAATCGAGCGCTCCTAGTTTCTTCAGTTTTTCGGCGGTTTCTTGGATTATGGAATCCATCAACTCTAACGACTCTGGCTTCAATGCATCCTTCTCTTGAGCTTCTAGTGTAAATAGCTGCATATTTTGCAAAAAGTTATTAACGATATCGTCGACCGTTGTCATTGTGGCCCGTAAGACCTTCAATCGCTCTTCTTGGATTTCGAGTTTTTTGCGACTCAGCTCTGCGTGTTCGGCGAGTTTTGGTAACCACCTCCAAGTTCCAAATGCCAACAAGATGAAGCCAAAAAGGTAACCTACGACCTTCTCCAAAAATGCTTGGAATATCGTGTCACCGATGATTACAAATTGGTTCAGCTCTTCATAATTGTCGGTGATATCAATCAGTGTTCCAAAGAATAACAGCATAAAGCCGCCAACTAAGCAGCGCCACCCGCCAACTTCTGATATCGCTTTGTTGCCGCGCGCTCTAAAAAGCACTAAAAGCACGACTCCGACTACAATTGCACGCAGTACCTCTAATATCACATCATTCATTTCTGCCTTTCCTCTTACACTTTGCAAGGTTGAGCGACGGCGTAACGCCCCAGTTGCCAATAATCCTAATCTTGGTACATAAGTATAGTTCTTTACTTTAAAACTTTTTATTTACTTTGGACCAAATCTATTCCTAATTGAATCTAAGCAAAGATGCGCGAGGCAAATGTCAAAGCCTCGACGGCTTGAGCAGCTGATGAAAAGAAACCAGGAAAATCGCTTAACCGATCACCTAAAAAACCACTTATCTACACAAAAACTGTAAGAAAAGCTCATTCGAAATGCACTAAATGCTCATTGAGACTCCCTGCCAGCGCTTTATCCTAAATAAGGCAATATATTTTGTATTAAACCGTAATTGAGAGATGAAGAACAATGACAAACGAAGCACTTATTTTTGATGCGATCCGTACACCGCGAGGCATAGGTAAAGCCTCGGGTGCGCTCCATGAAGTAAAACCCGTTACCTTACTCACAGGCTTACTTAATAGTTTACAAGCACGTAATCAGTTTAATACTGCTGAAGTCGATGACATTGTTATGGGATGTGTCACCGCTGTCGGTGATCAAGGTGCGGTTATCGCGAAAACGGCTGCTTTAGCGGCAGGCTGGAATGATGATGTCGCAGGCATGGTGCTTAACCGATTTTGCGCATCAGGTTTAGAAGCAGTGAATACGGCTGCCATGAAAGTACGTTCAGGCTGGGAAAATCTGGTGGTGGCCGGTGGCGTTGAATCCATGTCACGGGTACCGATGGGCAGTGATGGTGGTGCTTGGTTTATGGACCCTGAAACCAACTTTAAAACAGGTTTCATGCCACAAGGCATTGGCGCTGATTTAATTGCCATGCTGGATGGCTATTCGCGTGAAGATGTCGATGCATTTGCGGTTCGTTCTCACCAAAAAGCGGCGGCAGCTTGGCAGCGAAATGCCTTTAAGAACGCTATCGTCCCGGTCGTTGATCAAAATGGTTTGATGATTTTGGATCATGATGAATTGATTCGACCAGATTGTTCTTTGGAAACACTGGCTAAGCTAAAGCCCTCTTTTCAAATGATGGGCGAGATGGGTTTTGATAATGTGGCCAAAGCGCGTTATCCACAAATAGAAACGATTTCGCATATCCACTCTCCCGCAAATTCATCAGGCATTGTGGATGGTGCTGCTGCCTTACTCATTGGAAGTGAACAAGCCGGTAAACAATTCGGCATGCAGCCAAGGGCACGTATTGTTTCGACTGCCGTCGTAGGAACAGACCCTACCATTATGTTGACTGGGCCAGCACCCGCTGCACGAAAAGCGCTTAAAGTTGCCGGTATGTCTGTAAAAGATATTGACCTGTTTGAAGTAAATGAAGCATTTGCCTCAGTCGTTATGCGTTTCATGGTGGAGATGGAAGTTAATGAGGATATTGTCAACGTCAACGGTGGCTCAATTGCGATGGGGCATCCATTAGGTGCCACTGGCGCGATGATTCTTGGCACTTTGTTGGATGAACTAGAAGCGCGTGATCTCAAAACGGGCCTCGCCACATTATGTGTCGGTGGTGGAATGGGTATCGCGACGATTATTGAGCGTATCTAAAAGCATCCAGCCTTTTCGTAAAAGGGTTTGAAAGACAGTTTAAAAGAGAATTTAAAAATGACATCAGTTAAATATGAAAAAGATCAAGATAATATTGTTCACCTGATTTTGGATAAACCAAACGCTAACGCAAATTTGATGGATGCAGAGTTTACCGAGTCATTCGTTGCTGCGGTGGAAAAACTACGTGGTGATGATTGGGTAGGAGTACTGCTTCGATCGACAAAGACGACCTTCTTTGCAGGGGGGAATTTAGACGACCTTCATGCGGCTACGAAAGACGATGCTCACCTGCTGAATGAAATGGTGAACAAGACCAAACTGGCTATGCGCGAACTCGAAACTGCTGGGAAGCCTGTTGTTGCATGTATCAATGGTGCGGCACTGGGAGGAGGTTGGGAGTTAGCCTTGACTTGTCATCACCGTATCGCGCTCAGTAAAGGCGTCGCTTTAGGTTTGCCGGAAGTGACCTTAGGTTTGTTGCCCGGAGGCGGCGGCGTGATTCGGATGACGCGTTTATTAGGCCTGCAGGCAGCGTTACCTTTTTTAACGGAAGGTAAACAATTTAAGCCAGAGCAAGGTCTAAAGCTAGGCTTGATCGATAAGATAGTTGAGTCAGAAGCTCAGCTTATTGGCGCAGCGATTAATTGGATCAAAGCTAACCCTAAAGCGCAGCAGCCTTATGATGTGAAAGGATATAAGGTGCCAGGCGGTAAACCTTCAAACCCGGCATTAGCAAAAATACTACCGATCGCGCCAGCCATGATGCGTGTGCAGACTAAAGGTACCATGCCCGCACCGGAATCCATTCTATCGGTCATGGTTGAAGGCTTACAAGTTGATATAGACTCAGCAATGCGTATTGAAACACGGTACTTTGTTGACTTAGTTTGTTCTCAGGTGGCCAAAAACATGATCGGCACCTTATGGTTTCAACTCAATGAAACCAAAGCGGGTGCGAGTCGGCCTAAGAATGTTGAACAATCTAAAGTTAACAAAGTAGGGATTCTAGGCGCAGGAATGATGGGGGCTGGCATTGCCTATTCCTCAGCATCAAAAGGTATCGAAGTCGTTCTGAATGATGTCAGTGTTGAAAATGCAGAGAAAGGTAAAGCTTACTCGCAAGCTCTGATGGATAAGAAAGTTAAAAAGAAACGACTCAGTGTAGAAAAACGCGATAAGGTATTAAACGCAATTCTGGCAAGCAGCGATGCGGCTGACTTGAAGGGCTGTGATTTAGTGATTGAAGCCGTGTTTGAAGACCGAGAATTAAAAGCAAAGGTCACTCAAGAGGCTGAAGCACATATCGAAAGTTCGGCGGTGTTTGCTTCAAACACTTCAACGCTACCGATTACCGGTTTAGCGGAAGCTTCAGTGAGACCGGCAAATTTTGTGGGCTTACATTTCTTTTCTCCCGTAGACAAAATGCCATTGGTAGAAATCATTTGTGGTAAAGAAACCTCTGATGAAACCTTGGCTAAGGTTTATGACTATGTACTTCAAATTGGTAAAACCCCGATTATCGTCAACGATAGCCGCGGCTTCTTTACCTCAAGAGTATTTCGCACCTTTGCCAATGAAGGTATCGAGATGTTAGGAGAAGGCATGCCTGCTGCGGCAATAGAAAATGCGGCTTTTCTGGCGGGTTATCCAGTCGGACCATTAGCAGTGACCGATGAAATTAGCTTGAGTTTAGCCGAAGAAATACAAAATCAAACGATTAAAGACCTTCAAGCGGAAGGGATAATCTACCAAGCTGGCCTTTCTGATTCTGTCGTTGAACGCATGCTCGAGACCGGTCGTGCAGGTAAATTATGTGGTGCGGGTTTTTATGACTACCCAAAGAGCGGGAAAAAGCATTTATGGGCAGGTTTGAATGAAGCGTTTGGCAAGAATGAAACACCGTATTCTGTTGAAGAGATTAAGGACCGTTTATTGTATATCCAAGCTATTGAAACAGTTCGTTGTCTTGAGGAAAACGTGTTAACGAGTGTGCGAGACGCCAATATTGGCTCGATTATGGGGATTGGTTATCCTATCTGGACGGGGGGAATTCTGCAGTTTATCAATCAAACCGGTTTGACTGAATTTATTAAGCGTGCAGAGGAACTAACCGCGCAATGTGGTGAACGTTTTGCAGTACCGCCTCTACTGAGGGATATGGAGAAAGACGGTCTGACATTTAAAGACTAACCGTCACTTTCAAGGGGGGGAGAGACGTTCCCTCTGGAGAAGGATATCTAGTAGGTACGGTCACCATTTAAATTATGAAGTCATTAGCGCTTAAAGCTCTGTCGCTTTCGGTAGAGCATTTTTTAATTCTTATCATTAATCGGATAAGCATTATAAACCCCAATAAAATTGAGAAAAATTATGAGTCAGTATCAGCATTTATTAGAGCCTCTCGACTTAGGCTATACAAAAACACGTAATAGAGTACTGATGGGGTCCATGCACATTGGGCACGACTCTCGAGCGGGCGGCTGGGAACGCAAGGCCGAATTCTATAAGCTGCGAGCAGAAGGTGGTGTAGGTATTATTGTGACGGGCGGTATCGGTTTGAACGAAGAAAGTGCCGGCGTTCCCGGAGCCTCTATACTCGTTGATGACGAAGGTGTGGCCAAGCATAAAATAGTCACCAAAGCGGTCCACGAAGTAGATGGCGCATTAATTTGCATGCAGATACTACATACGGGTCGTTACGCATACAGTCATAAAAGCGTATCGGCGTCTGCAATTAAGTCGCCAATTCATCCTTACCCTCCTATTGAATTAGACGCTGAGGGTATAGAAAAACAAATTCGAGATTTTGTGCGTTGCGCCAAGCTCGCTCAAAAGGCCGGGTATGACGGCGTCGAGATAATGGGCTCCGAAGGGTATTTTATTAACCAGTTTATCGTCAAACATACTAATAAACGTGATGACGAATGGGGTGGCTCGTATGAGAATCGTATTCGTTTACCAAAAGAAATTGTACGACGCGTGCGAGAAACTGTAGGTGAGAAATTCATAATAATCTATCGATTATCTATGCTGGATCTTGTGGAAAATGGCAGCACATGGGATGAAGTTGTGCACTTGGGTAAAGAAATAGAAAAATGTGGCGCAAGCATCATTAATACAGGTATTGGATGGCATGAAGCGCGTATTCCAACCATTGCAACCAGTGTACCTCGCGCAGCTTTTTCGGACGTTACTGCACGCATGAAAAAAGAACTTTCAATTCCTCTGGTCACCAGTAACCGGATCAATACCCCGGAAGTAGCCAATGACCTTCTTGCTGAAGGTAAGGCTGATATGATCTCCATGGCTCGACCTATGTTAGCTGACCCATACTTTGTACAGAAAGCGGCGAAGGGCCGCAGTGACGAAATAAATACTTGTATTGGCTGTAATCAAGCTTGTTTGGATCATTTATTTGCCGGTGGTGAAGTCTCATGCTTGGTTAATCCATATGCGTGCAACGAAACAACGCTTGTTAATCAAGATGTTACAACCAAGAAAAGAATTGCCGTGGTCGGCGCAGGCCCTGCGGGTCTGGCAGCGGCGACCACAGCCGCCCAACGAGGTCATGATGTGACTTTATTTGATGCAGACCCTGAGGTTGGCGGGCAATTTAATATAGCGAAACAGGTTCCAGGTAAAGAGGAGTTTTATGAAACTATTCGCTACTTTGCCACGATGATTAAAAAATACGGTGTGAACCTGAAGTTAAATTCTAGAGTTAATGCTAAGGATTTAATCGATGAGCGCTATGATGAAATTATATTGGCCACAGGTATTGTTCCACGTACGCCTGAACTGGAGGGTATTGATCATCCTATGGTGATGAATTACCTAGACGTATTAAAAACGAAAAAACCAGTTGGCAAGCGTGTGGCGGTAATGGGGGCAGGTGGTATTGGTTTTGATGTATCTGAATATCTAGTGCACGGTAAGACTACTCCTAGTTTGGATAAAAGTGACTTCATGAAGGCGTGGGGCATTGACATAAATGTTTCAAACCCAGGAGGGCTGGCCAAGGAAACTTCGGTTGAACCTGCTGCGCGAGAAGTCTATTTATTACAACGTAAAAAATCTAAGGTGGGTGCCGGTCTTGGTAAGAGTACGGGTTGGATTCATAGAACCACCCTAAAGAATAAGCAGGTGCAGATGATAAATATGGTTCAGTATACCAAGATTGATGATCAAGGTTTGCATATAGAACTAAATAACGAAAGCCGTATTCTTGAAGTAGATAATGTCATCATGTGTACTGGGCAGAATCCGAACCGCGAATTACACGATGCCTTAGTTGAAGCGAATATGAATGTTCATTTAATCGGCGGTGCAGACGAGGCCAGCGAACTGGATGCCAAACGTGCCATTAAACAGGGTACTGAGTTGGCCGCTGTTATTTAATTCGCAAGGGCTTGGGCAAAAGGCGCTGCACATTTGCTGTGCCCATGGATATGTACAGCAGGGCTAGCTTTGCCCTGCTGTTCGTAAGAGTTAGAGATATTTTTATTCTTGACTTAGTGCAAGTACTTTATTCTTAACTTAGTGCAAGTACTTTATTTAATTAAGGGGGCGTTGTGACTACAGCCACCCTAAGCTTGCAAAAGAACCCAAAGTGAGAATGTTGAAACTTAAAAGACTTGCGACCACGGTAATTTGTTTTTTACGGCTTTCCATATCGTACACCCAGTAACAGACCAAGTAGAACGGCATATAACCGAATAAGAATATGAAGAATGGAAATTGAGCATTCCAGAGTGGCCAATCCCATGTCAGAGCCCCAATTTGATTTAATATAATTTCCACAATAACCGACATTACCGACATAACAATGGCGAATAAAAGACGGTTATTGATGCTAAAGATTTTCAATTTTTTATCTTTTGGCAGAGCTAAGGTCGCTGCAATACCTGTGATAGCAAACATAAAGGAAATTTCAATGTTTAAGCCGATTAGAAATAAATAAGCGGTATCGCCACCAGGTGCTGCCCAGACTGGTGCAAACTCAGAGAAGTGGAAAATTAAGCTATTCCAAGTCTCGTTGAATAAATCCATTCCCCAAAAAGCTAAGGCTGCAAGAATTCGACTCCAGTTTTCTTCTTCGGCTTCACGAAAATAAATATAAATAACAAGCAATAATAATGGAATTACTCCCCATGAAAATTGGCTACTATCTCGAAGAATTGATAAAGCTTGCTGAGCTGATTCGGTAATCATAATAATCTCGTAAATTTATAGTGGACAATAGGGTAAGAGGAGAGCGACCATATGAGTGAATGAACAAAGGTCAAATATTTATGCCTAGAGGCCAAAATAAAAAGCTAGTTAAAAATTGTGTTGATACGGTTTCGGCCTCTTTCGTTATGGGGGTGATAAAAGCTGCTGAGTCTGAAGGTGTGGCTATTTTTAAGCACTTAGATGATATAGGTATCGACATTTCCGGTATTAATGGAGCGACTCACAGATTTGATTTCGATATTTTTCGTGAACTAATTTTAGCTATAAAAGAGTTAAGCCTAAGTGACAATATAGGAATAAGAATAGGGCAGAATTTAAGCTTATCGAGTTTTAATGCCTTAGGATATGCGGCTTCGAGTGGTGATACTTTACTAGATGCTTTGCAGCTTATTCCTCAATTTGAATCAACTGTAATAACACTTGGGGAAACCCAAATTCTTTCATCTGAAGATGAAATACAAGTTTGTTGGTCTATGAGATCGGGAGAGTACTTCCCCCTAGTGGAAGATATTTTTTTAGCGAGCTGGATCACTTTAGCGTATTTATTAACGGATGAAATTGCGTTGGATGTTGAAGTAAGCTTCACTTATGCGGCCCCTCAGGAGCTTTTATCTTGGGAAAAAATATTTGGCCAAAAACTATTATTTAGTCAACCAGTAGCGAGTATAAAGTTTGATCGATCTTTGTTAGGTCTAGCTTTAGTGGGTACAGATTCATTTTTGTACCAAGTGATGACAAAGGAAGCAAAAGAACTTGCGAACGCTCTGGATCAACCCTTGATCTCTCAAATTGAAGGGTGGTTAATGACAGAGTTAGCAAATGGTGAGCTGGACCAAAAGTTATTATCTCGGTATCTCAATTTAAGTGAACGTACTTTACGTCGCCGGTTAAAAGAACAAGATACGAGTTTTAAGGGTTTATTAGATAAAGTTAGAAAAGGCAGGGCTGACTATTTATTAAGAGAAACGTCTATGTCTTTGTGGGAAATATCATCACAACTAGGGTATCAACAGTTAACAAGTTTTAATGCCGCTTACAAACGATGGACTGGTAAAACACCTGCGAGTCAACGTAATAATTAAGTTGTCATGTATAGGCGCATGTTATTTCATTGCCATCGATACTATTACAAATTTTACCATCGGTGCTTAAAATGTATAACAAAATTGATCTAGGACTATAAACAGACTCGTTTTTGGTACATCTTCTTGTAGTGATTATTTGCTACTTCATACAATTCCTTCTGACTTCAGCCATTGCTCACAATTTTTCATGCCTTCTTTTAAGCTTACATGTGGTTGATAGTTTAATAGTTTGCTGGCTTTAGCGTGACTATAGTCTGCACTTGGGCGGCTGAGCATTTTGATGCTGTTAGGGTTAATTTCCGTAGTTTTACCCAGTAGGTTTATCAATCTTTCTAAGATACTTGTTAACACCATGCCTAGTGGTTTATTCATTGAACGAATTTTTTTGATATTAAGCATATCCCCTAAGTAACTGAAATATTCCTGATTACTGACTTCACCAAAACCTGAAATAATGAAGGTTTCGCCTTCACCGGTTTTCTGATTGGCAGCTAAGTAAATTCCGTTAATTAAATCATCAATATACACAGGACCAAACATGCCTTTCGGGACCATAAAGGTTTTTCGCTTCAGCTCTTTAATTGGGGTCAGTATCCACGGCTTAGAGCCAGGTCCATAAACATCTGCAGGGCGAATGATAGTGCAAGGGATTTTTCCTGATGCATGATAGGACAACACTAAATGCTCACTCGTGATCTTGGTGTCACAGTAAGGGTGGTTTATAGTTTTAAGAGGTAAGCCTTCGTGGATCGGGCCGGTGTGTTCGAAACCCATTGCAGCAACAGATGATAGGTGTACAAAGCGTTTAGTGTCACCCAACTCAACAGCGGCATCTAATAAGGTCTTTGTTCCTGCTACGTTTACTTGCCAAGTTTCATCATAAGTAAGTGCATTCGATACCACTGCAGCAGTATGTATCACAAGGTCACAGCCTTTTAATAATGTCTTCCATGAACTTGGGTGTGATAATTCTGCCTGTTCAATATTAAACTCAGGAAGGGCATATCTATCTATGCCACATATCTCACTGCCATTTTCTCGAAAATGCTTTGCTAAGCATTGGCCTATAAAGCCAGCACCGCCGCTGATGAAGACTTTTTTATAGCATATATCTGTCATGAAAATGAAAACCTGCATTTGATTGAAGTTGTAAATATAAGGCCTCATTAGTATGGCGCTTTATTCATATCTTAAATAGACAGTCGGTTTAATGCTTGATAATAAACGACACATGTTTGAGTAAAGACGTCACTTTGCATCGGTGCTGGTGGCTATATTATATATTTAGTTGTGCTTGCTGATGTGGATGAGATATTACTACTCGATGAAATTATAGTGTGACCCTCTATGCATTCATCATATCTATAGACAACACGGTACTTTGATTTTGCTAGACTAAGTAAGTTGACCGTAAGTACTGCCACTTTTAACTCGCTGAGCAGTGAAACACAAGGAGAAGTGCATTAAAAATTTAATAAATAATCTCACAATTTTATTGGTAAGCCTGTTCATTCATGCTCCGGGTGCTGTGTTTGCAGGCGAGAGTATGACTTACTTTTCTTCAGCAACTAGTAGCTTCACTAACTTGGATAAATCTTCATACGAGTATCAGGTAAATGAAGCTCCAGGATATGGTGAGAGTTTTTATTTTAGCGCATTTGATGATAAGGGTAATGTTGTGACCGCATTAGTTAGCATGACCAATTACAACCCATTTAATAAAGGAATGGGCTCTTTTGATATGCATTGGGTTGAAGGTGGAAAGGTGCGTGTTGTTCATCAAGAGTTCAATGCTGACGAGATTAAGCAGGGTAATAATCAAGGAACAACATTTGGGAAGTATAGTTTCATCAATCCAGGTATTTCTAATACTGAGATATATTATCGCGGTGAAGATACCGAAGGTAATGCTGTTGAGATAAAAGTAAATATGGAGCATACCGAACCCGGGGTTCAATCTGGTGATAGTAATTTATATTTTGGTGAAGGGCTGGCAGATTACTGGGGTCTTAAAATAATTGCTCCAAGTGGCAACGCTAGGGCAAGTCTTACAACCAAAGATGGCAAGACTAGCACTCTGAACTTGAAAGCCTATCTTGATCACGGCAAAGCAACTGCTAAGGTGCCTGATTTTTCTGATCATTGGTATCGACTCCATTTTATTTCAGATAAGTGGACGATCGGCATGCATGAAATCACAACTGAAAGTGAACTTGGCGACCGAAAACCGCAAATTTTATATGTTGGTAAAAATAAACAAGCTTTAGGATTATTTGCTGACTGGGAATATAGGGAAGACGGATTTAAAGCACACCCTGAATCTCCTTATGAAATTCCTACGGGCTGGAGACTAAAGCTTGAGCGAGATGACTTAAAAATATCGGGTACAGTGAAAGTAAAAAAAGAAGTGATGGCGATTGATGTTCTGGGTTCTGTGAGTTGGGCTGTCCGTATGTTGGTGAAGGCCTTCTATTCAAATGCTTGGCAGCATTTCTTATTAGTAGAAGTTGAGCTAGATATAGAACATAACGGAGTTAGTGAAAAGGTAAAAGGCTTAGGTTTGGCAACAGCCGAATATTATTGAGGAAACTTATTCCAAGAGTAGTAATGCCGCTTTTTTACTTCTGTGCACATTGTTCCTTACAAAACTGTGAAACACAGTTCAGGTTTTCTACAGCTAAGTTTTACATATATAAGCTTTATTTAGCTTAGTTTTTCTACAGTTAATAGTAACCTTAAATTTTAAAACACTTTATAATAGGCTTTTTAAGAACTAATATTTTGTGGACGATGGTAATGAGTGATCAAAAGATAATCCCTACTGTACAAATTGGAAGCGGTGTTAAATTTGTGAATGATAAGGGGGTTACGGCCATCAAAAACGGCATAAAAGCCAGCCATCAGATGGCAGACAAACCTCGACATGCGAAGCCTAAATGGTTACGCATGAAGCTGAATCGAGGCAAGGAGTATGAAAACGTACAATCTATTGTGCATGAGCATCGCTTAAGCACCGTATGTGAAGAAGCAATGTGTCCCAATATTAGTGAGTGTTGGAGTTCGGGCACTGCGACGATTATGTTGATGGGTGAAACCTGCACTCGAGCGTGTCGCTTCTGTGCAGTAAATACAGGTAACCCAAAGGGTTGGTTGGATCTGGATGAACCAAATCATACTGCTGAGTCTGTGAGGCTAATGGGGCTTAAATACCTAGTGTTGACCTCTGTAAATCGCGATGACTTGCCAGATGGGGGCGCAGGCCATTATGCGTCGGTGGTTAAACGCGTTAAAGACGTAAACCCTCAAACAGCGGTTGAGGTTTTGACGCCAGATTTCCAAGGCGTTACGGATGATGTAAAAATTGTCGTTGATAGTGGTATTGAGGTATTTGCCCAGAATGTTGAAACAGTAAAACGTCTAACACACCCGGTACGTGATCCTCGATCAAGCTATGAACAAACACTTAATGTATTAGCTTTCTCTAAACAACATAAACCGGAAGTTCTCACTAAAACAAGCTTGATGCTCGGTTTAGGGGAGACCGAGGAAGAGATCATTGAAACAATGGATGATCTGCGCGGTATTAATGTCGATATTCTGACTCTGGGGCAATACTTACAACCTACAGAAAACCATTTACCGATCGAGCGGTATGTATCGCCTGAAGAATTTGAAAAGTATAGAGGCTGGGGCTTGGATAAAGGATTTCTGGAAGTGGTAGCGGGTCCATTTGTACGTTCTAGTTATCGAGCTGAACAGGTCTTACAGAAGAATAATGTAGGTTTGGATTAAGGCATTTAGCTTAGGGCTAGTCGGCTAGCCCTTTGATTATCTAGTTCTTATCTACAATCTAATATAACTTAGAGCTTGAACTTTCAAAGTCTGTGTACTTATTTTTATAGTTGTAAAGTGCAGTAGCTGCAAACCTGATGATAAACGTAAATAAGAATAATGGGATCTAAGTATTCGCGGCTAGCGAGTATAATCGTACTGCTGACCGACGACTTACTGTTAGATCAATTCAATTAACTCTTTTTATGCTTAGAAAATTACTCGGGGCTTAAGAGTCAATAAGCCTAACAGGCGAAAGATGTATTACCCTGAGGGCTAATGCAAAAGGTCACAACACCTTCACAGAGCCCATTTATATCGTCTGGTAAGGGGATAGGTTTTTGTTTTTGGTTGGCTGCGCGTAGTAATTTTCTTTTTAAATCTATAATTTTTACTGTCAGCTCACCGTTCAACGATGCCACAATGGTAGACATATCTGTTGGTTCAAGCGCCCTATCTATGATTAAGAGAGAACCGTCCATAATACCTCGTTCAATCATTGATTCACCTTGGGCTTTTGCGAGAAAAGTCGCTAAAGGATGCTTACTTAATAGTGCATCTATATTTTGTGAATTCTCAAAATAATCATTACTCGGACTTGGAAAACCGCAAGCTAGGCGATTTTGTAGTATCTTTAAAACATTATCAGTAGGGCGAATTACCGTATGTAATAGGCATAAGGGTTTTACTTTCATAAAATTGCATCACTGTATGTATGTACAGTGTCATATTAGTGATGCTTGGGCATGAATGTCAATTAATAACTTGCTTTATTTTAGTGTATTTATTTCTTAAATAGCCCCGCTAAAATTGTTTTAGAATAGTAGTTATCACGTAAGTATCACAAATTATATGTTTTCTATAACTTTTAACTCAATCGCTTAAATCTGTTTGGGCCAAAGGTTATAGTGGATTTTTTATCTCAATTACTCATCAATGAGTTGATGTAATGTCATAGGTCTGTCGCTATGGTATCTAAAAGATTGTGCTTCCCCTCACTAGTACTGTTTATTTTCTTTTATACGGGGTGCGTATTTGCGAATGAAGCTCTGAAATTTTCCGAGATTGAGATTGTTGGAAATGAACGTACCAGCACGGACGTTTTACTTAAAGAGTTAGGCTTCACAACTAACCAACTAGTATCTAATGAGCAGTTAGAACAAGGTGTGCAGCATATCAGACGTACGCAACTGTTTTCGGTCGTTAGTTTTCAGCTGCTCGAGAAGCTGGACGATATTGAACTGGTGATTACAGTGGTAGAGAAATGGACCACAATACCGATAGTTAAATTATCTTCTGGCGGTGGCGTGAATCAATTAGCATTGGGCGTGTACGACCCCAATTTATTCGGAAACTATGTGGAGGCCGGTTTTCAGTATGAACGATTGGGGGATACCAATTCGGGTGTTGCCTGGTTTAAAGATCCGAGCTTATTTAACTCGCGTGACGGTCTGTCGATTCAGCTCTGGAAAACAGCGAGACTTCGCACTAAGTTTAAACAAAATCATGATACGCCTATAGAGAAAATAGGTTTTCTTCATTCACGGGATAAGCTTTTTTTGGGCTACAGTCACGAGTTCTTGAATGGCTTTAATACAGAGTTTCACTACGAATACAATGATGATTCTTTTTCGGATGAGTTAGTCTCAGATAAAATTAAAGCGCTCGTTGCTGTTAATGGTTTACCGATAGATACCACTGTGCACTTTCTGGGTTCGCAGATCAGTCTAGGGCAGATTGCAACGGGGAATCAAACGAAAGAAGGCTCGAAAATTGATTTATCTTACCGTTATGGGTTTACATCGACTAAAGGTGTCAACGATTTTTGGGAGCTCAATCTGGATGTTCAAACTTTTATTGCACCAACGCCAGCAGAAAATTGGGCGCATCGATTTATGGCGGGGTACACCGGTACGAGTATACTGCAATATTGGCACTATCTAGGAGGTCTTGATCGAATTAGAGGATTTGCTAATGATCGGTTTGCAGGTCGTTATTATTGGCTGTCAAATCTAGAATATCGACGAATCCTAGTGGAACGGGATTCGTATGTTGTGCAAGGAGTAGGTTTTTTGGATGCGGCCACGACGGCTGAGACCTTTAATGCTCTTGATCGTGTAGTGGGGGCGAGTGTTGGTTTTGGGGCTCGTTTGATATTGCCAAAAATATACCGCTTCGTAATAAGACTTGATGTGGCAGCACCAATTAAAAAAGAAGATGACCACTACATAAGTTTTGGTTTACAGCAGTTCTTTTAGTTCAGCTCCTGTTAACCAAGAAAAATAACGAGTATGGACTCATTTTTTCCTTCCCCCCCTAACAACTTTGGGCATGTTAGCTTGTGTCTCGACAGTATTCGCCAGGCAGTTCAAACTCTATCGTTGTATGAGCTAGTTTGTAAGGCTTTAAGCTATCGGAAATACTTCGCTTTAGTGCAATGAGCTCTTTTCCGTCTAACATGGCAGCTAAGGTTAAATGCACTGTTAATACATGTTGTTCACCATCGAGTGACCAAAAGTGTAAATGGTGTAAATTATTCACTTCCTGGAATGCTAGCAAGGCTTGTTCGACTTCCTTTTGAACATGCTCATCTGGTGACGCTTGCAGGAAGAGTTTGAGTGTTTCGCGTATATTTTTGATTACATTGAATAAGATGAACAGCGTAAAGCTGATTGAAAGTAGAGGGTCTAGAATTGGTAAATCAACAAACATCAAGACGATAGAGACGATTAATACCGCTACCCATCCTAGAACATCTTCAATCAGGTGCCAGTTGAGTACACGCTCATTCAATGTTTCTCCACTGCTCAGCTTGCATGCGGCGTAACCATTCACCACGACACCCAGAATAGCCAGTGCTAGCATACCTTCTGCTTGGGGCATTTGTGGTTCAGATAAGCGAGGAATCGCTTCAAACAAAATCCAAACGGAACCTACAATGAGTACAAAACCATTGATCAGTGCACCAAATAAGGAAAACCGCTTGTAGCCGTAGGTAAATTTTTGATCGGTTTGTCTGTTTCCCAGTTTGCTTAACATCCATGCGATACCGATGGATAAACTATCACCCAGGTCATGTACGGCATCTGCCATGATGGCAGTACTGTTGGTGAGCATACCGCCCACAAATTCAATGATGGTGAAGCATAGATTCAGTAAGAATACCCAAGCAATTCTATTACTTGAGATATTATGGGAATGGCTATGGCTGTGCTTATGGCTATGATTGTTTCTTTGATTTGGGCTAGGCATATAGCGACCTCTATCGTGTTTAAGCAACTTTATTTGAATGAGTATGAAGATTCTAGTTACCGGAAGGTCAAGTACGAATTGTAAACAGGCCTATAATTTATGTTGAAACTACATTATCTATTCATTAGTTTAAGAGTAAGACTGGGAACTAGAGCGATCATTATCTCTTATCTTAATTTCGGACACGCTTAATTTAAGATTTTTGGGGGCATAAAATGACAAAATATAGAACGCCATACATATTGTATTTAATGTGTCTTTTTCCTGTACATATTTTTGGTGAGGTTGTTTTAAGAGGTAGCTCAGAAGAAATGCCTTATCAGGTTGAGGAAATTGCCGATGGTTTAGGTATTCCTTGGGCAATGGCATTTTTGACTGATAGAAAAATACTTATCACAGAGCGTGACGGAAAACTTAAACTGCTAGATCTTCATACTAGAAAGCTACAAAACGTCGATGGCATCCCTCCCGTTTTTGCACAAGGCCAGGGTGGGCTTTTAGACGTCGCATTAGCGCCGGGTTTTAAAGTTGGCGCTTGGATTTATTTTACCTATAGTAAGCCTATTAATAACTTGAGTGCGACGACTTTGGCTCGTGCGAAATACCGTAATGGCACCTTGGTCGACTGGAACGATTTGCTGGTGACACAATCTGCGACAGATACCAACCGACATTATGGTAGTCGAATTACTTTTGATTATGAGGGGCATTTATTCTTTTCTATCGGTGATCGGGGTAAGCGGCCTAATGGACAAAATTTATTAACGCATGCAGGCAGTATATTACGACTTAACCTTGATGGCAGTGTGCCGGAAGATAACCCCTTTAGAATGAGGAAAGATGCGCTGCCAGAGATATGGAGTTATGGACATAGAAATCCCCAGGGCTTAATTTATGACATTAACAACAAACGTCTTTGGTCGATTGAGCATGGGCCAAGAGGAGGGGATGAACTGAATCAAATTCATTCTGGGTACAATTATGGTTGGCCTATAATTTCTTATGGTAAAGAGTATTGGGGTCCCTTTAGTGTAGGTGAAGCTACGTCAAAAGCGGGTATGGAACAGCCTATAAAGTATTATGTGCCATCAATCGCACCTGGAAGTTTATTGCTTTATACCGGTTCTGCTTTTCCCGCTTGGGAAGGCGATTTATTTTCAGGGGCGTTAAAACTGACCCACCTGAATCGAATTCAATTGAATGTAGAGGGTCAAGCAAACGGTGAAGAGCGTTTGTTAGAAAAATTGAATGAGCGAATAAGATCTCTTGTACAAAGTCCTGAAGGGTGGATATACCTTTCTACCGACAGCGGTAAGGTTCTACGTATAGTTCCCGAATTTTAATTTACCCCACGTTTTTTGTATCAAGAGTTTATGAATCAAGAGTTTATGAATCAAGAGTTTATGAATCAAGCGTTAAATTAATCACGGAGCACATAAATAGTGAAACATTATAGGATGGTTAAATTAACATTATTTATTTAAAATTTACTGTTTGTTTTTAAGTGCAGCGCGTACTCTTACTTTTAAGACTTTTTCTCTTACTGAATCATTCTCACTTGTTTTAATTCGATGGTCATCTTATGAAATATAGGCAAAACCTCTCCAGACGTAAATTTCTATACGCTGGTTCAGGGGCTATGTTATCAGCGCTAAGCTTTTCCACATTGGGTGCAAGCTCTTTAAGTACGCTTGAGCAAGAGACGCCTTTACGTTTTTTGATTAAACGGGGTACATCTTTTCATTTGTCTGATAATGACAGGGTGAAATTAGAGCGTGCTACTTTTGATTTTCTTAAAACGAATTACTCAGGTATGTCGTTACAATTTTGGGAAAAACCCTTCGAACAAATCGATTTCGAGAAACGGCTTACAAATATTATTTACTGGATAAATAAAGCCGTTAAACATCACGAATCGCTTTTTCCTGTCGATCCTATTTGGGTGTTGTCACAAATCAAAGCTGAATCACTTTTTTGTGAATTTGCTTTGTCACCAGCAATGGCGGCAGGGCTTTGTCAATTCATGCCTTACACTGCTCGAAAAGGACACAAAATGATTGTAGCTGGGGATCTCCCTGAACATCATTTTGCGCCCTATAAAAAACCGGAACTTGCTAATTCGTTAATTAAATACAATGGACTCATTAAAGACAGAAGGGACTTTATAAAAGACAACAAAAGCGCCAAATTTTTTACCTTAGAGAAGGCTTTAGACTTTTTAAGACAAGATAAGCTCGCGTCTAAAGAGGCTCAAAAGCAAGTTGATTACTTATCAGAGTTAGCTGTTATAAATGGAGATATTAAACAGGCTAAAAGTGACTACCATGACTATATAACAGCCAATATTACTGAATTAGGAAAGCGGGATTTATTTAGTGAGTCTAATTTTTTTAATCAATTTGACCAGCGTTTTACTTATCAAAAGCCTATATTTGCCATGGTGAAAATGCTGGCTAATGCCTTGAGAGTTCGTAACGGCAATATACTCGCAGCCTCTGCGGCTTATAATGCAGGTTTATCAAAAACCTGGACTAGACAACCAATCTATAAACGTTATGGTTTAATTCCTTCTTATGAAGAAACTAGCCGATATGTCAGTAAAGTCGTCGCAAATTATGAAGAAATTTCGCTGCGCTACAATGTGTCTTAATACTGGGGAAATGTATCGTAGCGCTGGGAAATGAATCGTAAGGTTGAAAGTTGAGGGGTACAAATTTTTCATTGCTGACTAAAGTTAGGCTTTAACTGCAAACTATTACCGTCAATTTGCATAACCCCAGTAAGTAAACGCTACAACTTTTGGTGTCTTAGGTACATATAAGGTATCCAGCTTTCTAATATTAAACCCGCCTTCAAGCAGTAATTGGGGAATATCTCTATTAAGGTGGCATCCGCCTGCAATCTTCATCCAGAAAGGGTTGATACGATCCTGCCACTTTCTTACCGCGCAGTCTGGTGCTTTACCATGCTCACTAAACAATAGCTTTCCTGCGGGTTTAAGTACACGCCGCATTTGTTTCAATGCACTGAGCCAGTCTGGAATAGTACAGAGAGTATAAGTGAGTACTATGGTATCAACACTGTTATTCTCAAGTGGAATTTCTTCACCAGGTAAGTCAAGCCATTCTAAATTAAATGGAGCAGCCTTCACGCGAGAAGCTGCTTTTGCCCGCATACCAATAGAAGGCTCTAGCCCCCAAAGTTTATCAACTTTAGCTGGGTTGTAATAGTTGATATTAATGCCTGAACCCATACCTATTTCAAGAATGCGCCCTTCAGCATGAGGCACAATTTTCTCTCTCTGTTTGAGAATTGGTTTGGTGCCGCAAGCTAAGTGGATGACGTGTGGTAGTATTTTATCATCATAGAAACTCATATTATGTCTTCTTTCATTTTTATTATTGAAAGCTCCAGGCAATAATTCGACTGACTTTTTGTCCTTGAGCCATATTGATTACTTTTATTTTTTTAGCACCGACTTTAGTTAATATTTGTTTTAATGGGCTGACGTTTTCTTCTTTAGAAATTAAGCTGGTAAACCAGCCCACTTGATCCTGAAACTTTATACTTTCTTGAATCATGCCTTTAACGAAAGCGAGTTCTCCACCATCACACCAAAGCTCATTTTTTTTACCACCAAAATTTAGGGGTGTCTTCTGGGGTTTATCGCCTTTAAGGTTTCGCCATTTTCGTTCACTACTTGCTTGAGCCTCCTGAGCTGAACTATGAAATGGAGGGTTACACATGGTCGCTTCAAAATAATCGTTTTCGGTGATTACACCTTGAAAGAAACACTCTCTATTATTTTGAGCGATTACTTTTATTTTCTTTTTAAGGTTAGTATTTGACTCTGCGATGAGTCTGGCAGAACTTATAGATATGGCGTCAATGTCGGATGCCAGAAATGTCCAGCCATAACTTTGGCTACCAATAATCGGATAAATCAGGTTTGCGCCTGTACCGATATCTAAAATACGTGTTTTATGACCGTTGTCAGGGCTTTCAATAAGCTCGGCTAAATAATGAATATAATCCGCTCGACCAGGGATTGGCGGGCACAAATAACCTTTAGGTAAGTCCCAAAATTGAACATTATAATACTTAGCTAATAAGGCTTTATTTAGACATAAAACAGCCTGTGCATCAGAAAAATCGATGGTTTTATCACCATTTGGATTAGGTTTCAAATAACTGTTTAATTCAGGGATCTTAGAGCAAAGTTCAGAAAAATCGTAACGGCCACTATGACGGTTATTAGGGTGTAAGCGAGCAGGGCGCTTCTTCTTGATCGTCGAACTTGAAGTGCTTCGTGGTTGTCTTTTCATGGTGGAAATAGCGCCTGTTACGACATATTTAACAAACGCTAGTGTTAGCCGTTTCGTAAGTTTACTTAAACTAAGGTCTTCTTAAGCAAACTTTCGTTTCAAATTTAACTTAAAATCATTTCGTATATGCCGTAGAAAAGAGCGAAATACTTTTAACTCAGGTTCAGGATTCAAACCCTTAGATATGCGTATTATTTGCCAGTAGTAAAAGCCTACTTGGCCAAAATTATTGATGGCTTTAATTAAATTTGATGAGCTGTTATTCCCCCAGAATCCTGTTCCTAAAACTAGATTTTGTTCGTAATCGTCAAGTTTGTCTATAGCCCCTTGTATCAGTTGTTCAGAACAATTAGGTTGAGTACATAATGGGCGAGCCAAACCGATGACATCGACTTCATTATTTTCAATCGCTTTTTCCATGACCTCACGGCTACGAAAACCGCCTGTTATCATAAGGGGGATTTTGGCTGCGGCTTTAATTCGTGCTGCATATTCTATGAAATAGGCTTCCCGTTTACGGGTGCTTTCTCTGACTTCTGTAGGTTCAATACCAATTAAACTGAGTTGCTCATAGGTGCCGCCAGAAATTTCTAGTAAATCTACTCCGTCTTCACCTAACCAGCCCGCTACAGTCACGCAGTCTTCAAGAGTGAACCCGCCCTTTTGAAAGTCTGCAGAGTTTAACTTTACACCAATAGGGAAGTCTGCACCGACTTCTTTACGTACAGACTGGATGGTTTGGCGAATGATACGGGCTCTATTTTCAAGTGATCCGCCCCATTGGTCCTTACGTTTGTTTATTTTAGGCGACAAAAACTGGCTGAATAAATACCCGTGTGCACAATGAATTTGGACACCAGTAAAACCTGCTTTTTTGACTAGTCCGGCAGATTTTGTAAAACGTTGAATCACATCATGAATATCTGTCTGTGTCATCGCTCTGGGTTTGCCAAAGTTACCAAGCAAATCGAGGTGAATATCAGAAGGTGATAGCGGTTGTTTGTTGACTATTTTTGGGCATTGCCTACCAGGGTGATTGAGTTGCACCCAAAGTTGATTTCCTGCACTTGTACCGGCTTTCGCCCAAGCTGAAAATAAGCTTAAGTTCTTATCATTTTCGAGCACGACATTACCGGCTCGCTCTAGATAATGATGGTCGATCATTACGTTACCGGTAATATGTAAACCTGTTCCACCGTTTGACCAAGACTTATATAAGGTATTGTGGCGTTCAGTTGGACGGTCGAATTTATCGGCAAGGCCTTCTGTCATGGCGCTTTTGCCAAGCCTGTTAGGCAGTGTAGTGCCGCATGGAAGTGTAATGGCTTGGGCTAAAGGGCTAGTCATTGGGGACTTTACTCCGAAATTTAAGATGCGAACAATTTGATATTCGAGTTTTTCTTAGCATGAAAATTATAGTGGGTATATTTAACTAGACTTTCTATAAAAGTTAAAGAGCTCGATGGCAAGTGATAACAATATATTTTCCAACAGATTTATTTACTTAGCTTATCGAAGGTAGAAAGACGGTTGTTAATAAAATGACTAAGTCATATGAACAGTGCGCTCGCGTGTCTCGTGATTAAATAAAAATAGCTAGCTAAGATGTACGCTCTGCCAGTTAAAGCCTGAACTAATTCTATAGGTAAGCTTTAGAAACACCTATAGAATTATAAAAACTGTTTATTATTTAATGATAGATCTAAGGCTTCTTCAACTCTTCTATCATTGACTGCATCAGCTCGCGCACGTTGTCCGATTCTTTTTGCAAGAGCGCTTTTCGAGTATCTAAATTAACATTAAGGTCTTTAGCAGTGATTTGTGGCTGATAGAGCTTGTACATTACTTTGAGTTCTTTTAGGCGTTTTACGAGAAACGGTACGCTTAATATGCGTGTTTCTTTTATACGTTCATAGCTTTTCTTAGGTAATTTTTTTAATAGTGGGTCAAGGTGCTTGCTTACAGGTAATGTTTTCGCCCAGTTTTCTGACCCTTGATGAACCATAACTAAAATTGGTGTATTAAGTCGTAGCGCAAACTCAACAAATCTTGGGCTTAAGAAAGGTTGGATTTCCAAGCCATCGCCATAATTGCAATTTTCACCTTCAGGTTTAACAAACAAATCAGTGAAACCTTCATCTTCCATTTTGCCAAGAAATTCACTGAAATTAAGCCCTCTATCAACTTGAGTGAGATACTGTATGGCGTATTTATAAAGGGGGATTTGGTAAAATAAACGCCACATGATAACGATTGGTTTGCGGTTATTTCCGCCATTTTCCATATATAGCTTATTTAAAGTGATGGTGCTGGCTAAGGGGCCTAGCATTGGGCCATGATTGAGGGCAACGATGAGTTTTGGGTGCTTAGCTAGAATCTCGCTCATATTATCTGAATTTGTGTGAAACGAAATTTTTTTTGCTAGTGCTTTAGTCATCGCACCTGCTAGTAGTGAAAAATCTTTTACACTTCTCATATTAATTAAAGTTATCCCATGTCGTGTCGTTTATTGACTGATGATGTTTTCTCAGCTGAATATTTGAAGCGGGACTCTACGTTATTTAGTTAGAGGGGACAATCTAACAAGTGGGTAAGTCGATAAAAACGTTAGATAATGAAACAGTGAAAACAATAAGAAACGATTCCCTATACTTAAACATCATGATAAAAAGTAGGCCATTACATAATTATTTAAGAGGCTGTCCCGTGATTCCAACTGTAATTCAAAAATGGCATGAAGTAGTTACTACCAAAAATATAAAACTCTTGGATGAGATTCTAGCAGATGATGCTCGCATGCATTCTCCTGTTGTTCATACAGTACAAGAGGGCAAAGCTATTACTAAAATGTACTTAGCGGGCGCAGCCATGACAATTGGTAACGATAAATTCAAGTATGTACGTGAAGTTTATGATGAAGGCTTTGCCTTGTTGGAATTTGAAACTGAAATGGATGGTATTTTCGTCAACGGCGTCGATATGATCTCTTGGAATGATGACAATAAAATCACTGACTTCAAAGTCATGATTCGACCTTTAAAAGCCGTTAATATGGTGCATCAGAAAATGGGAGAGGCACTTAAGTCGTTTATGTCGGGAAAGGCATAAATTCTGTTTGTTCGCTGAAGTCAAAGGGTTTGTTTGAGATATGAACAATACTTCAAGTGCATGTTGATCGAATTTAACAAATACTATAGCTCAATTCAGTAACTAAGATTGAGTTATAGTCATTCGTTATTTTTGCTTTTTTCCATTAATCATGGCTTTGATCAGGTTCTCTCGATGAAGAAGACTGCTTAGAAGAACTCCCCCTATGTGCACTAAAACCATCAGGAGAGTGAGGTTGGCAAAGAACTCATGAACTTCCTCAAGTGGATCTTCAGGTAAGGCCGCTAGAATCGATGTTGCTAAAGGGCCTTGTCCTTCAGTCGCTAATAATATGACACCTGAAAGTGCGGTCATTGATAGGCTTGCTAACAATGAAAATATCATCGCTGCGCCAGCTGGGTTGTGTCCTAAATAACGTTTTGCCTTTCCCTTTACTAGCTGTTTCAAATAACTCAAAAGATCTTGTGGTGAAGCTGCAAAATTTGAAAAACGTGCATGGTGAGTGCCTATTAAACCCCAAATTAGACGAAAACCGACAAGCGATGCAATGAAGTAACCTGCATAACTGTGAACCGTCATCCAATTGTCTTCAGTTAAATAGGCCAGTAGAAATAGACATGCCAGTGACCAATGAAAGATACGGGTCAGTGGGTCCCAGATTTTTACGGTTTCATTTGATTTAAACGACATTATAGGCGCCTTAAGTTTAATTTAGGCGCCTATAATGTACTACGTAGCTTAAAAGAAGCTTAAGGCATTTACGATTGTTTAGCAGCGGTAGTATTTTCAATACGTCACATTTTGTTTGAAGTGTTATAGCGTAAGCTTACTCGCTCTATAGCACTAAAAAATAATGATAGATTAGAGCTTAGTATCTCTTGGCGTACATGTTTGAAATTGCCAGTTCAAATGCGTCTTCTGCTTCGGAATCTCTTGCATTGTCCGCTTTAACTGTGTCTTCTAACTCATTGTTACCACATTTATTCCAGAGGATGTCTGAGGCTGATTTAAAGGCATCGATAATTTGAACATAGATACTTTCAGGTGACATCGTTGTATTCAGAAAGCTCATAAGTATAGATAGAATGATGCCTAAAATAGAGGTGCTTAAAGCAAATGATATTTTAATGAGAAAGCTATCAATAACAACCTTACTAGCGACAGCATTAGTAATGTCCATACCGGTTAGTTCAGGTAATGCTTTCATAATCCCTAGGAAGGTGCCAAAAATGCCTGCGACAATAAATATGCCGGGAAGAATATTAAGTATTTCATTTGTACGGCTAATAGAAAATACGCCAAATATTTTGTTAAAAACCGGGTTAGAAGAAAATATATTATTTGATATTTGATGGAAGTTCGGTGCTTGAGTTCCATCGTTACGTAAATAGCGAGCGTGCTTTAGAAAGTCATCAATAAGAAGGATAATGCCATCTTGAATTAAAAATGCCCTGTCACCAATTGTCATTATATGGTCTTGATTACGTCGTTTATATTTTGCACGTAATTCAAAATTTTCGAAATAAGTCGTTGCCAGAAACTGCCTAATAACCTGGTAGAAAGATCCTTTAGAATCGGGGTCTTTGCAAAGGTCGTGGTGTACTCTTTTACAAAATTCTTCGACGAATTTCTTTTGCCTATGAATAATCGTTGATATGAGTAATCTGGCAATGACAGCTATACAAAATACAATTAGCAGAGCAGGCATAAGGTAGTCTGTTGCGTACTGAACGATAAAATTAATGATTTCGACTATGTTGGAATTCATTATGCTCTTCCTCTTTCAGACAATCCGAATTTTATAATGACACGTTGTGATTTTAAGCAATTATATTGACCGCAGAACTCCTCTATAGACATTCCCATGCTTTCTTTTGAATTCATTGTTTCTGTTAAGAAGCTTCTACCTGCTACATTAATCAGATGCACCATATCATCTTGATACTTAAAATTTATTTTTCGTTTATCAAAGATAAATTCAAATATGGATTTGGCGCGTTTATAGCTCAAATCAAGGTTATAATTTACAGCTGCCCTGTTTTCGGCCGACAGAATCGTAGGGTCAACGGGCTTGCCTGCATAGGTGGGTGACGCAAAACCAATAATTTCAACTGATGAAATTAAAGACGACAGCACGTCACTACCAAATAGGCTATCGGCATAGACGGGGATCGCCTTCCGAATAGAGCTTTCCATTCCGACTTTTAGTTTATGGCTGTCGGTATCAAAGTAGTTTGAACCAAAGTCTAAAATAACATCCCCAGTTTTTTCATTAACTTCACCACTTATTCCGTGGTTCTTGAAGTTATTTATTATTCGTTTTGCTATGTCTCTACGTTTTTGCTCAAGTTTTAAGGCATCATCTAAATCTCTTTCTTTGCTAGCTAAATCATTTCGTGCTTTACCCAGATCTTCAGTCGTGTGCTTTAAGGTGTTTTTTGTGTTTTCGAGGTCAGAATTTAACTTGGCTAACTCATCACGGTTTTGGTCACTAAGTGAAGCTAGTTTTCTCTGGCTCTTAGCGTGCTTATCTCTTAACTTATCGAGCTTATCTTCCATGATATTCGTGACATCTGCGTAGGCGCCTTTCAAGTCTTCTTTTTCAGATTCTTTTTGCTGTAGTTTATCTTCAAGTGAGGCAACTATTGACTGGTTTTGATCATCTTTATTTATTAAATTATGAAGCTGATTCTCTAAGTCTCTTTTCTCATCATAGTATGAGTTTTTTAAATCTGATTTTTCATTTTGATTACGTCTTAATTGTTTTTCTAATGAGGCAATATTTCTTTGGTTTTTATTATGTACCTGATTTAACTCTCTGAGTTTGTTATCCAGAGCATCTGTTTCTGCGGTGAGTCTTTCCTTTAAGTTCTCATTTCTTTCTGCCTCACGCGCTAGTTTGTTCTCTAAAGAGGCGACTGCATTAAGGTTTTCACTGTTCTCGTCAGATATTCGATTAAGTTTACGCTCTAACTTTCTCTTTTCTTCATTATGAGCGTATTTCAAAGCATTCGTTTGTTCAGCTTCCTGGCGTAGTTTAGTTTTTAAGGATGCAAGTTGATTTTGATCGTCATCATGCATATTCTTCAGTTCTTCAAATTTACCAGCTAAGTCACGAGATTCTTGTTTATGAGTTCTTTTTAGAGCTGCTTTCTCGGCGGCTTCGTCCTTAAGCATTTCATTTAACGAGACTAAGTTTTCTTTATCATTATCATGCTTATCTTTTAACTCTTGGAATTTTTTCTCAAGCTGCCTAGTCTGTTGATAGTGAGTATCTTGTAATGCAGACATTTCAGATACTTCCATCTTCAAGCGGCCTTCTAATGAGGCAAGATCGCTTGTCTTTTGGTTAATGACTTGTTCAAGTCTTTGATTTTGTTGTTTTTGGGACGCAATTCTTTGGGATGCATCAGCTTTGGCGATAGTGTTGGCATTTACCAAGGCCTTAATCATCTTCTGATATTGATTTAATGAGGATTCTCGGTTTTCTTGCTCGCTATATTCTTGAGCCAAGCGCTCTTTATTTGATTTGGCTTCATTTTCTAAGAGAGTCATCTGGCTCAGGATATTGTCGTACACTTTTCTTTCTTGATCGCTGGCTTCTTCTTTTAAATATTGGCTTTTAACTGCTTCGTAATACTCTAACTCTTGTTTGATTTCTTCTATTTTGGCGTGCGTAGTGACAGATGCCATACCGGTTCTCAAACTGGCAACCATATACATCAGTAAAAATACAAAGGCGAGCACCATAAATAAGTCACTATAAGCAGCCCACTGTGTACCGCTAGTATCTTTTTTATGGCGTATTTCGTCGTAATCAAAACTCATATTTATTTCCTCCCTCTGCAAATTTTATTGCGGAGTGTGAAAAAATAGCTCAAATGATGTTTTACTGTTGCCAAAAAATACTAGGAGCAATTAGTGCGCCATAAAAATATATCTATTCTTATCAATGATGTATGGGAGGCATAAAACTTAGAGAAAGTTTTATTGTAAAAATTATCGACAGTTTTCTGCTCATGATTTTGTACGTAATAATAGGCTTGATAAAGTCTGTTGTCACAAGGGTCATCCTGTTATTCTCATACTTAGCATTTTTACTTTGCCTCAAGCTATTTAAATAAGAATTCAAATTATGTCAAAAAAGAATATCACATCACGAAGCGGACGCTTTATTAAGTTAGCAGGCATGACAGCTTCGGTTGCAGGGCGTTACGCATCTGAGCGTGTGCAATCTGCTTTTTCATCGGAAGAGAGAATAGAGGAAAGGAAAAAAGTTGCTTACAGTAAAATGGCAGATGATATTGTTGATACGCTAGGTGAGCTAAAAGGCGCTGTCATGAAAATTGGCCAAATTGCTTCACAAACTCAAGATTTGCTGCCTAAAGAAATTTCAGTTGCACTTCAGAAACTTCAAAAAGAAGCGCCTCCTGTTAAATTTGAAGTTATTCGACAGCAGATTGAAAGTGATTTTTCCCAGAATCTAGAAGCAATGTTCAGCTCATTTGATGAACAGCCTTACGCAGCGGCATCTATTGGTCAGGTCCATCGTGCAGTGACTAAGGCGGGTGAAGAGGTGGTTGTCAAAGTTCAGTATCCCGGAGTGGATCGATCCTGCGATTCTGATTTAAAACAGCTCAAACTGACACTTAAATTAGGGGGTTTGCTAAAAATGCCTAAAAAAAGTGTGGATGCCTTGTTCGATGAAATTAAAGAACGTCTTCATGAAGAGCTAGATTATCAGCTAGAGGCCAAAAATTTAAAGAAGTTTAGAGATTTTCATAAACATGATAAAACCGTGATTGTACCGATGGTAATTGAAAATTTATCATCAAAAAAAGTACTCACGCTGGAATATGTGCCGGGAGATCATATCGAAGACTTGAAAACACAAAATTATTCTAAAGAAATGATTAATACCTTGGGAGTGAGTTTGTTTACTTTACTGGCTGAACAACTGTTTGTCTTTCAACAAATTCATGGAGACCCTCATCCGGGTAATTTCGCATTTAGAAAAGATGGTAGTGTTATAGTTTACGATTTTGGCTGTGTGAAAACGTTAAAACCCGAGATTGTTCAAGCTTATAAAGATGCTATCAATGCTAGTTTAGATGAAGATTACGCGCATCTGGATGATGCACTTATACGTTTGGGTGCAAGAGTTCAGAGTAAAGCTTCGCCGGGAAGTGACTATTATAAAGTGTGGCGAAATATTTTCTTTGAACCATTTTTGAGTGAGCAAGATTTCGACTTCGAATGCGCATCCTTACATCTCGATGCAGCAAAACAAACCCCATTGTTTTTCAAACATTTATCCCACTTTAAACCGCCTGTTGATAGTCTTTATATTGATCGTATGATTAGTGGCCATTACTGGATTCTAAAAAGTATGGGCGTCAGTGTCAGCTTCAAAGCTTTATTGTCGTCTTATATTTCCAGCTGAGTTAATTAGAATTGTCACTTTTTTAAAATGCTCAATGATCATATTTATCAGTTTTTTTGCTTAAATGTTGTTACGAGTGCTTACATTACGTCAAATTACTTTACATTTCGTTACAGTAAAAATGTGAGTGAGAAATATAAATACCTGCTTAGATTAAAGAATTATATACTTGGTATGAATTTTGCTGTATTGTGTGATTCATTATAGGTAACTATAAAAGACAAAATTTAACTCTAAAGGATGGAGTAATTAGATGAAAGTAAAGTTAGTATTAGCCGGCCTACTGCTCAGTAGCCAATTATCTGCTGAAGCTTCTATTTCACAAGCAGCACCAGAATCCTCAAGTCTTGCATTAATCGGTCTTGGTCTTATTGGTCTTGGTTTTGCTCGTCGAAGAAAAGCCTGATACAGCTTGATTTTGCTTTGCATCGAGTTAAGTGTCATGTTTCTTTACATTTTTTCACGCTACAACTAATACCCGAAACTGTGAATAATAGATTAACTTATTTTTTCTTTAACAGTCGATCTATTCTTCAGTTCAGTTCAGTTCAGTTCACTTAGCAACGCTTTTGCAATAATGACTCTTTGTATCTCGCTCGAACCTTCGTAAATACTGGTAATGCGTACATCACGCGAATGCCGTTCTAGCGGATAATCCTGTATATATCCATTTCCTCCCATTAGTTGAAGTGCGGTATAGCAGGCCTTATTAGCTGTTTCTGAGGAAAATAATTTGGCCATTGATGCTTGTTTACCGAAATTAAGACCTTTTTCTTTTGTGTCAGCTGCGTTCATCAATAATAGTCGTGCTGCTTCTAGCTCGGTGTAGGTATCAGCTAGCATCCATTGAATACCCTGGAAATCTGCGATAGCTTGTCCAAATTGTTGACGTTCTTTGATATAGCTTTTTGCAAAGTCCATGGCAGCTAAAGCGATCCCCAAGGCCATTGAACCTACACCAATACGGCCACCTGCTAACTCTCCTACGGCAACTCTATATCCTTTATTCAGTTCACCTAATAAGGCTGACCCCGGGATGCGACAGTTATCAAAATTGACTTCATTGGTTGCTGATGCATGTTGCCCCATCTTTTTCTCAGCTTTCCCTATGTTTATGCCTGGGGTATTTGCTTCGACAAGAAAACAAGATATACCTTTACCTTTGGCGAGGGTTTTATCTGTAAGCGCCCATACCACAAAAATTCCTGCGTATTCTGCGCTGGTAATAAATAGCTTGGTACCATTTAGAACCCAATCAGAACCTTCCTTTGTCGCAGTTGCTTTCATGGCCGATGGATCAGAGCCCGCAGAGGCTTCAGTTAGACAAAATGAGCCGGCGGCATATTCACCGCTACAAAGTTTAGGTAAATACTTACTCTTTTGAGTTTCATTACCCACTGATTGAATAACTTCAGCAACCATGTTTGTGACTGAAGTCGTTACAGCTGTTGAAGCGCATCCACGGGCGATTTCGGTGATAGCCAAGCTAAAGGCAATGCTACCAGCTTCTGTACCACCGTAAGTCGAGTCGATGTTAAGTCCCATAAAACCTAATTCAGCCAGCTTTTTTAAATTAACCAGGAATAGGTTGCGATCAATATTTTGATCCATGGCATCAGCTATGGGTGCTAACTCGGTATCGGAGAATTTCCGTGCCATGTCTTGAATCATGGTTTGTTCTTCGTTTAGGGAGAGATCCATTATTTATCCTGGTCAGTAACTGTCTAATTTACTTAGGTTAATGTTTTTTCTAGGTGTAAGGAAAATAAAGCTATTTAGGCGCCATTCTTAGTGCTGAATCTAGTCTGATTACTTCACCGTTTAAAATAGGGTTTTCCACCATGTCTTTGACCAGTCGACCAAATTCTTCGGGTTTACCCAAGCGTGATGGAAAGGGAAGTGTGGCGGCTAGACTGTCTTGAATTTCTTGAGAAAAAGATTCCATCATGGGTGTCATGAAAAGTCCGGGTGCTATTGCTAAAACGCGTATTCCAAATTGAGCGAGTTCTCTTGCTGCAGGTAAAGTCATCGCGACAATGCCACCTTTGGATGCAGAGTAAGCCGCTTGACCTATCTGGCCTTCGTAGGCTGCAACTGATGCGGTAGATATAATCACACCACGCTCACCATCTTCGTTTGCTTCACGGCTTTGCATATCAGCGGCAGCTAAGCGAAGAATATTAAAAGAGCCGACTAAATTGACTTGAATTACTTTGTTGAAAAAGTCTAGTGACATTGGGCCATTACGTCCTAAGATCCGCCCCGGATTTCCAATACCCGCGCAATTAACCGCAATACCGCAAGCTCCATGGGATTCTCGTGCAACTGAAATAGCTTGTTCTGCACTCTCACTACTTGTGACGTCACATTGAATAGCGATGCCTCCAATATCTTTAGCAACAGATTCTGCTTTGTCTAGTTGTACATCGAGAATGGCCACTTTAGCTCCTTTGCTGGCCAAGAATCTTGCTGTGCCTTCCCCTAAACCTGATGCGCCGCCTGTTACGATCGCTGGAATATCTTTAATTTCCATTTATTCATCCTCTTTATTTATTCTGTGGATATTACATCTTACATATTGCCGGTCTGCAGTTTAAATGAACATAGTGAGGAAGGGGTAGTGAATTTATAAGATGTGTCGTTAGAAGTAGTAATAAATTAAGTATTTATAGGGTATCCAGTAAAATGGGCTTTTCAATACCATAACCTTGTGCGTGATCGACACCTATTTCTTTCAATATTTCAAGTATTTGATCATTTTCAACAAACTCAGCAATCGTTTCTTTTCCCAAAAAGTGCCCGAGTTCATTGATAGATTTGACCATGGCGTAATTATTCGTATTGCTTGCGATGTCTTTGATAAAAATTCCATCTATCTTTAAATAATCTACGGGTAACTTTTGTAGATACTCGTATGACGCTAGGCCTGTTCCGAAATCATCTAATGAGAATTTACAACCGGTTTTTTTTACTTCATTGATAAAGTCGGCCGCATAGTTAAGGTTCGATATCGTCGCTGTCTCAGTAACTTCGAAGCAGATTTTCTCGCTTGTTATAGGTGAGCTTGTTATTTTCTCGAGTAAAAAAGGCAGGAAGTCATTATCGTTGATTGAATGCCCTGATAAGTTAATTGAAAAACCGTGCAGATTATTTACTTTGGCTTGGTTTTTTTCCATCCATTCAAAAGCAGAGTTAACTACCCAACGATCTACTTTTGGCATACGATTAAATTGTTCAGCAGCCTCAATAAAGGGCTCTGGTGATGTTAATTTACCTTCTTCATTCAAGACGCCGAGTAAAATTTCATAATGAGGAGAATCACTTTCGGGGTTAATAACGGGTGCAATTTTCTGGCATCGTACTAATAATGAATTGGTAGCAAGAGCCTCATCTACTTTTTCCACCCAGTGCATCAGCGATTCATGGTGAACCTGATCAGAATCATCTTCTTGATATTCTACGACTTTATTGCCCGAGGTTTGTTTGGACGTTAAACAGGCTAGGTTGGCGTGTTTCAGGATTGTAGTTACATTGAGACTTTCGGGTGAAATCATTTCAAAGCCAATACTAATATTGATATCTAGACTTTTTTTATCAATTTCAAAGGGTTGATTATTAATTGAAACTCGTATTTTTTCTGTCGCTTTAACTGCTTCACTTTCATCACAATTATTTAATAGTACCCCATATTCATTGCCTCCTATTCTGGCAACGACATGACTATCAAGGCAGCTCTTCAAACGCATGGCAATTGCTTTAAGTAAGTTGTCCCCGACTTCATAACCATTATTATTATTGATAATACTAAACTGGTTTATATCGATATAGCAAAGAGCATGTGTTGAGGCATTTTTTTTTGATTTTGTGAGTGCGCGATCTAGATATTTTTCAAACTCATGACGCTCGATTAATTCTGTTAGTGGGTCGTGAGTGGCTCGAAATGCCATTTGCTCATAAACGGTTTGCACGGTATTAAATAAACTTTTGTCCACGAAGGAAATTTCATCTTCGTTAACTAATATGGTTGTACCTGCGTCTAATTGTTGCACTAAGCGCTCTGCATCAAATTCAATTTCTTTCATGCCTTGGTGATTAACGAAAACAAACTTGTAAGCATCATCTGCTGTCCAGATTAGGCGCATTCGCTTCACTTTTTTATGTTCATCCTGATTTTCAACCCAGTCGCCAACTTTCATGTTTTTGACTCTCTCAAGCCAACGAGAATTGCTAGGAATAGAGGGTATATTAATATCTCTGTTTTGAAGCTCTCTGTCTGTTTCGGAAAAGACCTCGTGTTCAAGAGATATGTCGAATCCAAGATCACTTTCTTCAATGGTGATGAGAGTAGGTTGCCGTTTATCAAACAATAAACTTTTAAGTTCACTTAACAAGGTTTCATGTTTAATAATGCCGGCCGAGGAATTAGATAGCTGCTGATTAATTAATTCCAAAATAGCTGGTGCTTCCAGGTCAAGTTCAAACTCATTTCCTGCACCTGTATGAACATCATCACTTTGATGGCTGTGCGTCCACATGACTATGGCTTCTAAAAGCATGAAGAACTCATTTAAGTCTTCGCTGTGTATACCTTCACGAACGCAGGTGATCACCAGTAAACTACGCCAGCCTTCGTTAACTAAATCAAGAGTGACGCGGGGAATAGGGCGTCCAACCATAAGTTGGACTAACTTGCTTAAAACGTGATGTTTGGCAAATGCTAGTTTTTCCTGGCCTTCGTAAGTTTTTGCCACCCGTTCGGCATTGCGTTTGAAAGCATGTTCTTGACGGTCAATTAATTTTTTTAAGGTAGACGAAACTATAGAAAAAATTTCATTATTTTGATCGTATTCACTTACTATATGATCTATATGCCTTTTGACAGTTCTTTCGAGGCTTTTGTTACTCACTCTATCCACTGAGCCAATTTGAATTAACTGGTCAATCACTTGTCTCGCAGGATGTTGGTCGTTATTGAGAAAGTCGGGTTCATTTAAAATTACTTTCAATAAAGGGATTCTTAACCGACGAATCCAGATCCTGACTTCTTCATCCAAGTCATCTGTTTTGTACATCAGATTAAATAGATCATCAACAATATCAACCAGATCTAATTGATCAGAGCTAACCTGCTTATTTCTATTAACTCCATTATCAATACTTTTTACAGATTCTTGAAAAATATCGCGTAAAGGGATTTTAGAGTCCGGCTCATTTATTTTTGAGGCGCTTAGCTTGCTAAAGGCATTATTTATTTCATCTAAACTGAAATAAGTATTACTTTGGTTAGCAAATCCTGTTTCTGACTCTTTTCTTTGTAAGCGTTTAAGTGCTTGAAGTGTCCCATAGGTATTTTTGCTAAGCTGGGTGCGTTTGGCTTTATTAGGTGCGCTATCTGGACTGATATCTTTTTGGTTTGTTAACTCACTTGTCGTGTTTTTTTGCCTTTGAATTTCATTAGAGTTTGTTCTATTTAGCTCTGGTGTTGTAAAACCTTTACTTAAAAATAAGTCAATTATTTCTGCGTAAAACTCACTCAGGTGGGTATTGAGAGAGCGTTGAAAACATTGGTAGATGACAGTTAGTATTGGGCGAGGTAAATCACCTTCGGTCATAGATTGTCGAAATGTTTGGCAAATAACATGGGGTCCAAGTGGGTTATTTAGAGCATTTATATCTGTTTTGTATAATTGTGATAAGTGTTGAAGGATTGTTTGTAGTTGGGGTAGGTAATCAGCTTCTGCAGCTGAAATAATCATTTGAACTTCTAACCAATCTTCAAAGATATTTTTATCTAGTACCTTTAATTCGTTTTCTTCATCACCGGGTCGTAGTTCTGTACTTTTTAAAATTTCAACCGGCGTATTCAAATACTCACTGACGTGGCGACCTATAAAATTCTCAGATTTCTTACGACGAGTCTTCAGTTGATTAATAGCTTCGAAACATAAAGCTTGTTGTTGGTTAGTTTGAGCATGGTCGGCCAATTTTAAAAGTTGAGTGTCAACATCCTCAAAAAACTGATTTAAGATATTTATCCAAAACGCTTGTTCAACTGTGTATATATTATCAATGAGTTCGGTGTGTTCTTTCGAGGTAGTAGGCGTTGTGTGGTCGGCATTGATGACGCTTCGTTTACTTATAAAATCATTGAGTAATGCGATAGCGGTTTCAGGAGGCTGGAAGAACTCAATACCGACAGACTTACCTTCCATCCGCCTGATATGGCTGGAAAACATAAAGGTCTGACATTCCTCATTGATACATAACTCGAATTCAAGTGTGAAACTGCCAAAAAGATTAAGTTTTTTTTCAGCTGCTAACTCTGCTAAATTTGTATCTAAGTTTACTAATACCCCTCCCGCACAGTAATTCATGATGCGGCATTGAATAGGGTGCGATGAATCAAATGTTAACTTTGCTTGATGTTCAAATATATAGCGCTTATGAGCACGACATTCCACGTAGCTTCCCTCTCATCAGAGTGTTAGATCTGAGACCAGTATTTCCACTTATCCATCTTTGTAGTATAGCTAAGCAATGATGGATGTGTTTTTTTTTAAGAGAATAGAAGCTAGGTTTTGGAAAGTTGCTCAGTAGGCGTTTCCTCAGGTTTGAAAACACTCTCAAGCTCAGGCAAAATTTCTTCTTCTACGCCCAGCTTCTTCTTAAAGAATGAACTTACATTATTACCCAAAACCAGTAGGCAAGGAGTGAGTAAGAGGGTCAGTACGGTTGCAAATGCAAGTCCACCCGCTATTGCACTCGATAACTGAGTCCACCACTGAGTAGAGGGCGCACCGAAAGCAACGTCTCGATTGATGAAATCAATGTTCATGGCCATCACCATAGGGATCAAGCCTAAAATGGTCGTGCCAGCAGTGAGTAAAACCGGGCGTAAGCGTATTTCTCCGGTGGCGAGCGCTGCTTCATAAGAAGAGTAACCATCTTTTATATAGGCATTATAAGTGTCAATAAGTACGATATTATTATTTACGACAATGCCTGCCAAAGCAATGATACCTAAGCCAACCATTACAATTCCAAATGGTTGAGCACTGACTAACAAGCCAAGTAACACGCCTGCAGTTGAGAAAATGATAGCACTCAGTACCAAGAAACTTTGGTAGAAACTATTAAACTGAATAACCAGAATTAACAGCATCAAGAAAAGGGCAAGTAAAAACGCAGTAGACAAAAACTCAGCCGTCTCTTTTTGGTCTTCCTCTTCACCTTTGACCACAATGCGTACGTCTGGCTGTAGTTGTTCTTCTGCAAACGCGGCCTGAAGAGCCTTCAACCGTTCGCTGGCTAACTGGCCTTCATGGACGTCTGCTTGAAGCGTGATGGCGCGCTTGCCGTCTACACGTTTAATTGTACCTGTTTTAGGGGCAGGGCTAAGTGTGACAAAGTTACTGATTGGAACCATGCCTTTATTAGTTTGTATACTGAAGTTATCAAATTGGTTTAAAGTCCGCTGTTGATAAGGAAAGCGAATGGTGATATCGAGTTCTTCAACGGTATCGTCAGGTCTGAAATCGGCGACACGATAACCATTTGTGATCATTTGAATTGAGCTACCGATAAGTGCAATGTCAGCACCAAACCGAGCTGCAGCTTGACGGTCAACCTTTAAACGCCACTCAATACCGGGTAGTGCTCGGTCATCTTCAATATCTTTGAAACCGCCAAGAGAAATCATTTGAGCCTGGATAATATCAACTGTTTCATCTGCGTGTTCGGGTATCATCGCGCTGATTTGAAGTTTGATCGGTTTCCCACCGGAGGGGCCATTTTCTGCTTTTCTAAATTCTAACTTTATACCTGGAATGTTTTGGGTCATCTTAGCCATTTCGTCAAGAATATGTGAGGCTGGTCGACGTTTGTCCCAATCAATAAACTGAAATTGTATTGAGCCAATGACATCTTCTGGCAAACCATTAAAAGATTGGTTGAATGATCGAGCATATACTGACTTAAGTTCTCTCATACCATAAAAGTGCTTTTCAATTGACTTAAGTAACTTGTCTTTTTCATGAATTGATAAGTCACCTCGGGCGTGAACTAAAACTTGCGCATTTTCAGGTTCCACTTCTGGGAAAAACTCAACACCTTTACCTAACACTCCATAGGCAAGATAACTAAGTGCAATGGTCGCAATAGATACAGCAAGTGCTTTCGCTGGGTGGCGAAGTAGCATACGTAGTAATTTTGAATACCAAACCATGAAGAGGCCAGAGCTACTTTTACTTTGTTTAGATGAACTGCTTAGGGGCTTAGCTAAATCACTGGGGGATAAATTTTGTGTTTGTCGTTTCCCAAGCCAAGAACCTAGTACAGGTAAAAATATTAATGCGACGACGAGTGATGCAGCAAGACAGATCATCACCGTAATGGGTAAGAATTTCATGAATTCACCTACGGTACCCGGCCAGGAAATTAAGGGAAGAAATACAACTAAAGTGGTCGCTGTCGAGGCAATGATTGGCCAGGCCATTCTTTTGGCAGCCTTAGAAAATGCGCGTTCTGCACTCATACCGTGCTCTTGGTTTCTGGAGGCAAGCTCAGTCACAACGATTGCACCATCAACTAGCATACCTACGACCAATATCAGACTAAAAAGAACCACAATATTTAGAGTAAGACCCATCATATTGATGATCATAATACTGCTTAAGAAGGATGCCGGAATGGCGAGGCCTACGAGTAGTGAGGAACGTAAGCCTAGTGCACCTACGATCACGATCATGACCATCACGATTGCACTGGATACATTGTTTTGGAGGTCTTGGAGCATTTCAATAATTTGTCCAGACTTATCGAGGATGTAGGTGTGCTGTAATGAACTTGGCCAAAACGCCTTTTTTTCCTCAACGATATTCTTAACTTGGGAGATTACTTCGATAATGTTAGCACCCACACGCTTTTTAATTTCGAGCGATAAGGCCGGTTCACCGTTCACTCGTGCAAAGCCGTCGGGGTCTTTAAATGCTCTTCGCACTGTTGCAACATCTCTAAAGCTGACTACGGTATCTCCGACTACTTTGATAGGGAGTGACATAATGTCTTCAAGGTTTTCAATGACACCGGGAACTTTCATTACATGACGTCCAAAGCCACTATCGATCGCGCCCGCAGCGACTAAGCGATTATTTCGGTTGACGATACTCAATACACTTTCAAAGTCGATGTTGTAGGTCTCGAGTATTAGAGGGTCGACAATTATTTCAAGTACTTCATCTCTATCGCCACCAATGTCAACTTCTAGTACGCCAGGTAATGCTTCAATATCATCTCTTAGATCTCGTGAAATATAGAGCAACTGGCGCTCAGGTATCGGTCCTGCCAAACTCATACTGAGTACTGGAAATAGAGCAACATTCACCTCGTTTACTTCCGGTTCATCGCTTTCCGAAGGGAGTTTGACTTTTGCCTTGTCTACTTTTTCGCGAACATCATCAAGAGCGGTGTCGCTGTCAAAGCCAGCATCGAACTCTAGTGTGACGGAGGCATGTCCTTCTGAGGCGACAGAGCTCATCTCTTTCACGCCTTCGATAGACTTCAGCTCTTTCTCCATTGGACGAACCAGTAAACGTTCAGCATCTTCAGGCGATATTCCTTCATGAGACATAGAAACATAAATGATTGGAATGGCGATATCTGGTTCAGATTCTTTTGGAATGGCCTGATAGGCAGCTACACCACTAAACAATAAGAAAACCAGTATTAATACCATGGCTCTTCGGTGTCTGATCGCCCAATCAATGGGACTTTTGCTTGTCTCTTGTTGAAAACCAGCCATTACAAAGTGGCTCCGCTAATATTTGTCACGGATTTTTGACTAGTTTTCTCAGGGTTATTGAATATTGTTTCGACCAAATCACCTGGCGATACGAAGCCTTGTCCGACGGTGATAAGCTGAAATTTGTTAGGTAAACCCGATAGCCAAACGCCATCGTTTTCACTGCGAATTATATCGACAGTATTAGTAATTACCCGGTCTTCAGAATCAAGCCCTTTAACTTGCAATAAACCATCACTGCTCAAATTTAGAAGAGAGGGTGAAAGTTTATGAGCAAAGCGTTCACCGATATAAATTCGGATACGGGCACTCTGACCAAATCGTTGTAAATTAGACAGGTTAGGCGCTTTGGCTTCGATTTTGAAAGTGCGTGTATTTTCGTCTGCAGAACTGGAGATATAGGTAATCTTTCCTTCCAGACTGGTACCGTCTAATAAAGTACCTCTTACTTTTTGTCCTATCACTAGCTTTGCTATATGTTGTTGTGGGACATCTGCACTAAGAGTGATAAATTGCTTGTCGACGAGTGTGGCTAAGGGGGTGCCTGGTGAAACGTAGTCACCCAATTCAACATGTATTTCATCCAGTATGCCTTTAAAGGCGGCTTTGATGGAGGTTTGCTGAATTTCAACCTCTATTTCTTGCACTTCAGCCTTGGCAGCAACAACATTAGCTATGTTTTGTTGGTGTTGATTCTCTGACAGCAGATTTTTTTCCTTTAAACTCAAGCCCGATTTGAGGTCTACCTGACGTACTTTTAACTCGGCTTTTGCACGCTCTAGACGTGCCATACGATCATTCAAGGCTAAAGCAAGAATTTGTTGACCTTGTGATACCTCATCACCTTTAGAAGATTTTAAGGCTATGATGGTGCCATTTGTTTCTGCTCTAATTTCAATTTCTCTAGCGGATTCAATGCTGCCCTGAAGCTCAATACTATCGAGTAATGGTTCTGCGGCTATATGCTTAACCTTTACTTTAAAAAGGGAATCTGCCGTTTTGGTATCTTTAGGCTGGGGGGCGGATAAGGCTGAGTCGTGTTGTTCGTCTGACGGGTTGGTATACTCAGACCCTGAGAATGTACCTGAAAGAATCCAAACAAGCGCTAAAATAGCTAGTGTAATTGAAATGATTAGAGATCGGTTCATTCTGTCTCGCAATTATAAAAACGCTAGTGCGTTGTTAGTTTTAGGTATGTTCATAGAAGGATACATGAAAATCATCCATGAATATGTGACTGGTAGTCACAAAGTTGAGAAATATTCATCTCTCTGTAAAATGACAGCAATGGGAAATAGAGCTTAGGCAGAATTATGGGAAAGGTAGTGCGAATAAAGCTACTTAGTTTGATTGCGCTTTAAAAGCTTCATTAAATGCTCGAAACGTTTAAATTCCTTATGATGGTTCGGAATGTGTCGTATTTTATGAAGGTAGCTATTTGCGTCTTCAAGCGTACACGGGTCAAGATTTTGCTTATACTGTTTTAGTAAAACTTGTGCAAGGTTAAGATTCAGAGAAATATGCCTAGGAGTGAGAGGGATAGCTTCGCGCAGTGCTTGCGCTGCTTGATCAATGTCACCTTCAGAATAAAGCTTGATACCTTGTTTGTTTTTATTTGCTGCTTCTTTACGCTGTGCTAAGGAAATAGTGCTGTTCAGTTGGTCGTATATCTCTGAAATTAGCTGTGTATCACCCGTTGCAAGATCCGCAGCTTGCTCAAGTAAGTCTTCAGCTTGAGCTGTGTCACCTAGCGTACTTAGAGTCGCTGCTGCAATCTTAAGGGTTTTTGCATCAAACTGTTCTTTGTTTGATGTCCCTAATACTTCATCAACGATAGCACGGGCTTCTTCTTCATTGCCAATAATACAATTCACATTTGCCGACACTAATTTACTCTGCTCGTTAATATTGGCAAGTGATGAAAAACGTTTCTTTGAGCTTTCTAATAAATCAAAGGCTTCTTTTATATCTGGGTCCTTTGTTTTATCGTCAGTGTCTCTGGCTTTCTCTGCCAGGAATTTAGCAAAGTCATAAGTTTGTTCAGGTTTCGCGTAAATAGATTGGTCGCTTAGCTTATGCATTTTTCGATATGCGAGCAGTGCATTTTCTTGTTCATTGTTGATAGCACATAAATCACCTAACTCTTTTTGCCGTAATAAAGAATTAGGTGACAGCTTAATTGCATCTTTTAATAGAGTTTGCGCACCAGCAATATTGTTCTGCTTTTTATATATTTCTGCTAATAAATCCTTTGCTTCAAGCTGGTAAGGGTCTTTGGATATGATACTGTTGAGTAGATTTTCTGCTCGAGAATAATCTTCTTGTTTCACCGCAATTTTGGCCAAACCATATTCAGCCCAGATGAAGCTATTAGATTTAATAATACTTTCATAAACGTCTTTGGCCTGATCTAGTTCACCAATTTTGGTCAGTAACCACGCTTTAGTTTTGAGGCACCTTACAACATAGCGGTCTTTTTCAGTAATTTTACGATCGCAATAATTAATCGCAGCAGTAAAATCGCCTTCATCGATAGCAGTGTCAATAAGCCGCATCGCATCTTTCATCGCTAATGCTTTTGATAAACGGGTACTTAAATCTTTAGGGGTGACAGGTTTCACTAGATAACCATCGGGTTCATTTTCGATGGTGCCCATTACTTTTCCCTTTTCAACTTCAGCTGAAATGATGAAAAATAAACCTGTGAATTTAAGTAGCTTTCGATATCTCAGTTCTTCTAATAACTCTTGGCCGTTTTTACCTTTTCCTAGTTCATAGTTACAAAGTACAAGGTCGTAGTTTATATTTTCAAAACCAGTGATTACTTTCTGGGCGGAACTTGCAGAGTCGACTAACTTTAAGCCTAACTCTTTTAAAGTTTTCTTTGTCGAAAAACAAAAGGTATCGAGTTCATCAACAATCAGAAAGCGTTTTTTGGAATATTCTTCCAATGACATAGATTTGCCTTAAAAATATATATGCTTTGTATAGGGGTGAATATGGAAGTTTTACCATAATTCATTCAGTATAGGTTATATCTCATTCTTTTGATTGAATATTTTGTTTCATTTTAGTACTTATGTCTCAAGGTTTTTATTGCAACAAATTATGGTCACCATATGGCAAAGTCTGAATAATTTATGATGCGATTTTCTTTTTATTTCTTGATGTTATCACTTGTTTTTTCTTGTGCTTCTGTTGAAGCCGAACTACGAGTAATGACATTAAATGCTGAATGGTTATGGACACCTCACGATCGTCACATAGATGGCAACAAATTTAATAAAGGAGACATGACGCCTAGTGCATATCGTGAAGAAATTAACTTTTATGCTGCAATGATAAGTGAGCAAAAAATTAACATTGTGGCAATTAGCGAAATTGAAAATGAGCGGGTTGCGAACGATCTAGCGGATGAGCTTGGTGGTAAATGGTATGCCTACTTTATGCAGGGGCGTGATACAGCGACAGGTCAAGATGTAGCTTTACTCTCCAACCTATCGCATGTACACGATAGTCTGACGGATTTTGGTTTTCCTTCGGGGAGGCTACCAGGGTCAAGTAAGAAAAAACGCTTAAGCAAGATAGTTGGCGCGCAATTCTGGGTTCATCACCAGGACCTTAACAACGTGGCTAGTACTGACCTGGGACCTTATAAGTTAGGCGTTATAACTGCACATTTTTTATCAAAAAGAAAAGGTGATTTTAAAAAGTCTCAAAACAGGAAAAGACAGGCTTACGCGCTAGTTAAAGCAATGGATTATTTTGAAAAAACGTCAAAAAAACTCATCGTAATGGGTGATTTTAATGATGAGATAACATCACCAACGCTAAAGATCTTAAGAAAAAAACACTCACTAAAAACCATACAGGATTGTCCTCTTAGCTTTAAAACAAACGCCTCAACAGCGAACAGCTATGCGCGGCGTATCGATCATATTTTATATAGCGGTTTGGTTTGTAATAAACAGCAGGTAATAGACTTACTGAAGTTTTCTGACCATAACGCGATTCTGGGTATTTTTAAATAAATGTGATGAAGTCATGAACAGCTTAATTTCTTTGTCATTTTATTTTTGAAAGTAAATAGTGCTGAATCAAACGTTTAATAAATAGTCACATATAAAGACAAACTATGACAGAAATAAAGTTGACGAAATCTATTTTATTTACTAATTATTAATAGTACCAATTCCTTTATATTTTTCTCTTTGTATAAACCTGACAGCAAAAGCTTGAGTTGTAGCTCGTTAAAATCTATTTGACTGTCAATGTATTCGGTCGACTCTATTTGAAAGGATCTCAGATGGCACATAACGACAAAATACTTTCTGTAGTAGATGACGAGTTGAATGTTGCTCATCTGGTAGCCGATATCGCAAATGATAGTGGTTATGTAACAGAAATATTCACCCGATCTACAGACTTTCGTCAAAATCATGTACGTAATGCTGATGTCATTGTATTAGATCTTTTTATGCCTAATTGTGATGGGGTTGAATTATTACGCTATTTGGCTCAGTCTGACTATTTAGGCGCTATTATTCTGATGTCCGGAGGGGACAGTGGGATATTGGAATCAACGAGAGAGCTCGCGTTGAATCAGGGGTTAAGTGTTTTAGGAATACTCCAAAAACCCTTCAAAACCAGCCAATTGAAAGATATTCTAGAACATCGTGCCTGTGTAAATAGGGCAAAACCAAGTTCTAAACTAGTTATTTCAAGAGATGAACTATCTCAAGCACTTTTGAATCGTCAGCTATCTTTATTCTATCAACCGCAAGTAAATTTAAAAAACAACAAACCTAAAGGTGTTGAAGCATTAATTCGTTGGCAACACCCAAGTTATGGCATGGTTAGTCCTGACAAATTTATCCCCTTAGCTGAACAATCCGGCTTAATCGATTTGCTTACACAATATGTTATTGAGCAAGCGCTAACAGATATGAATCAGTTTAGGCGTTTAAAAAAGGATCTGACGATGTCGATTAATGTATCGCCAAAAAACCTGAAAGATTTGAGCTTGCCTGAGAAAATTATTTCTGCGATGAACGAGCTTCATTTGCCTCCCGACAAACTCATTGTTGAAGTGACCGAAACGGCTGTCTGTGAAGACGCAAATATGTTTATGGATATTCTCACCAGGCTCAGAATCAAAAATATTAATTTGGCGATTGATGATTTTGGTACGGGGTACTCGTCGTTGCTTCAAATGATAAAAGCCCCATTTAATGAATTAAAAATAGATCAATACTTTATTCGCCAGATGTTGGAACAACATGAGTGTATGTCAGTCGTTTCTATGTCTTTAATGCTGGCAAGAGAGTTAAAGATGACTTCTATGGCCGAAGGTGTAGAAAACGAAAGTATTTATAAAAAGTTGGCCTCAATTGGTTGTGATTGTGCTCAAGGTTATTGGATAGCCAAACCCATGCCTTTCGAACAGCTCTTGGAATGGGAGCATCAATGGCAATGCTGATTTAGTATTCATCCCTTATATAAGCGTTTATGTTAATTTTTTAATAAGGAGTCAAAGGAAGTGGATCCGATAAAAATTCTAATCGTGGATGATGATTATGCCTGTAGACAATATTTATCGATTATTTTAGGCGATCAAGGTTTTACAACGAATGTTCTTTCTGACCCATCTTTACTTTTCCATCAACTGGAAGAGACTCCGGCTGAGTTAATCTTACTCGATATCAACATGCCAGGTATTGATGGTATTAGCCTTTTAAAGCAAATCAAAAAGAAGCCGGATCTTCAGCAAACTGAAGTTATCATGGTCACAGGTATGACTGAAGATAAGATCCTAGCTGAATGTTTTAAAGAAGGCGCCTCAGATTTTGTTTCTAAGCCGCTGAACCCTTTAACGCTTAATGCCAGAATTCAAGCTTCAGTTAATCGCATAAAATTGAAGCAAACCCAACAAGAACTCTCCCAATCAATTGCCCGTTATAATGCGATTATTTCAAGATCCATTGACAGTATTATTTCAGTAGATTTAGACGGTAATATCACATCATTTAATCCCGCTAGCGAAGTTATGTTCGGATACCTTTCAAGCGAAGTTGTAGGGGAAAATATCTCCATTCTGATGCCTGAATCTTACCATTCAGAATCCGTAAATTTTCTTGAAACATATGCAGTTACAGAAGCTGGACATTCCCGCGGTGAAGACCATGATCTCAGTGCTAAGAAAAAAGATGGTACTCTTTTTTCAATTGAACTGACGGCTAATGAAATTGAATATGGAACGAATAAGGGCTTTTCAGCCGTCATACGTGATATTACTGAACGTAAAGCTAAAGAAAGTGAATTACGTTTACACGACAAAATGCTCCGTAATATGAGTGAAGGCATTTACTTGACGACCGCTAAAAGAGGTGAACTTGTTTATACCAACCCCGCACTCGATAAAATGTTTGGGTATTCAAAGGGTGAGTTACTCGGGATGCATGTTAGCGTATTAACCGCTAAGGCAGGCTCTGTTAACGAACAAGATGTTTGGGAACAAGTGGTCTATGAAACAACTGAAAATGGCTATTGGAAGGGAGAAATCAAAGTACGCGCTAAAAATGGAAGACTTTTTTGGGCTGACATGAGTATCTCATCTTTTGATCATCAGGCTTTTGGCTCTGTTTGGGTTTGCATATTGGAAGATATTACTCTTAGAAAGAATACTATGAATAAAATGGCGCGGGTAGTTAAGTATTTAGATACAGTGCTCCTAAACCTACCTTTAGGTGTCGCTATTCTGGAAGGTTGGGAATTGAGATTTTTTAGGGTAAATCAGCAGCTTGCAGATTTAAATGGCTTATCAATAGATGCGCTCATTGGTCGTGATTTATGTGATGTTATCCCAGATTCACAGGAGAGTCAGGCGCCTGAAATGCGTCGTGTAATGGTCAGTGGACAGGCGCGAATGCATCGAGAATTCAGTATGACGCTGCCAACTGACCCGGATCACAAACTCCATTTGATAGACTGGCTAATTCCTATAGAAGACAGGGCTATTGTGGCAGTTGTGATGGATGTGACTGAATTAAAAGAGACACAAGATCAGCTGCTTCAATCTCAAAAGCTAGAGTCTCTCGGCATATTGGCGGGTGGTATAGCACATGATTTTAATAACGATTTGGCGGTTATTTCTGGTAATGCTGAATTAGCACTTGAGAAAATACCAGAACAAAGTCGAGCCAATACACAGGTCAGACGGATACTGAATGCTAGTGAGAAAGCGACTAGTCTTGTTCAACAGATACTTTCTTTTAGTCGCAAAGAGACAAAGCAGTACGGCCCCGTAAATTTAAAAGAAGTAATTAGTGAATCTTTGGATATGATTAGGGCACTTATTCCGACAAATATCTTAATCCATGAGCAAACTAAAATGGGCCGAGCGTTTGTAAAAGGGGACAAAACTCAGATTCAGCAGATTATTGTTAATCTTTGTACAAATGCTTATCAAGCAATGGAGTTACTGGGCGGGGTGCTTACAATCTCCCTTGAAGTTGAAGGTACGTTCATGAAACTCTGTATTAAAGATAACGGGCCAGGAATTCCAAATGAATTCCAGGAAAATATCTTTGATCCTTTTTTTACAACCAAAGACGTTGGCAAGGGCACTGGGCTTGGGCTTTCTGTCGTGTATAGATTAGTTAAGCAGCATGGCGGAAAAATTTTGATTGAAAGCAAGCCCGAAATGGGCACAGTCTTTTCAGTATATTTACCAATCAGTGATGATATTTATGTTGAGCAAAATAGTAATGAAAATGTTACTAATGGCGTTGGGCACATCTTAATTGTTGATGATGATCCAGATGTCGCTGAACTATATCAAGACTGTTTGACGAGTGCTGGTTATACCGTTAGCATGCATGAAAGTAGCCTTGATGCTTTGTCAGAATTCAAAGATAAGCCAGATAAATTTGACTTAGTGTTGACTGACCAAATCATGCCAGAATTGACTGGTGATGCATTTGCCCAAGCGTTACTAGCCATTCGACCTGAATTGCCGATAGTACTCACTACAGGTTATAGCAAGGTATTCTGTGAAAAGCAGGCGAAAAAAATGGGCATTAAGCAATATTTGGAAAAACCCGCAAAGATGGGCATGCTGACTAAAGTAATTTCTGAGTGTCTAGCTTAGATAAGCACGCTTTTTTTCGTGTTGTATAGCCATTTAGCGGTTACATATAATGGCTTTGATTGATCCTATATCAGTAAATATACTGATATGTGCATGCATATTGTAAGTCGTGTATATTCTGCTTCTTTGATTTATACCTGTGGTTAGATTTTTTATGAGTGACTCGATAATTTTGGTAGGTATTGTTGCTGGCTTTATTGTTATTTTGGGTTTGTGTCGGTTTATCTGGTCAAAGTCGCAGGTTCTTAAAGTACATAAGGATGCTCAAGCTCAATTGCTTTCGGATAAAAGAAAACAAGATGAGTATTTAATTGGTAGCCTTAAGGTGCTAACGACAACGATTTTAGATGATCAGGTAGAGTTATCTGAAGGGTGTATTAGGATAAAGGTTTTACTTGATCACTTAGATGCGAAATTACATGAAAATGATAACTTTAAAATATTTGAAGAAATGTATCTAGCGACTGAACATATGCCGACTCATGAAACTCGAAAAAATACCGACAAACACTTTACAGATAAACTTGATCAACAACGTTTTGCGCTTGAAAAGAAACATCGTGCTGCCATTAGATCAGCAGCAAAGGCATTGATGGATTATTTGAATACATAAATTGTTATTTCTTACGTTTTTTCCGGCAATCGTCAAAGAACATTATTTGAGGATTTGTACAAGCTAGTACATCAATTAGTTGCTTTTCATTCTCACAATTTAATAGTCTATAAGACTGTAAAAGATCAGCAACTTTAGATGTTTTCTTGTCGGTGATATTACCCTCTCTTAAATTTTCAAAAGAAGACTTTAGCTTTCTTAAGACTAAAGTACAGACTTCTTCCTTATAAGACATATTAATCACTTCATTTTTAGTTCCGGACCTTGTGTCTGCATTTACGTTTTCAGCATGTAATACTTGCGAAAATGTGATGACAGTAAAGAGAATGATTTTCCGGTACATTATTGAATTCCTAAGATATTTGTTTTTTTTTCAGTATACACAGTAACTAAGATGATATAGAGAATCAAAAGTAAACAAAAGTAAACAATACTTAGCTGTCTATATTAAAAATTTCATTTTTCTTGAGTTATGAAAGAGAATTTAATTCTATTTGACTAAGCATTAAGATTACCACTTTATGACGCTTAAAACGCAGTGTTGAGTTGATCAAAAAACGTGTTATTTAACCTGCCTCTGCTAGAATTTAAGAGATAACATAAATAGAAGGTTTAGGTGTACTTACGTGAATAATGACCTATCGCCTCATTCTGTTAATGGCCCTTGTGTTTTGTTCTTTTGTATCTCGTGCGGCTTCTCTAATTGACAGCTCAATTACCCGTTATTCTTTAGGTAAAGATCTCCTGTACTTGAAAGAAGAAGGTCCGAACTTATCACTATCTGAAATACTTAAACCAGAATTTCAAAATAAATTCAAAAAAACCACTAGAAAAATTCCTAATTTTGGGATCGCAGACAAATCATATTGGGCCAAGCTAAGTATCGATTATCAAGGTGATGAGGAGATTAATTGGCTAATAGAACTAGATTACATATACCTAGATAAAATTGAGTTTTATAGTCGTGATCGTAATGGTGAATTCAAGTTGTCAAAAACTGGAGACTCATTTGTTTTTGATGAACGAGAAATAAAATTACAGAGTTTTGTTTTTCCAGTTACGCTAATATCTGGCGAGATAAATGATATTTATATTCGTATTACCACTACAACTACATTGCAGATGCCATTTATCCTTTGGCAGGACAATACATTTACTGAGTCGATTGCAAATCAGCGTTTTTGGTTTGGTTTATTCTATGGTGCAATGTTTATTATGTTGCTTTACAACGCCATGGTTTATTTATCGGTGCGTGATAAGAGCTATTTGTTTTATTTAGGTTATATATTAGCGCACGTGATGACTCAGCTTGCTATTAATGGGCTGGGGTTTGAGATGATTTGGCCAGGCTCGCCTGATTTTCAGAATGTGAGTATTCCTATCTTAATGGGTGTTACAAATACATTGGCTTTACTGTTTACAAGGTCTTTCCTATTGACCTGGGAGTATCAACCTACAGTAGACAAGTATTTAAAGGTATTGGTCGTGAGTGGCCTTTTGTCGATTATCTTACCTATTTTTCTCTCTCAGTCTGCGGCTTTCAAAAATGGCCAATGCCTCTAGTTATTGGTAAAGGCTCTCAAGAGGGAGAAGACAAATTTATAGCAATAATTGAAGGTGTATATTTTGCTATTTTTTATCCAAATATTGAAAAGGGTTCTCTACACCGGGTTATAAAGCGTCTTATTTCTTTTCTGGACAAGCCTGTTAATTTGCAGAATATTACTCTTGATATTGGTGGTCATATTGGTACATCTAAATGGCCCGTAGATGCAAATAATGCCGAGAACCTAATTCGAAAAGCGATGATGGCTGTACGAGCAGCAAAGTGGGCGAACAAAACTGACCAGGAATATTCGCGTAACATTGATAATTATAGTACCAAGCGTTTGTCATTAATGGGTGAAATTAAACACGCTATTGACAACAATGAGCTTGACGTCTTTTTTCATCCCAAAATTGATATTCAAGCAGATACGGTTGTCAGTATGGAGGCTTTACTTAGGTGGCGTCACCCAACTAGAGGCATGATACAGCCAGGAGATTTTGTAGAACTTACTGAAGGTACGCGAATTATTCATCCGCTTATGCAATTTGTCTTGGAGGCGTCAGTACGCCATTGCAGTCAACTTGTCAGAGAGGGTTACGAAATAACTGTGGCTGTTAATGTCTTTGCCAGAAACCTGGTGCAGGAGGACTTTCATCAATTGGTAATGCGCGTGCTAAGAGTGCACAAGTTTGACCCAGGTAAATTAATCATAGAGGTTCTTGAATCGTCCATGATCGAAGATATGGAAAATACTTTAGGTACTCTCAAAAAGCTTGAGAGTATTGGTGTCAGAATATCATTGGACGACTTCGGTACAGGGTATTCTTCATTGGCGTATTTAAAACGGCTACCTGTACATGAAATAAAAAATGATCGTTCGTTCGTAAAAGATATGGAAGCCAATCACGAAGACAGATTGATTATTGAATCAACTTTAGCATTGCGCATGAGCTTGGTTTACGGGTAGTCGCTGAAGGCGTCGAGCGTAAAAAAACTTTAGACATGCTAGTAAAAATGGGTTGTGATTTGGCGCAAGGCTTTTATTTTTCACGACCTATGGATATCGATCATCTGAAGGTATGGCTTAAAAATCGTAATAAATACAAACATTAGTATTACTAATGTTTGCCGGCGTTTATGTAGATAAAAGAAATACGAAAGTATTGGATGTAATTGCTAGGTCTGGTAAGTGTTCTTATATTTAACATAATACTTACATATAAAATGCTAAAAATTGAGCTTTAGTTCCACAACTAAATTCGCTTCCCATTATAAAATTGGTTTTAAGGTTAACGTAACAAAGAATTAATTTACATTCGGCATAAAAACCATTGCACCAATTTGACTGGTGTAGGCCCAGGATAAGGTTGGAGATATCTCCTGTATTCCCCCGCACGCTAGAAACCAAAGCCAGAAAGCGCCTTTAGAGTGCTGGTGATTTTGATTTGGTAGCCTCGTGTGAGTAGGTTAATTAAGTACTTGTTTTCATAGATTCTGTTTTATAGGTGTTGCTTCAAGTCAGTGTATGAAATTACATATGTGTTGATTATTCTTATTTCTAAATAAAATCATGAGTTTTTCTCACTTATGTATAAAAATGTGCCATCGAGCAGTGTACGCCAATAGAAAATGTGAAACGACAGACAAGAATAAAATGATCATCAGTTTATTCATGCTAAAAGGCATACATAAACCTGAAAATACTTAGACGCTATTTTAGTATCGTTCTGCTTTGTCTTTTAAGTATTAGCTATATGAATTGCCCACATAACAAATATAATGAAATGAAATGAAATGAAATGGAGTTCAAATGATAAAGCAGCTTTTCAAGCGCAGTAAGAAACGACAGGATATGCGCTTTGTCCACCTGGAAGAATATAAAGAGATAGGCAAAAAAAAGAGCAAAAGTGTTGTTTCCAAACCCGTACCCAGTGTAAATAGCTTAAACTCACTTAATACTGGGGTTGGTTATTCTGCTAGTACTAGATCTTCAAATGCTGCTGACGCTATTGAGTGGTCTGCTGGTCTAGGTACTTACATGGTCGATTATGGCGAAGTTGATACGCCGATCCTGGTGAAACCGCCGCGTGAACTAAATAAAACGACTCAGCTGCAAAATTTGGATAATAACTTTTCATTAAGCAAGATAAATTCGGCTGTTAATACGAATAATCAACCCGTTAATAATTTGGGTATATTTTCTGATACAAGAATGTATTCAGCCTTAATTAAATCAGAGCTCAATAAGTTTGATTTAAATATTAGTCATTTCAATCACCCAAAAACCTTTACTCCAAGTAATTATCCATTTTTTGATAGTGTTTCTGCATGGATTATTTTCTTATCTGAAGACTGTGATGATCATTTTCTGGATCAATTTATTGATCGTTATGTTAACAAACCCACTCTTTTTCTATGCCCTAAAACAAGCAGGATAAAAACCTCACAAAAGATGAAACAGTTTATTTTGGATAGTGACTTAGAAAATAAAATACCAACACAATTTACTGCAAGCCATTCACGTGTTGTCAACTGTTCACCCTTCGTAAAGTTTCTAGTTTAACGATCTTGTTGTTTGAGATGAGTGGAGACACAAATGTTCGTAGTAAACCCATACTCCATTAAAGGTTTATAAGTAAAAAAATGCGTCTCGTTTTTTATATTGTGTGATTAGAAAGGAATAGGGTGGGCACGCCTAATTTGGTTAATCTCTTCGTGAACTTCATCGGACAAACTTACAAAAACCGAATCAATATTACTTGTTAATTGCTCCATTGTTGTGGCACCAATTAATGTAGAGCTAACAAAAGGCCGACTATTTACAAAAGCTAAAGCCATTTGGCAGGGGTCAAGACCGTGGCGGTGGGCTAGATCTATATATTTTTGGGTTGCAGTCTCAACTTGTTCTCCGACTCTATGTTCCGGGCGAGTTTCCATTGTTAGGCGTGCGCCTGCAGGTCGAGCCCCACCAAGGTATTTTCCACTTAGAATGCCACGAGTTAAAGGTGACCAAGCAAGTAAACCGCACTCTTCATGTATGGCTATTTCGCTTAAATCTGGCTCGAATTGGCGGCACAATAAAGAATACTCATTTTGAACGGAGGCCATACGGGGGAGCTTGTGTTCTTTGCTTAACTGCAACCACTTATTAATTCCCCAGGCTGTTTCGTTAGACAAACCAATATGCCGGATTTTTCCTTCTTGAATTAAGCTTTGTAGTGTGTGTAAAACTTCCAAAAAGTTATCTTCTTCAGTTTTAACATCAAAATCAGGTGTAAAGTTCCATGTTTTTCCAAAATGATAGGAGCCTCTATTTGGCCAGTGTAATTGATAAAGGTCGATATAGTCAGTTTTCAATCTAGATAAGCTTCCTTCAACGGCCTCTAGAATATTCTTTTTATTGATGGTGTTATCGCCGCCTCTTAACCAAGGAAGTCCAGGTCCAGTAATTTTTGAGGCAAGAATGACTTTATCTCTATTTGATCTTGATGCAAACCAGTTACCTATGATCGTTTCGGTCGTGCCAAAGCGTTCTTCACTAGGGGGGATTGCATACATTTCAGCTGTATCAAAAAAATTGATTCCACGTTCAAGCGCATAATCCATTTGTTCAAAACCCTCGGCTTGAGAGTTTTGCCATCCCCAAGTCATGGTGCCTAATCCTATAAGGCTGATATCGAGTTCGGTTTGTCCGAGTTTTCGGTATTCCATTTAATATGTCCTGTGAAGTAAGGTATTGATCCAGTTTGTTAATTGGTACTATAAGCCATTCTTGGGTGAAACTGTGTGTAATTCTAAAAAAACATGAACGCTTGCTGTGATAAAATGGAGAAAAATTGGTATTAACTTATTGCCTGGGAATAAAAGTATCCGATGACAGTATTTTGTATTGGTTGTGGTAGGTATAATGTCGTTTTTTTAATTCTTTTTGCTGGAAATAACCATGAATGATGAAATCAATTACAAGAATAACCCCTTGCACGGAGTTAGTTTAAAGAACGTATTGATTGAAATGGTGGATTACTATGGTTTTGATATTCTCTTTGCTTATTTGAAAATTAATTGTTTTAAGACTAACCCAAGCATCGAATCAAGTGTGAAATTTTTGAAGAAAACGGAATGGGCACGTGAAAAAGTTGAAGGCTTTTATTTGTATGAATATAAAAGCCTTCCTAGAGCATCGTATGAGCAGTTTCAGTTGCCTCCTAGGGATCGAATTGTGCCTGAGGATCAAACACCAGGTAAACCAAAAGAGTTAAATCTGGAAGATGCCGAACGTCTTCACGAAAAACGTGCAAAGAAAGCTGCTGAACGAGGCCATAGTGCTGGGCGTGGCTCAGGTAAGAAGTTTGGTGATAAGCGAGGAGGTTCTTCTTCTAATTATGACCGACCGAACAAACTAGCTAAAGATAACGTAGGCAAGGATGATAATGAATCGTCGGGTGATTCAGATACTTCCGGTGGAAGTGCTTCTGACCCATGGGCTAAGTGGCGATAATAAAGCAACTTATTGATCTATTGAGACGCAACTTTAAAGAAAGGTTTCGAATTGGGTGAAGAACGCTCTCAATTCAACAGTGAAATTAATTGGGATCTTAAGTGAAAACAGTGAGTTACATTCTTCTGCCTAAAGTCTTAGGTCGCAGTTTATTAATATGTATTGTGTTGAGCGCAATGGCTAGTTTTTCAGTCTCGGTATTCGCTGATAATGAGGTAATTTATCAAACCGAGTTACCAGATGCATTGAATAACTCTGGTTGGAATTTGATGTTGAATGACGCAGGTGTCGAAGTTTATACCCGTGATTGGCCTGGTAGCAATTTTGTTGCCGTAAAAGGCGTGCAAACAATTAACTCATCGCTTTCAAATATTTTAGCTAATTATGCAGATGTAGCTTCTTTTCCTGAGTGGGTGAAAGATATGGTGGAAGCACGAGTTGTCGATGCGTTTGATCAAAACCGTTCTCGAAAAGTTTATATGAGAATGGGGCTACCTTGGCCCTTACGTGATCGGGATATGATTTCTGGTCAACAATTTAGCCAAAATAATCAATCTAAAGTCGTGCATGTTAAAGAGTGGTATGAAGGTGATGCTCTGCCGCCTATTGGCGGTGTGATACGTATGCCACGACTTAACTCTGAATTAGTTCTCATACCATTGGGTAAAAATAGAACCAAATTGATATATCAAGGACATAATGATCCCGGAGGTTTTATACCAGCATTTTTGGTTAACTGGATGATTGAAGAAGTCTTCTTTGATTCAATGCTGAATATGAAAGTACGCTTTGAATCTATTGAATATCAGAAAGATTTTGAATGGGTGAGTGATCTTTAGCTAATTATGAACTGACTCATTATTTACTTAGTAGTGTCATATTTTTCTTTATCATCTTTATTGGCATGTATTAAGGCTAAGCGCGTAAAAATAGGCCCGAATAACTCAAAAATAATCGTAGTGCCTACCAATATGGATAATATCTGTGATGCATACTCAGGGTGACGCTCAGCAGCCATCAACGCTAATCCAAGAGCGATGCCAGCTTGTGGTAGAAGGCACAAACCTATGTGGTTTGTGATAACTTTATCTGCGCCGCCTATTTTTGCGCCTATGTATCCACCCATTATTAGGCCTATTGAGCGAGAAATTATATATGCGGCACCAATAAAACCGAGTGACCCTAAGACTGAAATATCAAACTGAAAACCAACCATAAGGAAGAATACAATTAACAATGGCGTACTAATCCCCTCAATCTCGTGAAATGGGCGAGTATGGTGTGTGGCAAAGTTAGCAACAACTGCACCTAGTACAATGCTCGATAATAAATAGGAAGCGCCTAATAATAGAGCAATCCCCCCGCTTAATAATACAAATCCCAGAGCTTCGATTAAGGTGGGTTCACCACTAGATAAACGTCCTGTTAGTTTTGACATTGGCCAGCCAACTACGCAACCGATCAAAATAGCTGCAGTTATTTCCCATATGGCGATACCAATGTCCCAGTAGAGGTTTGCGCCTCCATTCAAAAACTCTGCTATAGCAAGACATGCTGCAAAGATAATAATGCCAAATGCATCGTCAATGGCAACAACCTCAAGTAAGACGGTAGGTAATGTCCCTTTCAGCTTATATTCTTTGACTATATCCATCGTCGCAGCTGGTGCACTTGCTGGCGCAATTCCGGCCAATAGGAGTGCGGTAATCGTGGGGACATTGAGAAAATATAGCGTTAGAAAAACAAGTCCAAATGCACCAAGTGACTCGGTAATTGTAATTGACCAAACTGCTTTTCCTGATTTTATGAGTGTTCGATAGACAAATTGCTCGCCCAGCAAAAAACCAACCATGCAGAGTGCAATTTGGCTTACATAAGGAAACCAGTTATAAATGTCATCGGGTATTATATTCAGGGCATTAGGGCTAGCAAGCGCTCCAACAAGTAATAAAAGTGTGACGCGAGGTATACGTGTTCTTTTACCTATTTCATTAACGACAAGGCCAACTAAGAAAATGGATCCTAAGAAGAGTAGTATGTTTCCAGATGAATCCATGTTGCGCGACAATTCTTGCAATGTGATTTACTCTTACACGTTAAATTTCATGAGTTAGCTGTTCTGCTGATTTATTAATAAATTATAGCTTAAGCCATGAGGATTAACTGAATAGCCACGATTTAAATCTTAATTATTTATCTGAATCTCAAATAACGATAGCGTGTTTATTCATGCTAATATGCGCGCTTTCTTACTTCTCAAATTTGATAACAAAAGCCACCTCTATGTTAAGAATTAATGATCTCAAGCTTCCACTCCATCATACCGATGATGACCTTCGCTCAGCTATTCTTAAGCAACTGTCGATTTCAGGAGACGATATAGTAGATTTTACTATATTTAAGCGAAGTTATGATGCGCGAAAGAAAAACAGCATTTTGTTAATTTACCAGCTTGACGTTACTCTAAAAAAAGAAACGGAGCAACGCGTTTTAACTTCGTTTGAGGCAAAAAGTTCGGTTAGACCCAGTCCAGATACTCGCTACCATTTCGTTGCTAAAGCAAATAATGATTTCCCCTGCACGAAGCAACAGCGTCCAATTATTATTGGTTTTGGTCCATGTGGCATGATGGCCGCGTTAGTTTTGGCACAAATGGGGCTCAAACCCATTGTCTTGGAGCGTGGCCAAGATGTGCGTCAGCGAACAAAAGATACTTGGGGTTTATGGCGAAAACGCAAATTAAATACTGAATCTAATGTGCAGTTTGGTGAAGGTGGTGCGGGTACTTTTTCGGATGGGAAATTATATAGCCAAGTTAAAGACAAACGACACTTAGGACGCAAGGTTCTTAACGAATTTGTGATTGCTGGCGCGCCTGAAGAAATTCTATATATAAGCAAACCTCATATAGGTACTTTCAAGCTGGTTAAAATGGTTGAAAATATGCGTGCTGAGATTACCCGTTTAGGAGGGGAGGTTCGTTTTGATCAGAGAGTTGAAATGGTCCATCGAGAATCGTTACTTGATACTCAAGAGCAGGAGCAGGAGCAGGAGAAGGAGAAGGAGCAGGAGAAGGAGCAGGAGCAGGAGCCGGGTAGTGGTCAAGGTCAAATTACAGGGGTAACTTTGAAAAACGGCGAAAAGATTCATAGTCGCCATGTTATTTTAGCAATAGGCCACAGTGCTCGTGATAGTTTTAAAATGCTTTTGGATCAGGGGGTTTATATTGAAGCAAAACCCTTTTCGATTGGTTTTCGAATTGAACACCCGCAATCAGTTATAGATGCTGCCCGATTTGGTCAGGAAGCTGGCAACCCAGTTCTAGGTGCCGCAGATTATAAACTAGTGCATCATTGTAAAGATGGTCGTAGTGTATATAGTTTTTGTATGTGTCCTGGTGGCACAGTAGTCGCCGCAACATCAGAAGAGGGTGCTGTGGTAACGAATGGTATGTCGCAATATTCTCGTAATGAGCGTAATGCCAATGCCGCTATTGTGGTCGGTATAGAGCCAGAGAAAGATTACCCCGAGCATGTATTAGCAGGGATAGATTTACAAAGGATGCTTGAAAAACGAGCTTATGAATTAGGCGGTAAAGACTATAGTGCGCCAGCTCAGTTAGTTGGGGACTTTTTACGTAATACGCCGTCTGCTGAATTAGCCTCTGTGGCAGCTTCATACCAGCCGGGTATTCGACTTGGGGATTTGTCTAAAGCTTTACCAGATTTCGCAATACGCGCTATTCGTGAGGCGATTCCAGCTTTTGACAAAAAAATTAAAGGCTTTGCTATGAATGATGCCTTATTAACAGGGGTAGAAACGCGTACTTCTTCACCTATATGTATAAAGCGTGACAAGGGCTACCAGAATATTAACACTTCGGGCTTATTCCCCGCAGGTGAAGGGGCTGGATATGCTGGTGGGATTTTATCAGCCGCTATTGATGGTATAAAAGTCGCTGAAGCAGTTGCATTGGATATATTAAAGGTAGAGCAGGCTTAGGTTGTTTAATGTAGTAATAAAGTGCAGGTATAGAAAGGCGCTTTAATAGTTAATAAGATTCAATGAAAAGGGAATTACAATGAATGTACGTAGAGTAGTGGGCTCGAATAGGGTGAAGACCCTTAGTAGAGCAGTAGGTATAAGTTTATTTGGTTTGATGCTGGCTAATTCATGTTTTGCAAAAAAGAATAGTAAGATTGAAACGCTATATGAGCTTTCCTTATACAACAAAAGTGTTCACTTTGATGTAAAGAGTACCGGCTGTACTCGCTCAGAAGACTTTAAGGTTAAGCTATCTACCTTGGAAGATAATCCGAAGTTAACAATTTACCGGATTAGACCTGACAGATGTAAAGGGGCGCCTAAGACTGTTTCATTGGTTAAGAGTGTTGACTATTCAGACGTGAGTTTCGGTGACGATGTGGTGATTTTAAATCCTTTTAAAGTCATTTATTAGTGAACAAGCAATAACTGAAGTGACAGAGGGAATGTAATATCGAACAAATATGGTGAGTTTGTATTAGACTATTACTATGGCTTTCTGCTTTTTTTGTATAGGTACTAAATAGCGAGGTCTCATGAAAGTTATACAAACCATGGGTATTGCATCCAGTTTAGCTGGCAATCATGAAGGTTGTAGGGAAGGGCCTGTTAAACTTCGTGACTCAAAATATATTCAGACTAGTCTTGAATGTAATGGCGTGAAGCTTAAATGGTTGCCTTTATTAGAAGCTGATTCTGCACTTTCAAATGATCTCGCTATTAAGAAGTTGTGTGCACAAGCTGCCTCTGCTTCATCTTCCTTTATTCTATCTAAACAACCTTTCATATTTTTTGCCGGAGAGCATGCCTATGCTATGGGAATTTGGCGTGGTGTCATGTCAGCACTGAAATCAAAGAGCTTGGGCTTAATCTGGATTGATGCGCATATGGATGCACATACATTTATTAGTTCTCCCTCTGGAAATGTTCATGGAATGCCAGTCTCTGCATTACTGGGTAAGGGGGATAAAAGGCTAGCCGAAATTTATGGTGGAGGACCTTTTATAGACTCTCGTAATTTAGCGCTTATGGGGATAAGAAGTTATGAAAAACGCGAATCAACATTACTTAAGAGTTTGGGTATACATAATGTAGAAATGAAAGACATAAACCCTTCAAATATAGGGGAAGTCTTGACTGGTTTAAAGGAATACGTGCTTAAGTATGCTGACTATTTTGCTTTTAGTTTAGATATCGATGCTATAGATCCTGAAGATGCACCTGGTGTTGGTGTGCCTGAGACTGGAGGACTATGTGGAAAGGCATTGTGTAATGCTTTAAGGCAATTCAATAATGATCCATTATTGCTGGGTGTTGAAATAGCTGAGTTCTCTCCACAATTTGATAAAGAGGATAAAACACTTCGTTTAATATCTGAGTTGCTTATTTCATTGTATGGGGAGCGCTAAGCTAGTGTACCAGTTAACGTGAAAATAGCCTTTTATCACTAAAAGATGGGTTTATTTTATTTATGCTGTTGACCTTAAGTAAGGGTTCTATATAATGCGCTCCTCTTCTGAAGGCGGCGCTGAAAAAGACGCTTACTAAGGAAAGAAGTGAAAGCTGATTTATTAAGTTAAAACAAATAGTTAGCTTTTAGGTTGATCGAATTTTAAACGTTTAAAAAGTTTAAAATTAAATACAAAAACGATTGACAATAACAGGGTGTGCTGTAAGATGCGCACCT
>Ga0209290_1000113_pt1 | contig 77493 bp, 57 predicted proteins | sample EN1Hudsemesocosm_2_FD_184632 | JGI IMG/M metagenome (GOLD analysis project Ga0209290, IMG submission 184632) | Methane-oxidizing microbial communities from mesocosms in the Hudson Canyon - EN10B Hudson Canyon (SPAdes) (version 2) | ecosystem: Environmental > Aquatic > Marine > Cold seeps... | reverse complement strand
AGAATTCGAACAACTTTATTTTAATAATCAAAATAAATAGGAACGCTGTCCATATGGGTGAGCAAGCGAAAGAAATCCTTCCGGTAAATATTGAAGACGAACTGAAACAATCCTACTTAGACTACGCAATGAGCGTTATCGTTGGGCGAGCGCTTCCAGATGCTCGAGATGGTTTGAAACCTGTCCATCGTCGCGTTTTATTTGCTATGAGTGAATTAGGCAACGATTGGAATAAGGCATATAAAAAATCTGCCCGTGTCGTTGGTGATGTTATTGGTAAATACCATCCGCATGGTGATTCTGCTGTTTACGATACCATTGTTCGAATGGCGCAGCCTTTTTCCTTAAGGTATATGCTGGTTGATGGTCAAGGGAACTTTGGTTCGATTGACGGTGATAATGCAGCTGCTATGCGTTATACCGAAATTCGTATGCAAAAACTTTCACATTCTTTGTTGGCCGATTTAGATAAGGAAACAGTGGATTTTGTACCTAACTATGATGGTACTGAATTTATACCTGAAGTTATGCCATCAAGAGTGCCGAATTTATTGGTAAATGGATCTTCCGGTATTGCTGTCGGTATGGCAACGAATATTCCGCCTCATAATATAAGTGAAGTCATATCAGGCTGCTTGGCCTTAATGGAAAATCCTGATATTACTTTTGAAGAATTGTTACAGCTTATTCCGGGTCCTGATTTTCCAACGGCAGCTTTTATCAATGGACGTGCAGGGATTGTTCAAGCCTATCAAACCGGTCGCGGAAAAATATACTTACGTGCTCGTTATGAAGTTGAAGCGGATAAAAATAACAAAGAGCGCATAGTTGTTACAGAAATTCCTTATCAAGTGAATAAGGCTCGTTTGATAGAGAAAATAGCTGAGCTTGTTAAAGATAAAAAAATTGAAGGTATTACTGAATTACGAGATGAGTCTAATAAAGAAGGGATGCGGATTGTAATAGAGTTGCGTCGTGGTGAAATGCCAGATGTGATAATGAATAATTTGTATGCTCAAACTCAATTAGAGAATGTGTTTGGCATTAATATGGTTGCTTTGGTTGAGGGTGAGCCAAAAACTATTAACCTTAAACAGTCTTTAGAAATATTTGTTAAGCATCGTCGTGAAGTTGTTACCCGACGAACAGTTTATCTTCTTCGAAAAGCGCGAGAACGTGGTCATGTACTGGAAGGTCTAACTGTTGCTCTAGCTAATATTGATCCCGTTATTGAGTTGATAAAGAAATCTCCTAGCTCGGCTGAAGCGAAGGAGCTGTTATTGGCTCAAGCCTGGAGTCCGGGTGAGGTAACTGGAATGTTAGAGAAGGCGGGTGAAAATGCTTGCCGTCCTGATGATCTTGACGCTCAGTATGGTATGCGAGATGGAATGTATTATCTATCTCCAGTTCAGGCGCAAGAGATATTGAATATGCGTTTGCATCGCTTGACGGGGCTTGAAACCGAAAAGTTGATTTCTGAGTATCGAGAAATATTAGAACGTATCTCTGAATTACTATCTATTCTAAGTGATCCTATTAGGTTGATGCAGGTTATTCGTGAAGAACTTGAAGAGGTTCTGGAAGAGTATGGTGATGAGCGTCGTTCTGAAATTATATCGTCTAAGCGTGACTTAACAATTGCTGATTTGATAAATGAAGAGGATTTGGTCGTTACTATTTCTCATGGTGGTTACGCTAAAACTCAAGCGGTTGAAGATTACCAATCTCAGCGTCGGGGTGGACGTGGTAAGTCTGCGACTTCAATGAAAGATGAAGACTTCATTGAGAAGTTGTTAGTGGCTAATTCACATGACACGATTTTATGCTTTACCAATAAAGGTAAGGTTTATTGGTTGAGGGTGTTTGAGATTCCGCGAGCAAGTCGTGGCTCCAAAGGCCGTCCGATGGTGAATATTCTGCCATTAGATGAGGGTGAGCGTGTTACAACCTTCCTGTCTGTGCATGAATATACAGAAAATAACTTTATCTTTATGGCGACTGCGAAAGGTACTGTTAAAAAAACTCCTTTAGAAAATTTCGCCCGTCCACGGACTTCAGGTCTGATCGCGCTTGCCTTAGATGAGGGTGATACGCTTATCGGTGCTGCTGTTACTGATGGCGAGCGCGATATTATGCTGATGAGTAATTCAGGCAAGATGATTCGCTTTAACGAATCGAACGTGCGAGCAATGGGAAGGACTGCTCGTGGTGTTCGTGGAATTAAGATTGCTGAAGAGTTTAGTGTTGTTTCCCTTATTCTTCCTGAAGAGGATGGCTTGCTATTAGTCGCCAGTGAAAATGGTTATGGTAAGCGTACTAAAATGGAAGAGTTTTCTGTCATTGGTCGAGGAGGTCAGGGTGTCATTGCGATGCAACGCTCTGAACGAAATGGTTTGCTTGTCTCAGCTGTTCAGGTAAAAGAAGGTGATGAGATGATGCTGATTACCGATAAGGGCACGCTTGTAAGGACTCGCACTGAAGAGGTTTCTATTTTAGGTAGAAATACTCAAGGTGTTAGATTAATAAAACTCTCTCAAGAGAATGAGCACTTGGTAGGGCTTGAAAGAATAGATGAGCCTGCTGCTGAAGAATTGACTGAAGAAGTTTCGGTTGATGGTGGTGTAGTCGATGGTGATGTAGTTGATGCTGAAATTGTCGATGGCGTGCCGGAGTCTGAAGTAGGTAAATCTGATGAAGGTCAGTCAAGTCAAGATGAGAGTGAAGGGTAGTTGCTATGACTGAAGAGTCTAAAGAGCTAGCTAAGCTGCGCGATCAGATTGATGCAATTGACCAGGAAATTCAGGTTCTGATTAATAATCGAGCTGCCTGTGCGCAGCGTGTGGCAGAGGTCAAGCAGGCTTCCGCAGGTGGTAAAGAAGTTCAATATTATCGCCCTGAACGTGAGGCTCAGGTTCTGCGCTCCGTCATGGCGCGTAATACTGGGCCAATGCCTGATGAAGATGTTGCTAAGTTGTTTCGTGAAATAATGTCCTGCTGTTTGGCTTTGGAAAAGCCTATGAAAGTGGCGTTTTTAGGTCCTGAAGGGACCTACACTCATGCTGCAGCTTTGAAGCATTTTGGTCATTTTGTTAAGGCTCAGCCACTGTCAGCAATTGATGAAGTGTTTCGTGAGGTTGAATCGGGACAGGCTAGTTATGGTGTGGTTCCAGTAGAAAATTCTACCGAAGGTATGGTTAATCATACTTTAGATAGTTTTGTGAACTCGCCTTTATATATCGCCGGTGAGGTCAAGTTGCGTATACATCATCACTTGCTTTCAAATGAGAAACTTGAGATCCCTCAAATTAAACGAGTTTACTCTCATCAGCAGTCGCTCGCTCAGTGTCGAAAGTGGCTGGATGTGAATTTTCCGAATGTTGAGCGGGTTGCGGTTAGTAGTAATGCTGAGGCGGCTCGATTATCTATCGAAGAGGCAGGGGCTGTTGCTATTGCTGGTGATATGGCGGCAGAACGCTATGAGCTTGATAGATTGTTCGAAAATATCGAAGATCAGCCGGATAATACGACACGTTTCTTGATTGTTGGTACTAAGGTTGTACCGGCTAGCGGTCAGGATAAAACGTCCATTTTGGTCTCGGCAAAAAATAAACCGGGTTCTCTATATCATGTCTTGGAGCCTTTTCATCAGCAAGGTGTAAGTTTGACTAGGTTAGAGACGCGGCCTAGTCTTTCGGGTACTTGGGCTTATGTTTTCTTTATTGATTTCGAGGGTCATATTGATGATCCTGATGTTCAGAAAGTAATTGGGCAAGTGTCTGCAGATGTTGTCGAGATAAAGCATTTAGGTTCTTACCCTGTAGGTGTTCTTTGATGAGTGCTTTGCTTTGTGATTATGCAGCATTAGCAAGTAAGGGGGTGCAAGGTTTGCGCCCTTATTTACCGGGGAAACCGATTGAAGAGCTTGAAAGGGAGTTAGGTTTAACTGATATTGTAAAGCTGGCTAGCAATGAAAATCCTCTGGGTTTAAGTTCTAAGGCAGCTACTGCTATTAATGATGTAATGGCTAGTGGTGCTAGGTATCCCGATGGTAATGGCTTTATCTTGAAGCAGGCTTTATCAGATTATTTTAAGTGTCGTCAGCAGCAGATTGCATTAGAGCAAATAACATTGGGTAATGGTTCTAATGATGTTTTGGATCTAATTGCTAGAGCCTATGCACAGCCAGGGTCTGAAGTTATCTATTCAGAGTATGCGTTTGCTGTTTATGCCATATCGTGTCAGTCAGTCGGGGCAAAGGCAGTCGTGACGCCAGCTCAGTCTTGGGGGCATGACTTGGATGCAATGTTAGAAGCTATAACGAATAAAACCAGTTTGATATTTATTGCTAATCCCAATAACCCGACTGGAACAGCGCTGACATCTGTGCAGGTCAAAAAATTTCTAGATCAAGTTCCAGCTCATGTTCTTGTCGTTTTAGATGAGGCTTATTGTGAGTATATTGATGATGAAGATTTTCCAGATGGTGTCGCTTTATTATCGTCTTATTCAAATTTAATTGTGACGCGAACTTTTTCTAAAGCTTGGGGTTTAGCCTCTATGCGGGTGGGTTATGCTATTTCAAATCCAGTCATTGCAGATATCCTAAATAGGGTTCGACAGCCTTTTAATGTTAACTCATTTGCGTTGGCTGCAGCCTCGGCAGTGTTAAAGGATTCTGAGTACCTGTGTAAAGGTAAAGAGATAAATCAATCGGGTTTGAAGCAGGTTTCGAATGGTTTAAATGTCTTGGGTTTAGCTTATATCACCTCAAAAGGAAACTTTATCAGTTTTGATGTTGGGCGTGATGCTGAGGGAGTTTTTCAGGCCTTGTTATCTGAAGGGGTGATTGTTCGACCACTAGCAAATTATGCGATGTCGCACTTTTTGAGAGTTTCTATTGGTTTGGAATCTGAGAATCAGCGTTTCCTTGATGCGCTACAAAAAGTTCTGCGGACATAATTATGACCGTTACTTGTGGTGTTCAGCGTTTGGCGGTTATTGGTTTGGGCTTGATAGGTGGCTCATTAACTCGCTCTATGCGAAAGAATGAATTTGCCACACGAACCATCGGCTATAGTTTAAATTATAGTGAAACAAAGCTGGGTGTAGAGCTGGGGGTAGTTGACGAGGCGGCTGTGTCTATTGAAGATGCTGTCATGAATGCCGATATAGTCGTTTTAGCCGTTCCAGTTAAGGCTTTTGAGGAAACACTTAAAGAAGTTAAGCCTTTTTTAAAGGAAAGTGTCGTTTTAACTGATGTTGGAAGTGTAAAAGGCTGTTTTTTAAATGCGGTTAAGTCGGTGTACGGTGAAGTTCCTGCGTTTGTTGTGCCGGGGCACCCAATAGCAGGTTCAGAGAAAAGTGGAGTGATGGCAGCGGATGAAAAGTTGTTTGAGCATCATAAAGTGATTCTTACACCTTTACCGCATACTTCTTCTAGGGCGCTTCAATTGATTCGTTCTATGTGGGAGGCCTGCGGTGCTGTGGTTTTAGAGATGTCTGTTGAGCATCATGACGAGGTGCTTGCTGCGACAAGTCACTTGCCTCACTTAATTGCTTTTTCTTTAGTCGATACTTTGGCGGGAGAGGAGGCGAATCAAGAAATATTTCGATATGCTGCAGGTGGGTTTAGGGATTTTACGCGTATAGCTGCGAGTGACCCGGTTATGTGGCATGATATATTTTTGGCTAATCAGAATGCCATACTAACTGTTCTTGATCATTTTAATGATGATTTGGCGATCCTTCGAGCGGCTATTGAGCAGCGTGATAGTCAGCGTTTGCTGGGGGTTTTTACGCGAGCAAAAGCTGCCCGAGAGCACTTTACAAAAATTTTATCTGGACAATCTTATACAAATACCATGAATACTAATAATGTAACTTTTAAAATGCTGCCAGGTGGCTCCGTCTGTGGTGATATCCGTGTAGCGGGTGATAAATCAATGTCTCATCGCTCAATTATGTTGGGCGCTTTGGCTGAGGGTGTAACTGATGTTGAAGGCTTTCTAGAGGGTGAGGATAGCTTAGCAACGCTCCAGGCATTCAGGGATATGGGGGTTGTGATAGAGGGGCCTGATGACGGGAAGGTGCGCATTCACGGTGTAGGGATTAATGGCTTAAAGGCACCTCCTGGTCCTATTTATTTGGGGAATTCTGGTACGGGGATGCGCTTATTTGCGGGCTTATTAGCTGGTCAGTCATTCGATACAGAATTGACTGGCGATGAATCTTTGTCGAAGAGGCCGATGGAGCGGGTAGCTGCTCCTTTGAGGTTGATGGGGGCAAAAATTGAGTCGAATGAAGGTGGTCGCCCTCCTTTAAGAATTAAGGGTGGTGTTGAGCTAAAAGGTATTCAGTATGATATGCCAATGGCAAGTGCTCAGGTTAAATCTTGTCTTTTGCTGGCGGGCATGTATGCGGATGGCGAGACCCAAGTGAAAGAGCCTGCGCCTACTCGAGATCATACTGAGCGGATGCTTAATGGTTTTGGTTATTCGGTGGAGCGAGAGGGCGCTTTGGCTAAGCTGTCAGGTGGTGGGACGTTGACCGCAGGTAAAATTGATGTGCCTGCTGATATCTCATCTGCTGCGTTTTTTATGGTGGCGGCATCTATTACACCGGGTGCGGAGTTGTTGTTGAGGCACGTGGGGCTTAACCCTACGCGGGTTGGCGTGATAAATATACTTCAGCAAATGGGTGCCGATATCACTATCAGTAATAAAACTGAAGTTGGGGGGGAGCCGGTAGGTGATATATTTGTGAGGCATGCGGTCCTTAAAGGTATAAATATCCCTCAGGACCAGGTTCCTTTAGCTATTGATGAGTTTCCGGTTCTTTTTATTGCAGCGGTTTGCGCGGAAGGTGAAACTGTTTTAACCGGTGCTGAAGAGTTGCGAGTTAAAGAAAGTGATCGTATTCAGGTGATGGCTGATGGATTGGCTCAGTTGGGTGTTCGTACTGATGTTCGCCCTGATGGTATTGCAATTAAAGGTACGTCGATAGGTGGTGGTGTGGTGCATAGTCATGGAGATCATCGCATTGCAATGGCATTTGCTGTGGCTTCTTTAAGGGCTCAAGAAGAAATAATTATTAAAGATTGTGCCAATGTGGCGACATCATTCCCTAACTTTGTGGAGTTGGCAGAAACTGTTGGCATGAATATACAAGTAGAGGAAGTGTCATAGATGTCTGCTGGTAATAGGTCTCGATTGTCTGTATTAACTATAGATGGGCCTAGTGGCTCGGGTAAGGGTAGTATTGCGCAGTTGGTGGCCAAAAGGCTTGGTTGGCATTTGTTGGATAGTGGTGCTTTGTATCGTTTGACGGCATTGTCTGCCACTGAGCAGGGTGTCAAGTTCGATGATGAGGTCGGCCTAGCTGGTGTTGCTGAAAATTTGGATGTTGAGTTTTTACCCTCTGAGTTTGGTGAGCCTGTTAGTGTCTTGCTGGCTGGCAAGGATGTGACTAATGAAATTCGTACTGAAGTTGCTGGTAATAATGCGTCTAAAATAGCGCCTTTGGCTTCTGTTCGTCGGGCGTTGTTACAGCGGCAGCGAGATTTTTCTAAAGCGCCGGGACTTGTTGCTGATGGAAGGGATATGGGGACGGTTGTGTTTCCTGCTGCTGAATTTAAAGTGTTTATGACTGCTAGTGCTCAAGCTCGAGCGGAGCGACGTTATAAACAGTTGAAGAATAAAGGGGAAGATGTTAAAATCGCGCCCCTTTTGAAGGAGATTGAGGAGCGGGATGCCCGTGATATAGGGCGTGCGAATGCACCGTTGAAAGCTGCGGATGATGCGCAAGTAATTGATACTACTCAATTTTCTATAGAGGAAGTCTTAAGTCAGGTTCTCGGGTTAATTGGCTCAGAGTCTGAATGATTTTATCTTATTTTCTGAAAAACGTTGGCCAGCAACGCAGAAAATAATTAAATAAATAAACCGTATTAGCTGGTGATACGGAGATGATTAATCACACAGGAAATCTAATGAGCGAGAGCTTTGCTGAATTATTTGAAGAAAGCCTAAAAGAAATCGATATGACCCCGGGTTCCATTATCTCGGGTATAGTTGTTGATATTGATAGTGACTGGGTAACAGTTAACGCAGGCTTGAAATCAGAGGGTGTTATTCCTCTATCACAATTCATGTCTGATAACGGCGAAATTGAATTAAACATTGGCGATTCAGTTGATGTTGCACTTGATGCTGTAGAAGATGGTTTTGGTGAGACGCGTTTATCTCGTGAAAAAGCGAAGCGCGCTGAAGCTTGGAAAGAGCTTGAGAAAGCTTTCGAAGCTGAAGAAATTGTTAAGGGTGTGATTAACGGTAAGGTTAAAGGTGGTTTCACTGTTGAATTGAAAACTATCCGTGCCTTCCTTCCTGGTTCATTGGTTGATGTTCGTCCAGTACGTGACACCTTACACCTTGAAGGTAAAGAATTAGAATTTAAAGTTATCAAGTTAGATCAGAAGCGTAACAACGTTGTTGTTTCTCGTCGTTCTGTGCTTGAAGCTGAAAACAGTGCAGAGCGTGAAGCATTACTTGAGTCAATGACTGAAGGGATGGAAGCGAAAGGTATTGTTAAGAACCTAACAGATTATGGTGCTTTCGTAGATCTAGGTGGTGTTGATGGTCTGTTACATATTACAGATATGGCTTGGAAGCGTATTAAGCACCCAAGTGAAATCGTAAATGTTGGTGACGAAATCAACGTTAAAGTATTAAAGTTTGATCGTGAGCGTAATCGTGTATCACTTGGTCTGAAGCAATTGGGTGAAGATCCATGGGTTCAAATCAAAGAACGTTATCCAGAAAATACACGTGTTACTGCGCGTGTAACGAATTTAACTGACTACGGTTGCTTCGCTGAAATCGAAGAAGGCGTTGAAGGTTTGGTTCACGTTTCTGAAATGGATTGGACTAACAAAAATATTCACCCATCTAAAGTTGTTCAGTTAGGTGATGAAGTTGAAGTGATGGTTCTTGATATTGATGAAGAGCGTCGCCGTATCTCTCTAGGTATTAAGCAGTGTCATGCTAATCCTTGGGAAGAGTTCTCAAGCCGATTTAATAAAGAAGATAAAGTGAGTGGTAAGATCAAGTCTATCACTGATTTCGGCATCTTTATTGGTCTAGATGGCGGTATTGATGGTTTGGTTCATCTTTCAGATATTTCTTGGCATGAGACTGGCGAAGAAGCTGTGCGAAAGTACAAGAAAGGTGATGAGATTGAAACTGTTATCCTTTCTGTAGATCCGGAGCGTGAACGTATTTCTCTAGGTGTTAAGCAGCTTGATCGTGACCCGTTTGCCGAGTATGTACAAGTAAATGATAAGGGTACTATCATTACTGGTACGGTTAAGTCTGTTGATGCTAAAGCGGCTATTCTAGAGTTGGCTGAAGATGTTGAGGCAACGTTGAAAGCTTCTGAAATGAGCCAGGATCGTGTTGAAGATCTAACGACTCAATTGAAAGAAGGTGACGAAGTTGAAGCTAAGATTATCAACATTGATCGTAAGAATCGCGTAATCAATTTATCTGTTAAGTCTAAGGATATTGATGACGAGAAGCAGGCGATGAAAGATGTTCGCGAGAAGCAAGTTGAGTCAGCTGGTCCGACTACAATCGGTGATCTGATCAAAGAGCAAATGCAGAACAAATAACTTTAGTGGTGCCTTGGCATAACTAACTGTTTGTAATGTAATAAAAAAAAACGGGCTATATGCCCGTTTTTTTTGTTTTTTTGATATCTTTGTCTACACTAAAAATAAAGTTATTTTATGTAGGGTTCTAGTAGGGATAGTAAATGACAAAGTCAGAATTAGTTGAAATTATTGCTGCCAAGCAAACACAGCTATCAGTTAAAGATGTTGAATTGGCTATTAAAACGCTTATAGATTTAATGTCTAATACTTTATCTTCTGGACAACGAATCGAGATTCGGGGTTTTGGGAGTTTCTCATTGCATTATCGGGCGCCACGTTTGGGTCGAAACCCTAAAACAGGTGAGTCAGTAAGTCTTGAGGCAAAGTATGTGCCTCATTTTAAGCCTGGCAAAGAATTAAGAGATAATGTTAATGATAGTCTTAAGGAAGGGTATTAATCTTACTCGCAACTGAATAACTTAGCATGTTAATATGTGCACTGTTTCTGATTGCGCCTTAGGGTGCTAACAATTAGTCAGGGTTGTCGTATATGGCATTTCTTAAGCTTGGTGTATCAGTGTTACTGATAATTTTATTTGTTATTATTGGGATGTTATTTGTTTTTCATAACAGTGCTCCTGTTTCGGTAGACTTCTTTGTTATTCAAATTTCATCAATTGGTGTCGGTTGGTGGATTTCCCTCAGTTTAATTCTTGGTATATTGCTTGGTTGGCTATCTGTATTGCCAGTCGGTGTCCTGCAAAAACTATCCATAAAGAATAAGCAAAGAAAGCTTGAGTCTCAAGCCACTGAGCTGTCGCGCCTTAAAGGTGTTTCAATGAAAGGTAATTAGATGGAAACAGAACTTTTGTGCTTGTTTTTGTTTATAGCTTTATCTTTGGGTTGGTGTGTTGGTAGATATTCAAAGCAAAACATTAAAGAAGACGTTAAAGAGTATCAGCCCCCTAGAAATATCAAGCATCGACTGCAATTGCTTTTTGACTCATATTCAGATGACTCTTTAGATCGTTTTATTCATTCCCTTGAGGTTACACCTGAAACCTTGAGTACGCATATATCCATTGGTAATCACTTTAGGGCGCAGGGGGAAGTAGAGAAGGCGATACTTATTCATCAAAATTTAATGGCTCATCCTGAGCTATCTGATATAGCTTCAGAATCCATCATTTATGAGCTTGCTAAAGACTATAAAGCGGCAGGCTTATTTGATCGCGCAGAATCCTTGCTTGAGCAGCTTAGCGGTTCGCGACAATTTGGATTTAAAAGTTTAACGTTACTGCTTGATATCTATGAGCATGAAAAAGATTGGAGTAATGCGCTTCAGAAGGGTAAAGAAATTGACTTGAAGAGGCGTCCTGAAATTGCACTAAGGGTTGCTCAATATTGCTGTGAGATTGCTGAAGAAAAACTCCGGAAAAATTTATTTCGTGAAGCTAAGGTTTGTTTTGATCAAGCCTTATCAATACATAAAGTGTGTATTCGGGCTTTGCTTGGTTTGGCTCGGATTGCTATGCAGAATGAAGAATATAGTGCTGCTATTCATTACCTCAAGCAGTTATCTGAAATTTCTCCTGAGAATATTGTTATAACATTGCCTTTGCTTTTGGAATGTACACAGAGAACGAATACCTTTAATCAGCATCAGGCTTATTTAAATAAGTTATTGTTAGCAACCGGTCAGCTTCCTCTGATTGAGGCGATTGTAGAGTCAATGGTTCGTCAGGGGGAGCCCAAAAAGGCAAGTGATTTTTTGTTGGCGCAGGTCATGGAGTCTCCGAGTTTGGTTGCATTAAATGCATTGTTTAAAATTAAGCCCAAAGATCTTTGGTCCAGTGTTGACATACTTGATATTATTGCTGATGTTCTTGAGCAGGTAAGTCAAGATAAGGCGGCTTATAAGTGTATGCAGTGTGGTTTTTCAGGTAATCAATTACATTGGATATGCCCTAGTTGTAAAAGTTGGCAGTCAGTTAAGCCTGTAGTTGAATATGAGCACTTGCAGTAGCAGTTTCTTTTTCTTTAGAGTTTATTTCTTGAATATTTGTATGTTAAAAGGTTTTCTATGACGAACGATAATCCATCTCACCCTGAACCTAACACGAAGCTCTTGTCGCCAATTATTGTGGCGTTGGATTATCCTACAATGGATTTAGCGATGAAAATGGCGAACTTGCTAGATCCGGCGCAGTGTCGCGTAAAAGTGGGTAAGGAGTTATACACGCGATGTGGTCCGCAGGTTTTAGATGCTTTGCATTTGTTGGGATTTGACGTCTTTTTGGATCTTAAATTTCATGATATTCCTAATACGACAGCTAATGCTGTGGGTGTGGCTGCTGACTTGGGTGTGTGGATGGTGAATGTTCATGCATCTGGTGGGAGTAGAATGCTGGATGCATGTGTTGAAAAGTTAGCTGGTTTTGATCGTCGCCCTGTATTAATTGGGGTAACTGTTTTAACGAGTATGCAATCTGAAGATTTGGCTGAAGTAGGTGTTAATAATAGTCCTATTGAGCATGTTAATCGTTTGGCTGGTTTATGTTATCAATCTGGTCTTGATGGTGTTGTTTGTTCTTCACAAGAGGTTGCTAGCTTAAAAAGTAGCTTCGGAGAAGGCTTTCAACTCGTGACGCCTGGTATTCGCCCTGCTTTCGCTGAAAAAGGCGACCAGAGACGGATTATGACGCCCAGAGATGCAGTTAAGGCTGGTTCTGACTATCTTGTGATAGGGCGTCCAATTACGCAAGCTAAGGATCCAATCAGAGCGCTTGAATTAATACATCAAGAGCTTGGTTTATAGTCAGAAAATCCAAGTTATCCATATATTCTCTTGTTGTTAGCTTGCAATGAGTTTAAAAATTTATCAAATTTCGTGATGAATCACGCTTTTTTTAGCTGAATCTTGTTATAAATAGTCAGCTGATAAATGAAATGATGGAACTTTGGAGAAGGGTGTCAGGATGAATAAAGTTGCCGGAGATATAGAGTATAGCCGTTTTATTATTCCCTACAGGGTTTATGGCTGTGGCGATAAAACGATTGTTTGTTTAAGTGGAGCTAAACAAACAATGTCTGCGTGGCGGTCTTTTATTTCCCATTTTAATAAAGATTATCGAATTATAATATTTGATATGCCTGGCCAAGGACGATCTCAGATAATTTCTGGTGATCTGGGGGTTTCTCTTCAGGAGCAGGTTGATGTACTTAACCATGTGGTTAAATTCACAAAAACTGATGTAGCTGAGCAGAAGTATATTATTGGTGGCTCTTGGGGTTCCATAGTTGCTGCAGCCTATTTAGATAAATATCCGGGTATTTTTAATAGAGTTATCTTAGGTAGTTTTGGTACTAAGGCAAATATGGTTTTGAGCTCTATTATTTCGCAAGTTCAAGAGTATATTTCTGAAGGTCGAGGGCGAGAAATTGCACCTTTAATGATCGAGAAGTTCGGGAAATATATTCCTGATTCGCTTAAGCGACAGATTATTTCGCAGTTTGACAGCATGAGTGATGACCAATTCCAGTCTTTTTATGAGCATAGTGTTTTTGTAACTAAGATGGGTGATCTGAAACAGCATATAAATTTGTCTCGAATTGATGTGCCTGTTTTAGTAATAATGGGTCAATATGACACCATAATGGACTTGTTTGATACAAAAAAATCCACTCAATTATTACCTTATGGCGAATTTAGATTAATTAAGGGGGTGGGGCATTTTTTACATTGGGAGCAGCCTGAAGTGCTATCAGTTTATGAGGAATTCTTTTCTGCTGAATTGGCTGCAGGGGATACTTACTCATCCGAGCATAAATGCTGTTCGTGAGTCTGGTTGTTAATCGTTTGTTTGATAAGCAATAAGGTGCTCGGCATCAATGCTGATAGGGATTTCTTGATCTATAGAGAAATCTTGGTGGCTTGGAAATAAGGCTTCAATATGGGTTCCTGTCTTTAGCTGTAGCTGGTATTGGGTTGATGTTCCGGCAAAGACTTTTGCGGTAACTTTAGCTTCTAGTCTCGCGCTTGGTTTATATATGACATCATCGGGTCTGATTAAAATTTCGACTTTCGTTTTTTCGGGCCAGTTGTATGCTCTATTGCCTTGTATTACACCTAGCTCACTGGAAAATGTGTCCTTTGTTAAGGATTCACCCTTCACGAATGAGCCTTGTCCAATAAAGCACGCAACAAAATGGTTGTTTGGCTCGTGATAAAGCTCGTAAGGTTTGCCCCATTGTTGAACGCACCCTCTATCAATTACACCAATTTGATCGCTCATGGCGAAAGCTTCTTTCTGATCATGTGTAACTAAAATTGCGCTAATCCCTAAAGATTTTAATATATTTCTAATATCAAGGCTTAAGCGATTCCTTAGTTCGGCATCCAGGTTGGAAAAAGGTTCATCCAGAAGTAATAAAGAAGGTTCTGGGGCAAGTGCGCGGGCAAGTGCTACGCGTTGTTGTTGTCCGCCAGACAGCTCATGAGGGTAGCGTTGCTCGTAGCCTTCAAGGTCAACAAGTTGAACCATTTCAGTAACTTTATTTTTTTTGTCAATTTTATTGAGTTTTAGTCCGAACTCTATGTTTTCTTGAACTGTTAGGTGTGGAAATAGGGCGTAGTCTTGAAATACCATACCGATTTTTCGTTTTTCGGGCGCTAGGCTTTTAGTGGGGTTTGCTATTTCGTACCCATTGAGAGTTATGCTACCTTGGTGTAATTCTTCAAAGCCTGCTATTGCACGAAGTATAGTGCTTTTTCCGCATCCGCTAGGGCCAAGTAAGCAAGCAATATCTCCTTTTGCGAGTTTAAATGACAGACCCTTTACAACGACTAAGTTATTGTATTTACATTGAATGTTTTCGAGCTCTAAAAGGTTTAACACAAACTGAATACCACTTTTAATCTGTTTTTTAAGCTTAGTTATTAGATACTTATATAGCTGGTGGAGCCTATCGTAGCTTTCTAGGCATTACATAATAAGAATTCTAAGAGTGCTTTTTGAGAGTGCAATCTGTTTTCTGCTTCATCCCAAACGACAGAGCTTGGATGTTCAAGCATGTCATGGCTTATTTCTTCTCCTCTGTGAGCGGGAAGGCAGTGCATAAATAGAGCATCTGTATTAGCTTCGCTTAATAACTCAGGGTTAACTTGATAGTTCCTGAACTGGTCCATTCTTTCGTTTTGTTCTTCTTCCTGGCCCATGGATGCCCATACATCAGTCACAATAAGGTCAGCATTTTTGACGGCTGCTTGTGGGTTTCTTACGATGTGTGCATGTTTTTTATTTGCTTCAAGGAGCTCATTTGATGGATCATAGCCAATGGGCGAGGCAATAACTAGTTCAAAATTGAGTAGTTTGGCTGCATTAATAAAAGAGTGGCACATATTGTTGCCGTCTCCTACCCATACGACCTTTTTGCCCTCAATAGAGCCGCGGTGTTCATGATAAGTTTGCATGTCTGCTAAAAGTTGGCAGGGGTGAAAATCATCAGTCAGTGCATTAATAACTGGAACAGAAGAATGCTGGGCAAAAAGAGCGAGCTTCTTATGCTCAAATGTACGAATTGTAATAGCATCTACCATTCGAGATAACACCTTCGCGCTATCTTCGACCGGTTCTCCTCTGCCTAATTGCGTGTCTCTTGGAGATAAAAATAACGATGAGCCACCAAATTGGGCCATTCCTGATTCAAAAGATACGCGTGTTCGGGTTGATGACTTTTCAAAAATTAGTGCAAGTACGCGATTTTTGAGAGGCTCGTAAATATTACCCTGTTTGTGTTCTTTCTTGAGTGTGATTGCTCTTTCAATGATTTGCTTTAATTCCTCACTGCTAAGATCAGTGAGGGTTAAAAAGTGTCGTAGTGCCATGTGTGTCTCTAAGTCTAAAAAGGTACGAATTCAATATAATTGACGAAATAAGTATCTACTGTCAATAATGGGCATATCATTGGGTTAGTAGCTACTAAAGTAGCTGCTGAGGACGAGGGCTACTTCTGTCGTCTGCAGCATATAGACGGATAATTTGAACCACTGCATCGATCAGGAAGCTGCATTCTTCGTCACTCATATTCAAGGCTGGGAGCAACCGAATTACTTTTTCTGATGTAACATTTAATAGCAGGCCCTTAGCTTTTGCTAGTGGGACTAGTTCTGGGCAGGGCTCTGTCATTTCGATACCTATCATTAAGCCTTTTCCGCGAATATCTTTAATGTAGTTGGTATCCAGTAGCTCATCCTTAAGTGAGTTTAAAATCCTATCGCCTAATTCATTTGCGCGTTGGCATAAGTTATTGGTATTTATTTCGTTTATGGTTGCGAGCGCTGCGGCGCAGCCTAAAGGGTTGCCTCCAAAAGTTGAGCCATGTGTCCCAGGTGTTAAGGTTTCGCTTGCTTTTCCTCTTGCTAGGCAGGCTCCAATAGGGAAGCCATTGCCTAGGCCTTTAGCCGTAGTAACAACATCGGGTAGTATATTGTAGCTATCATAAGCAAAGTAGTGACCCGTTCTTCCATTACCGGTTTGTACTTCGTCAAGGATCATTAGCCAATCTTGTTGGTCGCATAGCGCTCTAATTGATGTCATGTACGATTCATCGGCGATGGAAAGACCGCCTTCGCCTTGAATGGGTTCAATCATTATGGCGACAATATCGGGGTTAGATTTTGCAAGCGTTTCAATTGCGTCAAAATCATTAAAAGAGGCGCGAACAAAGCCACCGAGTAAGGGTTCAAAGCCAGCTTGAGCTTTGCGGTTACCGGTTGCTGTGAGGGTTGCCATGGTTCTGCCATGAAATGACTGGTCCATAACAATAATTGTTGGAGATTTTATACCTTTGTCGTGACCATACTTTCTAGCAATCTTAATAGCAGCTTCATTTGCTTCTGCGCCTGAGTTTGCAAAGAATACTCGGTCCATTCTTGAAAGCTCGCAAAGTTGTTGTGCTAGCTTTGTTTGTAATGGATTGTGGTAGAGATTTGAACAGTGAACCAGGCGAGCTGCTTGATCTTTTATGGCTTTTGTTACTGCCGGGTGAGTGTGACCTAAGCCGCAAACAGCAATACCAAAAAAAGTGTCAAAATACTTGTTGCCGTCAGTATCATATAGCCAAGATCCAGCTCCATTTTCAAATGCAACAGGTAAGCGGCCATAAGTGTTCATGAGTGGTTGGTCGTTATTCATTAGAATCTCTTTTTAACGCAAAAAGGCAGCGATAGTGCTGCCTGTATAAAATATGTAATGTTAGCCTGAACTTTTGCGTTTATCAAATTTTCATGACTCCCTAATGGGTATATTTATACTTATGAACATTTAATATAAGCTTTCTTGATTACTTAATACTAAATTAAAGGGTAAATAATATTTTAATGGGCGATTTCAAAGAGTGCGCATTCAATGTAATTGAGTTGGCTGTTTTTTCTGGCCGTTTGAATTCAATTTGTGAAGAGATGGGAGGTGTACTTCAAAAAAGTGCATTATCTCCAAATATTAAGGATCGTATGGATTTCTCTTGTGCGTTTTTTGATTCGCGTGGACGAATAATGGCACAAGCAGCGCATATCCCTGTTCATTTAGGGAGTATGGCGTTTGCAATGAGTGATGTTGTTACTCGCTTTTTATGGGATGAAGGGGATGTTCTGGTACTAAACGATCCTTTTATGGGGGGGACGCATCTACCTGATGTCACCCTTATTGCGCCTGTTTTTATGCGTCAGCAGTTACTAGGTTTTGTTGCAAACCGGGCTCATCATGCAAACATCGGTTGTGAGTCATCTGGTTCGATGCCCTTGTCAAAATCTTTATCTGAAGAAGGTGTGGTTATAAAGCCTGTTAAATTATATGAGAGAGGCGTGTTACAAGAGGGCGTAGTTTCCCTGTTGGCAAGCGTAGATAAGCTTGCTGATCAGCACTGTTTGCCAGGAGATTTTTTGGCTCAAATTAGCGCCAATGTAGTTGGGAATAAGCGCCTAATAGACTGGCTTAAAGGGCAAGATCAGGCGGTAAAGTATTTTCAGCAAGGCTTAGTTGACTTGAATAAATATGGCAGAGACTTAGCATTGAAGAGTTTTTCGGGGCTTCCGAGGGGTAAGGTAAGATTTAAAGATTATATGGACGGTGATGGTTACTCGGGTGAGCCTGTTGTCATTGAGTTGTCCCTATCTATTAGTGAGGATAAAATTTATCTCGATTTTACCGGTACAAGCTTGCAAGTTGAAGGTAATATTAACTGTCCGCTGAGTGTTTGTGTTGCAGCTGTTTATTATGCTTTTGCCGGACTTCTGCCAGGGTATGTACCTCACTGTTATGGGGTTTTTGAAATAATTAGTGTGAAGGCTCCTTTAGGTGTGCTTGTTAATGCTGCAGATGGTGCTGCTGTATCTGCTGGTAATGTTGAGACGAGTATGCGCTTAGTTGATGTGGTTTTAGGGGCGTTATTTAAGCTTGGTGTTAATGTGCCTGCTGCATCACAAGGGACAATGAATAATATTGCCATGGGCGGCATTATGAATGGCGTGCGCTGGGATTATTATGAAACAATTGGGGGGGGAGGTGGTGCGGGTGCTTCCTGGGCAGGCTTGAATGCAGTTCAATGTCATATGACCAATACATTAAATACGCCTGTTGAAAGTTTAGAGATGCATTATCCGCTACGAATTAAAAAATATGCTATTCGTTCAAACTCTGGAGGTCGTGGTTTAAACTTCGGAGGTGAGGGAATAGAGAGAGCTTATGAATTCTTAATGCCGCTGGATGTGACCGTATTGACGGAGCGGCGGTGCTTTAAACCATGGGGTTTAAATGGTGGAAAGGGAGGAGGTGTAGGGATAAATCTGCTGAATAATGAAATGGTTGCTAGTAAGGCTTCTATGCATGCGTCTAGAGGGGATGTGCTGGAAATTTTGACGCCCGGTGGTGGAGGCTGGGGAAATGAAAACTTTGAATAAATACTTGAGTGTTATGGTTGGTCTTATAAAAAAAGAGTAAACTGTGCGCTCAGTGATTTTGTATGAATAGGTGTGTTAAATATGTCAATAATGGATACGATCAAAGAACAGATCGAAAGTAATGATATACTTTTGTATATGAAAGGTTCTCCGCAGCAGCCGCAATGTGGTTTTTCAGCTAAAACATCTCAGGCTTTAATGGCTTGTGAAGAGCGTTTTGCTTACATTAACATCTTGGATAACCCGGAAATTAGAGAGAACTTAAAAGTTTATTCTAATTGGCCAACGTTTCCCCAGCTTTATATTAAGGGTGAGTTAGTTGGAGGTTGTGATATTATCTCAGAGCTATACGAATCGGGTGAGTTGAAGAAAATGGTAACCGCTGCTGCGGCCAGTTAATTTCGAGCCTGTATTGTATTTGGGGCTGTTGTATTATCAATAGCCCTTTTAAATCTATTGGTCTTCTTTAAAGGGTTGGTAAATAATGGGGATATCGTATTTGTAACCATTATTGTGGTCTTTTTTTGGTGGTGCAGGGAAAGGGCTTGCTCTAAACGCAGTCAGCTTGGCTAATTTATCAATTTCTTCTATTCCACTTTTTGACTTAATATGTGCGCTCTTTATTGCGCCATTTGAAAATAATATTAGTGTAATAACGTAATCTACTCGATCTTTGTTTTTTGCTTTCATTACTTGGTGAAAAGGGTCGTATAGTTCATCTCTCGCTAGTTTGTTTAATAACTCCAATTCATAATCACTAAGTTGTTCAATCGCTTTGGTTGATATTTGCTGTCTAGTGTTCTGTGATTTAAGGTATTTATTGGCAAATATATTCTGAAGGCCTTGAAGGGTTTGCTTGCTGGCTGAGCTTTGTGAGCGCGTGATTGTGCCTATGGTTGGAAAATCGGGTGTGTGAGTGTTGTGTTGAGGCTTATTGTTGGGTGTCTGTTCCTTTCCGCTATCGCTCTTCTGGTCGAAGGTCGTTTCTTTTTTAAATAATGATTCATTCAAGGTTGCCAGGTATGCTTGAGCTGCCTGTGTATTATCGCTTTTGCTTAGGTTTTGTGTCTGGCTTGTGCTTGAATGTCTATTGGCAGAAATAAGTGTAATAGGTATTGTTTTTTCTTTTTCTGCAATTATGGGTATATCAAGCAGGACTAATAGTGTCGCTACAGCTGAATGTAGGATGATTGCGCTGAATATTGCGATACAAAGTCTGGTTACATGATTGTTGTTGCTTTCCACGTAAGTGTTACGCGCTCGCTTTTTGTCTGAGGCTTGAGGTTAAAGCATTCATTGCTCTATCCACAAGTAGGCCTTGCTCAAGTGCAACGGCTTGTTTTTTACATAATGTCTTTGCAAGCTCAGCTTTGGTCTTTTCAAATGTTTTTAGACCCATTCTGTTTACAAAAATAAAGCAGTCAGCTTCTTTTATAATGGTTGAGAGCTTGCAGCGATAAGTTGAATTTTCCGATGAGAATTCAAACCAAGTACCTGTTTCTATTAGTTCGACTTGATTTAAATATTTTTCAAGTTCAGAGTCAATGGAGTCTAATTGTTTTTCAACAGCTGATTTATTGTCTTTAATTGAGGCTTGAGCTTGGTCGGCCGTGCTTTGTTTTTCATTCCCTTTAAATATGTTATTTTTAAATGAGTTTGTTAGCGCTGTTCTGATTTCAATAATGGTGGAATCGATGCCGGATGCATTGTAAGACACTTCTTGAAGGCCGGATTTAAGTTCTTTCAGTAACTTCGGAGCAATAGATATCCAGCGTTGACGGTCATTGAGGGCGACTAAAGGTTGGATGCACCAAACTAAATCTTCAGCTGTTTTACAGCTTCTTTGCCACTGATGCTCTTGTTCGTCTTTTAAAAAAGCTAGGAACATCACTCGGCTCCAGCCATTCTTTAGTGTGTCTGTTACTATATCGGGGATGGGGGATTGAGTGTTTTTGAAAATAGAGCTTAATGTGTCTTCAACTATCTTTTGCGCTTGGCGGGATTTTATTTGGCCAACTTCAGATTCTTTAGTTCGTTGTTCTACTATTTTGGACTTCCTCTCTTCACGTTTAATGAATTGATTAAAGTCAAAACATAGCTTTTCAAATAAAGATATATCGCCATTGTAATCATTTAAAACTGCATGAACTGTATCATGAATCTTTTCGTATAGTGCGTCATTATTGCCATTTAAAGGTTCTGTCCAGCCAATTCCTGATTTTGCAAGGGCGTTTAATAGCTGTCTTGCTGGGTGGCGGTTAGAGCTGAAGAACGTGTTGTCTTTGATTACAACTTTTAGAATGGGTATTTGTAAGCGGCTTATCAGTACCTGAATTGGTGCAGCAAGATTGTAATCCTCCAAAATAAATTCAAATAGCATGGCTACCAAATTAATTAAGTCTTCATCAACCTGGTTAAACGCTGGCTGTTTTAGGTCTTTCGTTGATCCTTTGTTCAGCTCATTCTTTAGCTCAGAGCGTATATCGATAACATTGGTTTTATGGCTTGATGGTGCGCTTTGCGTTGTCACGTTTTGTATTGAACTCAAGAGCGATATTAAGTCCTGAGTTTCAATGAAAGTGGTTTCATAATTTATATTTTGACGACTAAATGAGTCTGTTGGGTGTTCAGTTTTCGTTCTATGGCTAGTTTGTGTACGGATATTCGCGAGTAAGGCCTGAAGTTGCGGCAAGATATTTTGAGTTGTTTGGTTGTTTAGTGGAGGCGTTGAGCTTTCAGGGTTTGTGCTTGAAGTATGGGTGGGTGATGCGTTTGTTTGTGAGCTGGCTAGTTCGCCTTTAGGGCCGTGCTTTGGCCGTATTCCTGGTGTTTTTAAGCTTGGCATTATACCCATACGAATAAGTTGCTTGTTCGCATTTTCTAGTACTTTATCGAGATTTGATAGTACGTATCGGTCAAACTGTTTGAAAACAATTAATCTTTCTTTTAGCTCTATTTCAAGCTTGGCGCATGACTGTGAAAATGCTTGGCTTATATCTTTTGGGTCAAGAGGGGGGGTGATTTCACTTAGATCACTTGCGCCATAGAGTTTGCCTATTCTTGCATGAAACTGGAGTAATGGCCCTTGGAAATTTGAGAGTGCTTTATTTGCCATTGATGAAATAGCAACTTCTTCTTCTAAATCATCGTTTTGTACAAGAGATAGGTTGTCTATTCCTGTGTCATGTTGAGCTGGTGTTTGGTTTGAATTTGTAGAATGGACGTATTGGTTTGAAAATAGTGTTTGAATTTTTTGTTCGAAGGTTGACTCGATAAACTTGCGCTTTATTCTGATTTCACGCATAGCTTCAAAAAACTGGTTTTGCTCATTGTTTGTGCGTGCATTATTTGCGAGTTCAAAGAAAGAGTCGTCGATGCCATCAAACATTGTTTGTAGCATTTCAATAATATCTCGGGATACTAAGGTACGCAGGCTATCTATAGTAGCCTGATGTGAACTGTCTTGTTTCGCTGAGTGGCGCTCGGTTTCTCGTAAATAACTGACGCCAGAAGACTTGTTCATTATTTTTGCCCCGTTACAAAAATATAATAAAAATGCATAATTTCGCTCAGTTTTATACTTGAGCATTTAAAATCGTAATAACAATATACAAGGGACCTATAGTACCTGTATATCAATCTTGTAATTATAAATCAATTAAAGTAAAAAAAAATAACAAAATGCTACAAATGTGAGGTGAAAGTGGAGGTTTATCGTATTATTTCCTTCGGGGGGATATCTGAATGGTCTTAACGATATTGTCTTTGATTTGCCGTATCTCTATTTGATGCCCTGAAAGGTAAAGGCAAACAGGTGTTTCGGGTATTGTTTCAAGGGCTTCAGTGATTAAGCCGCTTAATGTTTTGGGGCCGTTTATGGGAAGATCCCAGTGAAGTGTTTTGTTAATGCTTCTTATTGTTGCTTTGCCGTCGATTAAAAAGCTGCCATCGACTTGAGGGGTGATTTCTTGGTTGCTAGTTGATGAGAAGTCTGTCGTAAACTCTCCTACAATCTCTTCCAGAATGTCTTCCATTGTAGCAATTCCTAGAACATCTCCGTACTCATCAACAACTACGCCTATGCGGCGTTTCTCTTTCTGAAAGTGTAGTAATTGGGTATTAAGGGTTGTGCTTTCAGGTGTGAAGTAGGGTTCTCTGCAAGCTTGAAGGAGTAGGGCTTTGTTCGGTTCTTTGTTTGACAAAAAGCGAGTCATGCTGCGTAAATGGAGTATACCAATGATATTATTTATGTCGCCCTTAAATACAGGGAGTCGTGTGTGTTGAGAGGTTTTTAGTTGTTGGAATATGGTATCTAAGTCATCGTCGATATCGATGCCTATGATTTCATTTCGTGGGACCATGATGTCGTTAACCGTGACTTTCTCTAGGTCCAGTATGCTGATAAGCATTTCTTGATGGTTTCTTGGGATTAACGTGCCTGACTCGTTTACAAGGGTTCTTAGTTCTTCTCTGCTTAAGTGGTTTTCGTTGCTGTTATGTGTGTTGAAGCCAAGTATTCTAAGAAGGAAGTTGGTGACTAGGTTGATGCACCAAACGATAGGGTAGAGAGTTTTTAGTAATGGCTTTAGTATGTGTGCGGCTGGAAATGCAATTTTTTCAGGGTGGTAAGCTGCGATGGTTTTGGGTGTGATTTCCGCAAAAATCAGTATGACCAAGGTTAATATAGCTGTTGCGATGGCAATGCCGGCGTCTCCCCATAATCGAATTGCAATTACAGTGGCGATAGAGGACGCGAGTATATTTACAAAGTTATTACCTATCAATATGATGCTGATTAATTGGTCTGTTCGCTCTAGAAGCTTGCTGGCTTTGGCGGCGCCTTTGTGGCCGCTCTTCTTTAGGTGTTTTAGGCGATATTTGTTTAATGAAAGCATGCCTGTTTCGGCACTAGAGAAAAATCCAGAAAGTATGATTAAGATTAATAGGAAAAATAGTAATGATGATATTGATGAGTCGTTCAATGTAACTTGCCTGATTTATTTTTTTGGGTTTGTGTGGGGGAATGTTTTGGTTATTATGATATGAGTCTTTCTAGGACAAACTTACTGCCGAAGAAACTGAGCATTAATAAGCCAAAGCCACATAAAGTCCACTTACTGGCTGTTATTCCACGCCAGCCATACTTTTTGCGCCCCCAAAGTAGTCCTGAGAAAATAATAAGTGCAAAAATTGATAATAATGATTTGTGAACTAGATGTTGGGCGAATAGGTCATCAACAAATATGAAGCCGGCAGTAATCGCAAGCGCTAAGAGTATGGTGCCGCTCCAAATCATTTCAAATAAAATATTTTCCATTGTTAGTAGTGGGGGGAGGTTACGGATTAAAATGGTATGATTTCTCTTCTTAAGGTTGTTATTTTGTAAATAAACAAGAATTGCTTGTACTGCGGCTATTGAGAATACGCTGTATGCGACCATGGATAATATTATATGTATAAATATGCCGCTATTTTCGGGTGAGAATGTTCTGGCGTTATCATTAAAGGCAAGTACGCCTAAGGTGCACAGGGCGGCGGCAGGGTAAACAGCCAGAAATATAGTTTGTAGTGGGCGTTTGCTTGAAAAAAACAATAAACAAGTAACAATAAGGCATGCAACGAAAGATGCAGAGTTGAAGAAGCTTAATACGAGTTTATTATCTTGTAATGTGTGATCAAGCGTTATAATAAGTTGAAAGCAAACTGCTGTTGCACCAATTAATAAGGATATGAAAGGTTTAACTTGAATCTTTCTTAAATATACCAATCCTTGGTATATTGTCCCGAAAGAGTATAGTCCGATAGATAAGAGGCTAAGTACTAAAATATTCATTATTCAGCTTATGGTTCAATTTATGGCTTCGAAATGGTTATAATGCGCGGTTTGCAACTACTTGGCAATATAATAGAGAATAAACATGTTTGAGAATCTAACAGAACGCCTATCCGATAGTCTTAAAAAAGTCACCGGCCAGGCAAAGCTTACTGAAGATAATATCAAGGGAACTTTACGGGAAGTTCGGATGGCGTTGTTAGAGGCTGACGTCGCTTTACCTGTCGTGAAACAATTTATTGCACAGGTCCGTAAGCGGGCTATTGGTCATGAGGTGATGCGTAGTCTTTCGCCAGGTCAGGCCTTTGTGAAAATTGTGAATGCTGAGCTGGTCGAAATGATGGGGGCTCAATCTGAAGGCTTGTCTTTGAATGCTCAGCCGCCAGCTGTCATTTTAATGGCGGGCTTGCAGGGCGCAGGTAAGACAACTTCTGTGGCTAAGCTGGCGCGTTACCTTTCTGAGCGCGAAAAGAAAAAAGTTATGGTGGTAAGCGCGGATGTTTATCGTCCGGCGGCTATTAAGCAGTTAGAGACGTTGGCAGGTGAGGTGGGTGCAAACTTTTTTCCAAGTACCTCTGATCAAAAGCCAGTTGAAATAGCTAAAGCGGCAATGGCTGAGGCGAAAACTTCTTTTGCGGATGTTTTAATTGTTGATACGGCGGGTCGACTCGCAATCGATAGTGAGATGATGCAGGAAATTAAAGAACTGCATCAGGCGATCACTCCGGTTGAAACTTTATTTGTTGTCGATGCTATGACGGGGCAGGATGCTGCGAATACTGCAAAAGCGTTTGATGAAGCGCTGCCGTTGACGGGTGTGATCTTGACGAAGGCAGATGGTGACTCTCGTGGTGGTGCTGCGTTGTCAGTTCGTCATATTACTGGTAAGCCAATTAAGTTTATGGGTATGGGGGAGAAGGTTGACGCTCTTGAGCCGTTTTATCCGGATAGATTAGCATCTCGTATACTTGGTATGGGTGATATTCTTAGTTTAATTGAGGATGCTGAGCGTAATCTTGATAAGAAGAAGGCTGAAAAGTTAACTCGTAAAATTAAGAAGGGAAAATCCTTTGATTTGGAGGACTTTCGAGATCAGCTTCAGCAGATGAAAAATATGGGTGGAGTTGGCGGTTTGTTGGATAAGTTGCCTGGGATGGGGCAGATGGCTCAAGTTGCTCAGCAGCAGGTGAATGATAAATCGCTGGGGCAGATGGAGGCGATGATATCGTCAATGACACAGAAAGAACGGCGCTTTCCTGATTCAATTAATAATTCCCGTAAACGCAGGATAGCACAAGGGTCGGGTACTCAGATTCAAGATATAAATCGTTTGTTGAAGCAGCATAAGCAAATGCAAAAGATGATGAAGAAATTCACTAAAAAAGGCGGGATGGCGAATATGATGCGTGGCATGAAAGGTATGATGCCGCCTGGCGGTGGTGGCCCATTTGGCCCCATGTAGTCTTTTTTGTGAAGATTACACTCATTTAGTGCAAAAAAAGAGGGAATGCTATTTTCAATTGGTTTTAGATGAACTAGAATATGCGCCCTTTCGAGCGCCGTCGGTCAGTATTTTGAGTGGTGGCGTAGATGTTTATTAATTGAATTCAGGATTACAGACGAATATGGTTACTATCCGTTTATCTCGTGGTGGCTCTAAAAAGCGCCCATTTTATCACCTAACTGTTACTGATAGTCGCTCTGCTCGTGATGGTCGTTATTTAGAGCGTGTAGGCTTTTTTAATCCTCTTGCTAAAGGTCAGGAAGAACGTTTGCGCGTAGACACTGATCGAGTTCAAGCTTGGTTAGATAAGGGTGCAACGACTTCAGATCGCGTTAAATCGCTTTTGAAAGAATCTGCTAAGGCGGCATAGAGCTAAGGCGCGAGCCTTAAATAGCGTATAATTGTGGCTAATGGCAATTGTTACTGCGTTTAAGTTGCTTTGGTTCGTCACAGTGTTAAAAGACGTATATCAATTCTTACAGCCAAAAACTGTAGGTAAAGTTAGGTTTGTAGGTTCGATTGCTCATGAGTATCAATGAAAATAATACGGTAATGGGTAAGGTAACGTCTTTATATGGTGTGAAAGGTTGGGTGAAGGTGTTTTCTTATACTCAGCCTAAAGAGAATATTTGTAAATATAAAACTTGGATCTTGGATAACTCTGGAGTTAAACAGACAGTCAAAGTGCTGAGCTGTAAGCCTCATGGGAATGGTTTGGTTGCTCAGTTTGAGGGCAGTCATGACCGAGATCAGGCGAAAACATATTGCGGTTCTCTTGCAATGGTTTCTAGTAGTGAATTGCCAGAATTAAGCTCTGGGGAATACTACTGGAATCAGCTTCAAGATCTAAAAGTGTACTCCATTTTTGGTGATACAGAGCGAAAGCTATTAGGTAAAGTAGGTCATTTAATCGAAACAGGTTCAAATGATGTGCTGGTTGTTAAGAAGTGCAAAGGGAGCTTAGACGCTCAGGAACGATTGATTCCTTACCTTCCCGATCAAGTAGTCATGCTGGTTGATCTTGAAAATGGATTGATTGAGGTGGACTGGGATCCTGACTTTTGACAAAGTCGATTAAGGATTAATATGCGTTTTGGCTTGGTGACGTTGTTTCCGGATATGTTTAACTCTGTTGAGCAGTTTGGCGTCATCGGAAGAGCGGTGAAAAAAGGTGATATTTCTTTGGATATTTTTAATCCAAGAGATTTTGCTCAGGATCGTCATCGAACGGTTGATGATCGTCCCTATGGTGGTGGTCCTGGGATGCTGATGAAAATTCAGCCCTTGCAGGATGCAATACAGGCAGCCAAGAAAAAACTTAGTATTGAGTCTGGTTCAGATAAGCGCCTTAGGACAATTTATTTGTCTCCCCAGGGTCGTCGTTTGGATCATGAAAAAGTAGTTGAATTAGCGTCGTTTGATAGCATTATATGTGTCTCTGGTCGTTATGAGGGAGTTGACGAGCGCTTAATAGAGTCTGAGATTGATGAGGAGATATCAATTGGTGACTATGTATTGAGTGGTGGTGAACTTGCCTCTATGGTTCTGTTGGATGCTGTATCAAGACTGGTTCCGGGTGTTTTAGGGCATAATGAGTCTGCAAACGAAGATTCGTTTGCAACAGGTTTGTTAGACTGCCCTCATTATACAAGGCCCGAGTTGTTCCAAAATGAGGCTGTACCAGAGGTTTTGATGTCTGGTGATCATGAGAAAATTAGGCGTTGGCGACTCAAGCAGGCTTTGGGGCGAACGTGGCAAAGGCGTCCAGATTTGCTGGAGGGTTTTGAATTGAATCAAGAGCAACAAGCGTTGTTGAAAGAGTTTATTGAAGAAGTAAATAGGTAGGCCTCTGTGCATAATAATATGTATATAGCATGCTTAATTTTTAGGAGTGTAAAATGAGTAGCAAGAATAATATAATCAGCGAGATTGAAGCTGAGCAAATGACAGCTGAAATCCCAGCATTTGGTCCTGGTGATACTGTTGTTGTACAGGTTAAAGTAAAGGAAGGAACTCGTGAGCGTTTACAGGCTTATGAAGGTGTTGTTATTGCAAAACGCAACCGTGGTCTGAACTCTTCTTTCACTGTTAGAAAAATTTCATACGGTGTAGGTGTTGAAAGAACTTTCCAGACTTTCAGTAAGCAAGTCGATAGCATTGATGTTAAGCGTCGTGGTGATGTTCGCCAGGCTAAACTATACTACTTAAGAGAGTTAAGTGGTAAGGCTGCAAGAATTAAAGAAAAGTTGGGCTAAGCTTTTAGCGCAATCTGTATTGCGTAAAATAGAGTCAGCTAGAGGCAAGTGCTTATTGAAGTGCTTGCCTTTTTTGTTTTAAGGGTGAAAACTTTTATTGGCTTGCGCTTTGCATGACAGGATCTCATTTGAGCGTAATTGTATCTGTGTGAATTAGGGACTAGTTACTGAACTAATTTGTCTTTAATATGTCTACTTAATATTATTGGGCTAATGTATCTACTATTCGTTTGCTAATGGCTCTTTTAAATTGCTACTATTTTTGGGCACTATCTATTCATTATATGAATATAAACAAGGTTAGAGGTTAAATGATGAAGCTGTTGAATAAAATATTATGTTTTTGCTTACTTGTACCTACGATAGGGTTTGCCGGTGAAGCTGAAATAAAGAAAAGTTTGAGTAATGCTATGCCGGGCTTGGGTTTTAATAGTGTCGAAAAAAGCGAAATAAAAGGCTTGTATCGTGTCGAAACTAGCGGTGGTGAGACTCTGTTTGCATCTGAAGATGGTGCTTTTTTTGTGACTGGCGATTTATATAGTGTAGGGAAGGGGCGTTTAGAGAACCTGACTGAAGTAAGGCGAGTAAGTTTAAGGGCTGAGCAACTTTCTGCGATTAGTGAAAATGAAAAAATCATTTTTCCTGCTAAAGGTGAAACAAAAGCAAGAGTAGCTGTTTTTACTGATATTGATTGTGGGTATTGTCGTAAGCTTCATAAAGAGGTTCCAGCACTAAATGAAATGGGTGTTGAGGTTAGTTACTTGGCATACCCTCGCGCTGGAATAGGCAGTGACTCATATGAGAAATTCGTATCTGCTTGGTGTTCTGATGATAAGCAGGGGGCGATGACGCTAGCAAAGAGTGGTAAATCTATTCCTGCTAAAACTTGTAAAAATCCGATTGCAAATCAGTTTCAATTAGGCCAGAGCATGGGGGTTACAGGGACTCCGGCTATTTTGCTGGAGAATGGGCAGTTAATACCCGGTTACTTACCCGCAGATAAGCTTGGAAGAAAATTAGGTGTATTATAGTTAGATGATGTATTTTTAAAAAACCTTCATTTTTGAAGGTTTTTTTATTTGTAGAGAGCGTTTATGTTCTGCTAAGCGTTTTTCTTAGCATCGGAGTCCGCTTTCAGACTTTCGTTTATCGCATTCTTTCTTGATATTATTACAGCGTTGAGCGCCGGCAGGGGAAAGCTTATTGTAATCACACTTACTAAATTCCTTTTTCAAATCGTGATTGCTGTAATCATTAAAAGGTCCGCCGCATGCGGTTAATAAAGCTGTTAGACAGGTGGTTATAACGAAAGGAAAAGTATTCTTAGTCATGTTTTAGCTTTTATCTCGGTCTTAAGGTGTGGATGAAGTGCTTTAACTCTTCACTTCTTAAGCATAAGAGTATAGCGGATATGTGGAGCCCGACTAGTTATTGGCTGATGTTTTCTAAAATAAGGCTTAGGGCGATTCAATTTTTTTACTGAAAGGGTATACTGTGCGCCGCATATTTGATCGAATAATTATGTATCAACTTTTTGGTAAATACTTTGACTGTATTGCCGTAACATCATGAGGAAATTATCTTGAAATCCCTGAGAGTTGGAATTTGTGGTTTGGGTACCGTAGCGAGTGGCGTTATAAATGTCATTAAGCGAAATCAACGAGAAATTTCTGCTAGAGCTGATTCTCTGATTGAAGTGGTTCAAGTTGCTTCAAGAAGCTTGAAAGATAATTGTGATATGAGCAATATCGAATTTACTACAAATCTGATGGATGTAGTAAATAACCCTGATATTGATGTGGTTGCTGAACTAATTGGCGGTCATGACTTAGCAAAAGATATTGTGTTAGCAGCCATAAAAAATGGCAAGCATGTTGTTACAGCTAATAAGGCTTTGATTGCTGAGCATGGAAATGAAATTTTTGCTCTGGCAGCAGAGCATAAAGTGATCGTAGCGTATGAAGCGGGTGTGGCCGGTGGAATTCCTATTATTAAAGCGCTGCGTGAAGGTTTGGTTGCAAACAAAATAAATTGGTTGGCAGGTATCATTAATGGTACAGGTAATTTTATTCTGACCGAAATGAAGGACAAAGGGCGTGACTTTGCAGATGTGTTAGCAGAAGCACAAGCTTTAGGGTATGCAGAAGCAGATCCTACATTTGATGTTGAAGGTATTGATGCCGCTCATAAACTGACTATTTTAGCATCAGCAGCTTTTGGTGTTCCTTTACAGTTTGAAAAAGCATTTACTGAAGGCATTAGTGATATATCAACGGTTGATGTTGTAAATGCAGAAGCGCTTGGCTATAACATTAAGCACTTGGGTATTACGCGTATGCATAATGATGGAATCGAATTAAGAGTTCATCCAACCTTGATACCTCAGCAACAGTTAATCGCAAAAGTCGATGGTGTAATGAATTCGGTTTTAGTGGATGGTGATGCTGTTGGCCAAACAATGTATTACGGAGCGGGTGCTGGATCAGAAGCAACGGCTTCTGCCGTGATAGCTGACATTGTTGATGTTGCTCGTTTTATATCCTCTAGTGATGGTGTCGCTGTCCCTTACCTTGGTTTTACTCCTGATAAGATTCTTGATCTACCAGTGATGCCTATTGATGAAATTTCTTCAGCGTACTATCTGCGTGTGACGGCTGAAGATCACCCGGGTGTATTAGCAAAAGTTGCTTCTATCATGAGCGATCTAGGTATTAATATTGAATCAGTTATGCAAAAAGAAAGTGAGCGAGAGGGCGATACAATTCCTCTGGTATTGCTAACGCATGAAGTAATAGAAAAACAAATCAATCTCGCTATTGAACAAATAGAGGGGCTGGAGACAACTCAGGGTAAGGTTGTTCGAATCCGAGTTGAACATTTTAATAGTTAAAATCGTTCACTTTATAGCTAGAAGTTTAAGAACGATAAGTTAAATGCCTACTTAACAAAATTGGAATTAAAACGTGAAATATATTAGTACTCGTGGCTCAGCGCCAGCGCTTTCATTTGAAGATGTATTACTAACTGGTTTAGCGCCGGATGGCGGTCTATATGTGCCAGAAACTTTGCCTCGATTCACTCACGAAGAAATTGCGTCATGGGCTGGTATTCCATATTCTGACCTCGCATTTAATGTGATGTATCCCTTTGTTGAAGGTGATATACCTGCTGAAGACTTTAAAGTCATGATCAATGATACTTATTCAGGTTTTGATCATAATGCAGTGGCACCACTGGTTCAGTTAGATGCGAATGAGTGGGTAATGGAGTTATTTAGAGGGCCTACTTTAGCATTTAAAGATTTTGCACTTCAGTTGCTTGGTCGTTTACTAGATTATGTTCTGAAAAGACGTGATGAGCGTGTGGTCATATTAGGGGCCACTTCCGGCGATACAGGTTCTGCTGCCATTGAGGGTTGTAAGCATTGTGACAATGTAGATATTTTCATATTGCACCCACACAATCGTGTATCAGATGTTCAACGTAAACAGATGACGACTGTTTTAGGGAATAATGTTTTTAATATTGCTGTTGAAGGTAATTTTGATGACTGTCAGCATATGGTTAAAGACAGTTTTAATGACCAGTCATTTCTAAATGGTACGCGTTTGGTCGCGGTAAACTCAATAAATTGGGCGCGTATAATGGCTCAAATTGTTTACTACTTTAGCGCATCATTAGCCTTAGGTGGACCGCATCGAAGTGTTTCATTTTCGGTTCCAACCGGAAACTTTGGTGACGTTTTCGCTGGATACCTTGCGCGTAACATGGGCTTGCCAATTAACCAGCTTGTAGTCGCAACAAATAAGAACGATATTTTGCATCGTTTTATTAGTAAAAATCATTATGAGTTAGAACCGCTACACCATACTTTATCACCGAGTATGGATATCATGGTCTCAAGTAACTTTGAGCGTTTGATGTTTGATCTTTATGGTCGTGATGGTTTAGCTCTAGCGAAACAAATGGATAATTGGAAGTCATCTTCAGGCTCAATTGAAGAATATCGCTGGAAAGCTGCGCGTCAGCTGTTTGATAGTTGTGCTATCGATGATCAAAGAACTTGTGAACTAATTAAAGAGGTTTTTGAGCAGACGGAGTATTTAATTGATCCACATACTGCAATTGGTGTGGGTGCTGCGAGGGCATGTCGACGTGATTTATCTGTTCCGATGGTGACGCTTGCAACGGCCCACCCAGTGAAGTTTCCTGAAGCGGTAGAAAAGTCAGGCGTAGGTATTGAGCCGGAATTACCTCATCATTTGGCTGACCTTTATGATCGAGCTGAGAAGTATGAAGTACTACCAAATGAGCTAAAAAAAGTGCATGAATATGTTTTAAAAAACAGACGCCATTAGATTATTGATGATTTAAAAAGCCGAAGGATTTATTCCTTCGGCTTTTTTGTTTAAGTATTGATGTATTAACTCGCTCCTACGTTGTATGGCTTAAATATCTAATGTTTTCACTATGCCATATTCTCTCATGCTTTTTAGATAACACTTTCCTTCTATGAATAAACAAATCCATCGTCGTTTGCTTCCTGAACACCCAACTAAAGTAAAGAGTATTCCTGAATTTCTTGCCAGAATATACGCTGCTCGGGGTGTGGTAGAGGAAAGAGATTTATCGCTTAGCTTGCAGGGGCTTTTAGATACGCGTCAACTTAAAGGGGTGGATCAAGCTGTACAGCTTCTTGTTGGTGCAATATATAAGCGACAAAAAATTATTATTATAGGTGATTTTGATTGTGATGGTGCCACAAGCACAGCTTTAGCTGTTCATGCTCTGGGTGCAATGGGGGCGCAGAATTGCCAGTATTTGGTGCCAAATCGATTTGAGTTTGGCTATGGCTTAACCCCAGAGATTGTTGATTTAGCAGCCACAAAGTCTCCAGATTTAATTGTGACTGTAGATAACGGTATCGCCAGTATGGAGGGCGTGGCGCACGCTAAGTCATTAGGTATCAAAGTGTTAGTGACTGATCATCATTTACCTGGAGATGCGTTACCTGCTGCCGATGCTATTGTGAACCCAAATCAGCCGGGCTGTGAGTTTTTAAGCAAGAACGCAGCGGGTGTTGGGGTTATTTTTTATGTGCTCAGCAGCTTACGTTCTGCGTTGAGAAATGATAAATGGTTTGAAAAACAGCAGATATCTGAGCCGAATATGGGGAGTTATTTGGATTTGGTCGCTTTAGGAACCATTGCTGATTTGGTCCCCTTGGATAAAAATAATCGGATTTTGGTTGAGCAAGGCTTAAAGAGAATTAGAGCGGGGCGGTGTCGACCAGGTATTCGAGCAATTTTATCACTGTCACAAAAGTCTCTGTCGCAGGTTAAGGCAAGTGATATGGGCTTTGTTGTTGGGCCTCGTTTAAATGCTGCTGGGCGCCTAGATGATATGTCTTTAGGTATTGAATGTTTGTTGGCCGAGGATGAGTCATATGCTAGAGGCTTAGCGGCAAGATTGGATGAATTGAATCAGGAACGTAAACATATTGAACATGACATGAAGTTAGATGCCGAACTTCAGTTAAAAAATATGCGCATATATCAGCAAAATTTCACTGAACATGACGGTCAGAGTGATGATTCAACGATGGAGTGGGGGGTTTGTTTATTTGAGGCGCATTGGCATCAAGGCGTTATTGGTATTTTAGCTTCCCGTATAAAAGAAAAACTTCATCGACCTGTCATAATTTTTGCTCCTGCTGATGATGACCCTGATGCAGAAGGGGCAATGTTAAAAGGATCGGCACGCTCAATTCCAGGATTTCATATGCGTGACGCATTAGATATGATTGCTAAGCGCCATCCAGATTTACTTAGTAAATTTGGAGGTCATGCCATGGCAGCGGGAATGAGCATTAAAAAACAAGACTTCGAAGCTTTTTCAGTTGCTTTTGAGCAGGTTGTAAAGGGTCTCTTAACAAAATCGGACCTGCAAGCTGTTTTATATAGTGATGGTGAATTGAAAAGTAAAGAGTTAAGTCTTGATAACGTATCTCTTCTTGAACTGGCAGGCCCCTGGGGTCAGCAATTTCCTGAGCCTAGTTTTGATGGCATTTTTACGGTCATTCAATCAAGAATATTAAAAGATAAGCACTTAAAATTAGTGCTGTCTCCAATAGGCGAATCACAAATTTTTGATGCAATCGAGTTTAATAGTGAGTGGGTTTCCCAGGCGTTGCCTGAAGAAATAAGAGTTCTATATCGTCCGAATATTAATGAGTTCAGAGGAAAAAGAAACGTACAACTTATGATAGATCATTTAGAGCTTCTTTAATTTCTAAGGTGCTGTCTTTAGGTTTTAGCTAAGAAGGTATTCAAAGAGTATCGATAGATGCGCTCTTTTAGGACGATAGTTCTTCTAAGCATATTTTGCCTTTTCCTGACTGTTTTGCTTTATAGCAGGCTTGGTCGGCTTTTTGTAGTAACTGACAGTAAGGTATTTCATGAAGTTGGCTGTAGCCTATACCAATGCTTGCTCCAAGTGTTGTGTTAGCTTCTGTCATGGTCTTATGAAAACTATCAATTTGCTTAAGAATCTTTTCGGCTATTGTCGTTGCATCCGCAAGGCAGGTTGATTGTATTAATATCATAAACTCATCCCCTCCAAAGCGGGCGGCAATGTCTGATTTACGGATTGAATTTCGTATGATTTGACCAATTTTTATTAGCGCCTTATCACCCGCCTGGTGGCCATAAGTATCGTTGAGTATTTTGAAGTTATCGAGATCAATAAAGATAATTGATGTGATATTGTTTGATGAAGTCCTTGAATTAGACATTAAAATATCAAATTCTTTGCAGAACTCATCTTTATTCAGTAAATCAACTAGTCCGTCATGAGTCGCTCGGTATCTTAAAGATTGTGACATATATATATTATCAATCATGATCTTTTGTGTTTGTTTCGCTGCATTAATCATGACAAGCAAAAGCAAGCAAAGCATAGCTGAAAGTATATAATGTACTTCGGTGTCTTCAAAAAGGAGCCTGACGATGAGAGGGATTACGGCTGAAAATAAAAAAGCTTTGAAGGTTAAACTGTCAACCGCATGGGTGCCTACTGCTGCTGCACCCATGCCTCCAGACAGCAGCATGACAAGCATTTGATACAAAGGATACTCTGAGCTAAAAAAGAAAACTGCAAGCGTGCCGTAGATGCAGCCTGATAAGAATGTCAGAGCTCTATGAATTTTTAGCCAAGTGTCTGTTTGAAATCGGGTGTTATTTGCTAAGAATGATCGGTAAAAATAGAAACGGATAATATTGAGTACTTGACCCAAGATAAACCAGATTAGTAAGCCTAGGATAGGGTATATCGTAGCAAGAACCATAGAGACGAGTAGGATGTTGAATACACTGCCAATAATAGCGCCAACTGCATTGCTATAGAGCATTTTGACTACTTGCTCTTTATGCCACATTTCTCGTGAAGACGCGTGCAATTTTTTATTCCCTAGTCTTATTATGCTATTTTATTCATTTAGTTCTTATATAGTTAACAAAATTAAGTATAGGCGCAATATTAACTAGGTGTTAATGCTTTATTTTGTTCTGTCGTCATCTATACTTTTCTTATTCACTCTTAAACTTATCAGTTGCTTCGATGGGAAAAATAACAAGAAAATCAAACGATTTACTTGGACAAACCGTTAGTCAATCATCTTTTATTCAGGGCCTTACACTTAGGATGAGTCTTGGGATAATTGTTTTTATTGGTTTGGTGATGTTTGCGAACTATATAGTGACGCAGACGCGTGGACGAGAGGTCATTGTTGAGCAAGCCGATAAGCTTAATCATGCAATTGGCGAAAAAATTATCCTAAAACTTCGTGAGCGTTTAGCTTCGACAGAGTCTTTAACTACTTCTTTAGCTAAGCTAGGTTTGGTGCTGCCCAAAAATATTGATATTTACCATCAGGTTATCCCAAACATAATTAACCAGGCTGGCATGGAAAATTTGATCGCTGGGGGGGGAGTGTGGCATGAACCTAATGCTTTTAAAGAGGGGGTTGAAAGGCATTCTTTTTTTTGGGGGCGGGATAAGTCAGGAACTTTAATATATTTCGATGATTATAATGACCCGAAAGGCAATGGTTATCATTCTGAAGAATGGTATGTTCCTGCTCGCCACCTCAAGCCTGGTTCTGTTTATTGGTCTAAGTCATATATGGACCCTTACTCTCTTGAACCTATGGTAACGTGTACGGTACCTATTTGGGATGGTGATATATTTACAGGTGTCGCCACGATTGATTTGAAGTTGGTAGGCTTATCTGACTTTATGAGTAAGCAAGCCCAGTTAATCGGTGGATATGCTTTTGCATTGGACCGAAATGACAGGTTGTTATCTTTTCCTAAAATTGAAGGTATTGATTCTAATACGCTCGACTTAAGTCACTTTTCTCAGCATGAATACCCCACTCTTCAGTCGCTCGTTAAGGTCAATGCCGGATTTGAAGGTATAAAAAATGAATTAGACTCTGCAGCGATTTATTATGACAATAACCCCCAGAATGGGAATCACGAACAAGTAAGCTTACTAAGTAAGAAATTGGCTGATGAGTCATATCAAATTGAAATTGAAGAAGCTTTACGTATTGCTAATCTGTTGTTAGAGGGGGGGGAAAGAGAAAATAGATATCAAAATCTTACCATTATGTTTGACCCGGTCTTACAAGAAGAGTCATCAGTCAGTGTACTTAGTATGAAGGATATTGGTTGGAAGGTGGTGATTGCTATGCCTGCTCGATATAGCAATGCTGTTGTATATAAAATTACCAAGGGGATGCTGAGTCTACTTTTTATACTCCTTTTTGCTACCGCTTTGCTTTATATGTTGTTTTTCAATTCTGTCTTTTTAGTCCCAGTTAACAAGCTAACACATCAAATACGAAAATTAGTGAGTCGTGAGGATTATGTAACCAAGCTGAATGTTCGAGGTGCTGACGAATTATCACAGTTAGCGAGCTGGTTTAATATAAGAACGGCTCAGTTGGGTGATGCTTTAGATAATCTGCAGGCCAGGAATTTGGATTTAACTGAAGCAAGAGAAGTCGCTGAACAGGCAAATAGAAGTAAAAATATATTTCTGGCTTCAATGAGTCATGATATTAGAACGCCTATGAATGCGATTATAGGCATGTCAGATGTCTTATCCAAAACTAAGCTGGAGCCTGAGCAGGATAATTATGTTCGAGTGATTAATACCTCTGCACAGGCCTTATTGGCCTTAATAAATGACATTATGGATTTCTCAAAAATCGAGGCGAATCAATTAGACTTGGAGAAAATTTCTTTTGATTTTAGGCATGTCATAGATGATTGCGCTGATCTTATTTCTTTTCAAACTCAAGAGAAACATTTGGAGTTTGTATATTATTTGTCACCCGATATTAATCGCCATGTATTAGGTGATCCAAACAGGATAAGGCAGATAATCCTTAACTTGGCGGGCAATGCTGTTAAGTTTACGTCATCCGGGCGTGTCGAACTATGGTTAGAGATGACCTATCAGAATGATGATTATAGTCAGTTGTTAATTGAGGTTCGAGATACGGGGATTGGCTTATCCCCTTTGGCTCAAAAGAATGTGTTTACGCCTTTTTCTCAGGGGGATTCATCAACAACAAGGAAATATGGTGGAACAGGTCTTGGATTGGCAATCAGTAAACATTTAGCTGAGCTAATGGGTGGAAATATTGATTTCAGAAGTGAAGACGGTGTAGGGACGACGTTTACTTTTAAACTTAAGTTAAAGTCGGAGAAGCCAACATTAAGTTTACCTAATCCAGATTTAGCCAAGCAAACGGTATTGATTTTAGGGCAGAATCATTTTCAAAACACCGTTCTAGAGCAGTATGCTAGTGCTTTGGGTGTATTAAGTAAAACCGTTCATAGTGCGCAAACATGGTTAGCGGAGCTTGAAGCATGTGAAACAGATAATGTTACAACGGTCTGTGCAGATTTAGGGTTGGTTGGTGACACAAAAATTCTCGCGCAACGCTTACCTGAAGCGATGCATCATCATAAGTTTATATTATTGGCTGCTCCTGATGATAGATCGGGTATAGACTTGAGTATTCTACCTAATACTTTGGTTCCTCAGTTTTTGGGTTTACCTTTGAAGTATGACTCTTTCGAGAGGGTTTTGCTTTTGGAGTTAGGCACCATTATGAAAAAAGATAAACTAAATGGTATCAAGGTCAACTCTAAAATTTCAACTGATGCTACTTTATCCAGGTTGAGGGATAAACGTATTTTGGTCGTAGAAGATAATAAAGTAAACCAGCAAGTATTAATGATAATGCTTGGGTATTTGGGCTTAACTGCCGAATTAGCGAGTGATGGTGTGGATGCTGTCGATGCTGTAAAAAACAAAAACTATGATTTGATTCTAATGGATTGGCAGATGCCTCGAATGGATGGCTTGGAAGCAACACGAAAGATCCGAAGTCTAAAGAGTGAGCATAAGCCGGTGATTATCGCCGTAACAGCTAATGCTATGTCAGGCGATATTGATAAGTGCCTTGAGGCTGGAATGGATGACTATTTAAGCAAACCGATTCAGAAGGATATTCTTGAAAGTACCTTAAGACGCTGGTTAAGTAATTAATAGAAATAGATGAGAATATTAACAGATATAAACCTCGTCACGAAGGGCGAGTGAATTAACGGTTGATGCAAGTTGTCTTTAAAGCTTTTACTAAAGCGCTATATATAATGGAATGCTACCAGTCTCTGGTGGAATAATTAGTCGGTGTGAGAATTGTGTCCTTCGGATTAGGCAGCTGTTCAGGATAGTCCAATGTGTAGTGCAAGCCTCTACTTTCTTTGCGTTGTATTGCTGAACAAATGATTAAATCAGCTACAGTGACTAAATTTCTAAGTTCAAGTAAGTCGTTAGTGACACTGTAGTTACTGTAGTAGTCGAGTATTTCTTGGTGTAATAAGTCAACTCTATGTTTGGCTCTTTGTAAGCGTTTATTTGTCCGGACTATGCCAACATAATCCCACATGAAACGGCGTAATTCGTCCCAATTATGTGATATGACAACGTCTTCATCAGAGTTGGTAACTTGTGACTCATCCCATAATGGAGCAGTGGGGGGCTCGGGTATATCTTGTACTTTATGGTTGATATCTGTCGCTGTCGCTTGGCCATATACCACGCACTCAAGGAGAGAATTGCTTGCCATTCTATTTGCGCCGTGGAGCCCGGTAAAGGAAGCTTCACCCACGGCATAAAGCTGGTTGATGTCTGTTCGGCCACGCTCATCCACTAATATGCCGCCACAGGTATAATGAGCGGCAGGTACAATTGGAATAGCTTGTTTGCAAATATCAATTCCAAATCCTAAGCATGTCTCATAAATCATCGGGAAATGATTTTTAATAAACTCTGATGACTTATGGCTGATATCAAGGTAAAGATGATCAGCACCGATACGTTTCATTTCATGATCTATGGCTCTGGCAACAACATCTCTAGGTGCGAGTTCTTCTCTATCGTCAAAACGGTGCATGAAGCGGCTGCCATCAGGCAAAAGTAATTTGCCACCTTCTCCGCGAACAGCTTCTGTAATCAGGAAGGATTTTGCTTGTGGGTGATAAAGGCATGTGGGATGAAATTGATTAAACTCCATATTCGCTACGCGACAACCACTTCGCCAAGCCATTGCAATACCATCCCCACTGGCACCGTCAGGATTACTAGTGTAAAGGTAGGCTTTGCTGGCGCCTCCGGTGGCTATAACGACAAAGCGGGCGCGAAATAGCTCGACGCGATTGTCTTTACGATTGAGTACGTAGGCGCCCGCACAACGGTTACCCGGTAGAAATAGTTTCTTATGAGTAATTAAATCTACAGCAACTCGATTTTCGAAAATATCAATATTCTCGGCTTCTTTTGCTCGTTCACAAAGAGAGCTGGATATCGCAAGACCTGTCGCATCATCAGCGTGAATGACTCGTCGGTGGCTATGTCCACCTTCTTTCGTTAAATGATAAAGGTCAGCTTCAGTAGTCGTATCATGTTCATTTATATCGGCCATTTTAGTGAAATCGACACCTTGATTAATTAACCACTCAATGCTTTTTTGACCATTATTTACTGTATGTCTGACCGCATCTTCATGGCATAAACCGCCGCCTGCATTAAGCGTGTCTTTAACGTGTGACTCTAGGTTGTCTTCATTACTCAGTACGGCGGCAATACCGCCTTGAGCCCAAGGTGTTGAACCACTTGAAATTTCTGCTTTAGAGATGACGGCAACTGAAATGTTTTTACCTAAACACAGTGCAGTACTTAAACCTGCAGCACCACTACCGATAACAAGTACATCATATAAAAAGGAGGATTTCATGAATAAGTATTTCCGATGGCGTCGATCTTGATAAAAATGGATGCTTATTATTCCGGTATTGAACTAAATTGCAAATTATGTGTCTCTTTAAAGGACGAGACTGGAAAAAACAGCTTAATTAAAGGCAGAACTGTGTTAAAACATACTCAGATACAAAGTAAAACAGATCTATCAAACATTTTAATTTCACAGCGCCTGAGTGATAATGATTCAACTTGTATTAATTTAAGTTCAATACAAATAAAGCGACCAGTAGCAGGAATGACCATAAATAATAATGCGACTAATTTGAATTCAAACAGTCCTGATTCATCCATTGATCAGAAACTGGTAGCACGTGTTCAAAAAGGTGATAAAAAAGCATTTGATTTACTGGTGATTAAATACCAGGGGCGAGTGGCATCAATTGTTTCTCGGTATGTGAGTGATTATCATGAAGTCTCTGATGTAACACAAGAAGCGTTTATCAAAGCTTACCGTGCAATAGATCGTTTCAGAGGTGATAGTGCCTTTTATACATGGGTTTATCGCATCGCAATAAATTGTGCCAAAAATTACCTTCAAGCCAAAGGTCGTCGACCTGCTAACTCAGATATAAATATTGATGATGCTGAGAATTTGTCATCAGTAAGGTATTTAAAAGAACTGGCTACCCCGGAAAATATACTCGATAAAGATCAACTTGAAGCTGTTATTAAGCAAACAATTCAATGTTTGCCTGAGGACTTACGCGTAGCTTTGACGTTGAGAGAATTTGATAACTTAAGTTATGAAAATATTGCTGAAATAATGGCTTGCCCTGTGGGTACCGTGCGCTCCAGAATTTTTCGAGCGCGTGAGGCTGTGGATAAAGAAATTATGGCGATGGGAGGGGCGTTAAATGGATGAACGAATAAAGGAATCCATTTCAGCTTTGATGGATGGCGAAGCTAATGAACTTGAGCTTCAGCGCTTACTTTCTCAGGTTGATCAAGATGAAATGGTGGATGTCTGGCGTCGTTATTATGGTATTCGAGATGCAATGAGTGCAGAGCGTGGTGGACATTATAAAATTGATGTCAGTCAGGCAGTTTCTGCAGCAATTGAGTCTGAGCAACATAGCGCGATACCTGCTGAAGCATCGTCTACACGAGACAATCCAGTATCAGAACTTAGTGATAGTAATGCTCAACTATTAATGAGCTCTTCTGGTAATAAAGGGCGCTACTCTCGTGTTGGTGGACTGTTTGCATTAGCCGCGAGTGTCACGTTCGCATTTTTCTTGATGCTACAGGAGAAGGGGGGCGTGAGTGATGTCATAACTGTCAGCCAGCAAACTCAATCCGGTGAGCTGCTTGTAGTGTCAAATGAGCTTGAACAGAAGCACAAAAATGCTGCTTTAGATGGCTCTGTTGTCATGGTGGAAATGACAGATGAGCATGTGAAGCGTTTCAATCAGTATTTATTGCGTCATGCGGAGCACTCAGTTCGAGGTACGCATTCTGGCTTTATGCCTTTGGCTCGCGTGGCGAGTGTTAATGCTATCGGAATTTAGCAAAGGAATTCTTAGAATATGAGGAGGACAACTGAGCAAGTGCATATCCCAATTTATGGCTTTTTGTTGCAACACTGTTTTTTTTGCAAGTTAGTTTTATGTCTAACGCTTATGAGTGTTCCCTTTACTACAGTGCAAGCAGAGCAAACGCTTAGCCCTAGTCTTTCGGCTGAACAGTGGTTAAAGAGAATGCAAAAGGCTTCTATCGAAGAAAATTACCGTGGCACGTTTATGTTTAGGCGCGGTGGTATGTCTAGTGCTATGAGTATCGTGCATCGCTACTCTAATGGTGTAGAAAGTGAGCGCCTTAAGCAACTGGATGGTGAAATGGGAGAAATTATTCGTCAGGGTGAATCCGTGATGTGTATCTTTCCAGATAACCGAGTCGTTCAGGTAGCTCAAAATGAGTTCGAAAATAAATTCTCAAAGAATTTTTCTAACTTCATTCCTGGACAGGGTCAGTATGATCTTATTATTTCAGGGCAAGAGCGGATGGCCGATCGTTCGTGTATTATTATCGATATTCGAGCAAAAGATTCAAATCGTTATAGTTATCGGATATGGCTGGATAAAGAATTTGGCTTGCTACTGAAGTCTGTGACGCTTAATGAAAAAGAGTTTGAGTTAGAGAATTTTCAATACACTCAAGTCGACTTTCCGGGAAGTATTGATGACCTTGAACTGGCTGCTAAAATTGAGGGTGATATCGTTAAACATGAGATGATTCCCACAGTGGCAAAAGACTTGTCCTGGCCTTCTGATCTTATGTGGGACGTTTCTTGGGTGCCTATTGGCTTTCAGGAAATTAATGGTGAACATCTCAAAGGTGAAAATGTTATGGTATATAGTGATGGTCTGGCCACTTATAGTGTTTTTATTGAAAAAGTAAAAGACGATGCTATGCCCCAAGGTGCATCTCAAGTTGGTGCAACTGTAGCGTATGCTATACAGCGTGAAGTAGCGCCACATCAATATAGTGTGACTGTGATTGGTGAAATTCCGCCTATGACTGCAATGAAAGTGGCAGATTCGGTACATCCATAGTAGTAGTATTAGCTTTTAGGCGAGTATTATCGTATTAACAGGCATATTTTAAAAATACATACTCGAAAAACAGTCCTCAAACTAAAGAAGCTTAATTACATATGATAGAAGAGCAAGCCCTGGTTCTCTCTGAACTAGAGGGTAAGTTGAGGGTTAGAGTGCAAAGGCAAAGTGCCTGTGATAGCTGTCAGCTTAAATCAGGTTGTGGTCAAAGTGCTTTGACTAAACTATCGTCAAATCAATGTATAGAATTTGATGTACCTAATAATATTAATGCTGAATGTGGTAACTTGGTGTTGATTGCGATCCCAGAGCAGGGCTTAATAACTGCTTCATTAATAGTCTATTTTTTTCCTTTATTGTGCATGTTGACCGCTGCAATTGCGGCCAAAAATTTATTTAATTTATCTGATCTATATATTTCGATATGCGGTTTATTTGCGCTGTTTATTGGTTTTGCCTGCGCGCGTCATTACGGACAAAAGCACTCCGAAGATACCCGTTTTTTACCTGAACTTATACGTATTTTACAGCATCAACCATAGTCTGTTTTTATTGCTACATTTTACCTTGCTTTGCCCTTACATAAGTTTAAGTTGAAAAGATCCTCGGACACTCCAAAATGAAAGCTATCGATATTTTTATTTCTCTTTTCTATGGAGCGCTTATGAAGCTGAATATTTCAAACTGTTTAATGCCTTGGTTATTTACGCTTACGTGCGCGATAACTATTAACTCATATGCCGCAAGTTTGCCTGACTTTACCGAATTGGTTGAAGAGCATTCTGCATCAGTCGTCAATATCAGTACTATTAATAAAGTAGATAGGAACTCTCAGTATCAGCTTCAGGGCAATTTAGAGCAGATTCCTGAATTTTTCCGTCATTTTTTTGGTGAACAGCCAAAGACGCCGCAAAAAGGAAATCCAAAATTAAAAAAGCAACTTCAATCAATGGGCTCAGGTTTTATTGTCAGTGAAGATGGCATTATCTTAACTAATAATCATGTTGTCGAAGGCGCTGATGAAATCTATGTTCGTTTTAATGATCGTAAAGAACTAAAAGCAACACTTATTGGTGCTGATAAGCGTTCAGACTTGGCCGTGTTAAAGGTAGATGCGGATAATTTACCTGCAGTAAAACTAGGCAAGTCGAAGAATTTGAAAGTAGGGGAGTGGGTATTTGCGATTGGTTCACCTTTCGGGTTTGATTATACCGTAACTGCTGGCATTGTTAGTGCAAAAGGTAGAAGCCTTCCCAGTGAAAATTATGTACCCTTTATTCAGACTGATGTCGCTATTAACCCAGGAAATTCTGGTGGACCTTTATTTAATATGGACGGAGAAGTGGTAGGCATTAATTCTCAAATATATACCCGTTCCGGTGGATTTATGGGTGTGTCATTTGCAATTCCAGTGGACGTTGCCATGGAGGTTGTTGAGCAATTAAAAGATCAGGGCTATGTATCTAGAGGTTGGTTGGGTGTATTGATTCAAGAGGTTAGTAAAGACCTTGCCGAGTCTTTCGGTTTGGATAAGCCATATGGCGCATTAGTCGCACAAGTCGTTGTAGGCTCACCTGCTGATGATGCAGGGATAAAAGCGGGTGATGTTATTATTGAGTATGAAGGAGAAGAGATTGATCTTTCATCTGAACTACCCCAATTAGTTGGGCGTACTAAAGTCGGTGAGACGACTAAGTTAAGCGTTATGCGTTCAGGTGATGAGAAAACAATTAAAGTCAAAATTGGCGAACTACCTACTGATATGACCGAGACTCAAGCCCAGCTAAGTAAGCCTATGCCAGCTCAAACAAATAGAATTGGTATTAAGGTCAAAGAGTTGGATCAATCAACGTTAAATGATTTAAACTTGGATGGTGGTGTATACGTTACTCAAGTGGTCGAGGGCGCGGCGTATAAAGCGGGTATTAGGCAAGGTGACATTATCACTAGTCTAAATAACCAAAGTTTCAAATCAGTTTCTGAGTTTATAGAAATTGTAAATGACCTGCCTGGCAACCGTGCAGTACCTGCTCTTATTGTAAGGCAAGGTAATCCTTCTTTTATAGTCATTAAAGTTAATGATTGATCTTTGATAAGAACTTAACAAATTGAGGAGATAAAATGCTGTTCCCAGAAGTAGATGAAGGTGCTTTATTTGTTTGCAGGAGTGATTCGGATGAATTGCTGGGTACTCATTCTCCTCATGAATTTATTTTAGATGGCTTAAAGTGGCCAACAGTAGAGCATTACTTTCAAGCGATGAAGTTTGAAAAAATAGCGCCTGAATACTTTGAAAAAATAAGGTTGTGTGCCTCGGCTAAACAAGCGCGAAAGCTTGGTCGAAGCAAGTTTAAAAAGATACGAACTGATTGGCTGAAAGTAAAACGGGTCGTGATGACACGAGCTGTGTACACTAAGTGTCGCGCCAATGACGAGGTGGCCAACGCCCTAATTGAGAGTGGAGATAGTAAAATACTAGAAAATAGTCAATATGATTATTACTGGGGTTGCGGGCGTGACCGAAGAGCTGAAAACACTTATGGGCATGTGTTGATGGATGTTCGAGCTAAACTACTCGAAGAGTCAAAAATTTAAAGTAAATTAGACTCTCTTTTGAGTGCTTCAAGTGTCTTAGCATTTCAAGTGACTTAGTTTTTAAGTATACATAGCTTATTAAGTAGAGTTCTCGCGTAAGGGAGCAGGTCAGTGGCCAGTAAGCCTCTTTGGCCGTTCTGTTCGGCTGCTATGTCAGCTGCTTTCGCATGAAGGCAAACCGCAAGCTCTAATGAGAAACCGGGTGCAAAACCTTGTGCAAGTAAACCTCCAATCATACCACTGAGTATATCTCCCATACCTCCTGAAGCCATGCCAGGGTTTCCGTATGAGCAAAGGTTTATACCTGCTTCAGGGTGAGAGATTAGGCTGCCGCTTCCTTTAAGTAATACATGGCCGCCCCATTTATGTTGTAATGCTTTTATTGCGTTTAATCTGTTTTTTTGAATGTCACTTGTAGCAATACCCAGTAGTCTGGCTGCTTCACCAGGGTGGGGCGTTATTATCTGATGATCACTCCCTTTTTGGTTAGGCACTTTAAGTTCAACTTGATTTTTACTTAGCAGGTTTAATGCGTCGGCATCAATTACCATGGGTTTTGAGGTCTTTAGCGCAGCGAGAAGTACCCGCTCTGACCATTCACTTTGACCTAAACCAGGTCCGATCACTATGACATCTGCAGAGTTAAGTAGAGGTGTTAAGTCGCTAGCGTTTTGAATGCCTTTGACCATGACTTCAGGGCAGCGAGAAAGTAATGGCGTACAATGCTCTATTTGTGTCGCGACCGAAGTTAAACCAGACCCCATTCTAGCTGCGGCTTCTGCTGCCATGATTACAGCACCGCCATAGCCATGGTCACCCCCAATAATTAAAGTGTGGCCACACTGACCTTTATGGGTGTTTATAGGTCGTGGCTTAGTTGAGCTTAAAAGCTGGTCAATATCAAGACGCTTTGCAATAGGTTTTTGTCGAGAAATAAACTGATCAGGAATATCAAGGTTGTTGTAATAAACTTCACCTGAATAGTTTCTTCCATCGCCTGTAAATAAACCAAATTTTAAGCCAATAAAAGTCGCAGTCCACTTTGCTTTAATTGCGGTGCCATATATTTGACCTGTGTTGGCTGAAAGCCCTGAAGGAATATCAACCGAAAGGGTTGGATAGGAAGAGGCGTTTGCTTCGGTTATGGCTTTGAGATAGTGTCCTGTAATCTCAGAGTTTAGACCTGTGCCTAAAAGAGCATCAATAATAATGGTTGAATCAATTTCATGATTTGTTGCTTCTTTATATCTATTCGTAATGACGCCAGAAGAATAAGGCTGACAATTAACTTCTGACAATAGGCAGTATTCATAAGCGCGTTTTGCATCCCCTTTGAGTTGGCTCGGTTCAGAAAGATAAAACACGTCGACATCTAACAGCCTTTTTTTTGCAAGTGCAGCAATAATGTAGCCATCTCCGGCATTATTGCCACTGCCGCATAATACTATTATGTACGCTGTATTAGGTGCTTTTCTTACCAGCGTATGAAAGCAAAACCTGGCAGCTTTTTGCATTAGTTCAAAACCACTAATACCTTTCTCTTCGATGGCGTAACGATCAATTTCTTGAACTTGCTCAGCAGAAAATAGTGCTTGAGGGAGTGATAGATTTCTTTGTGTCATAAATCTAACCTATTTGATGAAATCAAAATAAGATACATAGCCTTATAATTTATGATAATACAAATATTATAAATTATTAAAGTATCTGATAAATAAATTACCACCTACTTAACGTAGCTTTAAAAGAGCCTGATGCAAATGTTTATGTCTTTGTTTAAGGTCGCATCTTAGGTTTTGCCGATACTGAATAAAACAGTTTTTAAAAAAATATCAAACAAGTAGAATGTCGAAAAATATTTTGGTTAAGGGCTTTTATGAATACCAAATCAGAACAGATGATCGTATGGGCTACTCGCGCATCAGTAGCGGTGGCGTTTTCTTTATTGGTTCTTAAATTGTATGCGTGGTTTGCAACGGGTTCATTGGGTATATTGGCTGCTTTGGTTGACTCTCTCCTGGATCTTGGTGCATCGGTTATCAATATGTTTGCCGTGCGTTATGCATTAGAACCTGCCGATGAAGAACATCGTTTTGGGCATGGTAAGGCAGAAGCTTTGGCTGGTTTAGGTCAGTCCATATTTATTGCCAGTTCTGCTGTTTTTTTGGTGATTTATACGGTTGAGCGGCTGATGAATCCGCAGCTGATTGAATCACCGGAAGTGGGTACTTGGGTGATGGTGATTTCAATGGCTCTAACTTTGCTTTTGGTTACTTATCAACGTCGCGTCGTTGCAGAGACTGGCTCCATTGCGATAAAAGCAGACTCCTTACATTACTCTGCTGACTTGGTAACGAATGCCGGTATCTTAATTGGTCTGGGTTTATATTATTTCGGGTGGACCTATTCAGACCCGGTTATTGCACTACTCATCGGTCTTTATATATTCAAGTGTGCAGCTGAGATCGGCTATGAATCAATACAGCTTTTGCTAGATAGAGAGTTACCTAAAGAAGATCAAGAAAAGATACGCGAGCTGGCAGCGGTGACTAAAGGTGTTATTGAAGTACATGATGTCAGAACTAGACAATCGGGCCAAACAAAATTCATTCAACTTCATTTAGTGATGGACGGCCACATTTCTTTAATTGAAGCACATCAACTGAGTGATAAAGTTGAAACTGTGCTTCGTCAATCTTTTCCAAGTGCCGATATTATTATTCACCAAGATCCTCACACTGAAGTGTTAAGCACCGAATAATTGTTTGTGATGGCTCTTCTTTAATGAAATGTAGCTGACTACTCTTTATTATCAGCCGTACATTCAGCGCTCTTAGAGTCTAATTTACAGCGTACTTTTCGTAATAACTTAAGAGTACGTTTGTCATAGATTCCTCGTTTACCAAGCTCGATACGGCTTTCACGGAAATCTTCAACCCAGAAATCATAAAGGTGATCGGGAATATCTATCCAATATTTTTCTGGGATGGTAGCTTCAGGATCCGTTAAGAATTTTACAAACTTAGGGTATTCTTCCACCGCTTTGGATCTGGCTTTTTGGAGGAAGCCTTCTGGGAATTTTTCCCACCGCGCAATAACTTGCATGGTAATGTATAAGAATGGTTCTCTATAAATACCGCCATTTGGCTCAAGTCCTTTGTGCATTTCGAAAGGTTCATAAACAATGGCTGGCGCTGCTGTTAAGTCAACACTACCGTTGTTAAATTTAAGGATAGAGTTAAATATCGTAGAATTTACGGGGGTGATACCATACTTCTCAGAAAGATACTCAGACTCTGGAATCCCATCTAGAACCGCCATGCGCAAGCCAGCAAAATCTTTAGGAAGAAGGACTGTGCGGTCGCGAGTAAACATAAATATTGCACCAGCAGGGCCAATGGCTAAAACTTCATACTCGCCTACGCGCATTAATCTAGCTGCTTTTGGCGAGCTAAGGGTTTTAATTATAATGCCTAAGTGGTCATAGCTGGGGATCGCTCCTATGGCGCCTAGGCTTCCGGTAAAACCATTAAACTCTCTGGCTCGAAAACCAAGTAAATTGACTGCATCGCAACGGCCAAGTTTAAATTCATCTATAGCAATTCGTTCATCACCATATACTTCATAAGTAAGGTCAACGCCCCATTTGTAAGCTTGTATTTTTGCTTCTTTCATTATCTGACCAACGGGGCCAGCCTTTCCAATGGGGTCCCAAACACACATAAAAATGGGTACGAGGTCTTTGTTTTCTTTTTTGGGAGGAGAATAATCTTCAGCAGATAAACTAAGGCTGAAAATACTTGTCATGATTGCAAGTAACGGGAGTAGAGCTGATCGAATAAGTTTTATCATAAGTTACAATTATTTTTGTTGGGTAATTGGATCATCTTAACGTTGAGAGTAGGTGCTGTCATGCTAAAAGTTGAGGATCCTACAGAAATGTGAATTGTCTTTACATTTAGCGCACTTTTGTATTTTATTTTATTTAGGATTAAGGTACTAACACTGCATAAACTAATTTGATAGGACTTAGAAAATGGAAGCAACATTAATTTTATGGCCAGTACTGGCGCAAATATTTTTGACTTTATTTTTATTTCTATTGTTAGGTTTACGTAAGACCAAAGCAATTAAGACTGGTAGCGTTGATAGACAAAAGACCGCTCTTCATAACCACGCATGGCCTGATGATGTGCTGAAAGTGTCAAACAATATTCAAAACCAATTTCAGACGCCGGTTTTATTTTATATTCTATCTCTATTATTTTTAGTTCTTGACTCGGTATCAGTAGGTGTTCTATTTTTTGCCTGGACTTATATTATTACTCGCTTAATTCATGCCTACGTCCATGTAGGCGAAAATTACGTTCCTGTACGCTTTAAGGTCTTTATAGTCGGTAGCTTATGTCTGACTATCTTAAGTGTTATCTTGGTTCTTACCTTATCTGGCGTCTTATGATGGTCTAGCTTGCTTGAATCATGACAGGGTTATTTTCACGATCAAATACAGCATATTGTGACAAGTCTTGTCCTGAGGCAAGGTTGTTCGTCATCTGATTCAAAAAAGGTTCTGCATCTTCTGTAGAGGGTGCGACACCGTCTTTTCCTGATAAACCAACCGCAAACACAAAATCCCAATCCTTAGCAACTGAGTCTGCTTCGTCAGATAAACTTTTGAAAGAGGTGATTTCTTCCGGCAGTTTGTCTACGCACATGACTGGAGACAGGGTGCCTCGTTGTCTACTTTTTTTCTTTTTTGTCTCACTTTCTGCTTTAGCGAATAAAAGCAGTAGCCGTTGTGGTTCATCTTGCTCGGAGGCAGCTTTTAATAGTTCTTCAAAATTAGAAATCATAAAGGGATCCTTAACTGTAATGCGGAAGCTTGAAGCTCAAACAGCAGCTGTGAAAATAAAAAACAAATGCTGTGCTGGCTAAATTAGTTGGAGACTATCATATAGAGTGTTCTTCATATGTGAAATGATCAATATCAAATTGCTTAAGATAACTATTTTTTGAAAGAATTCGTATTTGGCTTGTTTTTGACTTAAATCATGATGTTTTGAGGCAAGTGTTGTTAATGTAAACCCCAGGGCGCTACGTAAATATTAATATTAATTTTAATGATTGGAGTCTGCATGGAATCTTTTAGTGACGTTGAACGATGTGTTGAAAAGACGATAGAAATCGTAGGTAAAAATGTTGTATTGGGTTTGCCCTTAGGTCTGGGTAAACCGAATCAACTTGTAAATGCTTTTTATCGAAAAGCTAAATCTGATCCAAGTATTCATTTGAGAATTATTACCGCGCTTTCGCTTGAAAAACCACGTCCTAAAAGTGAAATGGAAGCAAAATTCTTAGTGCCATTTGTCGAACGTTTATTTGGTGATTATGAGGAGTTAGATTATACCAAAGCTGTTCGTACAAATACGCTTCCAGATAATATCGAAGTGTCGGAGTTTTATTTCAAAGCTGGTGCAATGAAAAATGTGGGTAGCGCTCAAAGGAACTATATTTCTTGTAATTACACCTTTGTCTCTCGTGATTTACTTATTAATGGTGTCAATGTATTAGCTCAAATGGTGGCTGAAAAAGACCTGGATGGTAAGCGCAGTTTAAGCTTAAGTTGTAATACTGATGTTACATTAGATGCAATGCCTATCATCGAAGAAGAGCGTGCAAAAGGTAAAAAAATAGTCACGATTGGACAGATCCATGATGACTTACCCTTTATGTATAATCGGGCGGTCGTAGAGCCTGAATTCTTTGATATGTTAGTACATAACCCGAAGTATCAAACGACTTTGTTTGCACCACCAAATATGTCTGTGCCAAATCCTGATTATATTGCTGGCTTGTATGCAAGCACGCTCATAAAAGACGGTGGAACACTTCAGATAGGTATTGGTTCATTAGGTGATGCGATTGTATATGCCTGTAAATTAAGGCATGAGCATAATGATGAGTATTTAGAGTTAAGTAAAAGCCTGACGCTTGATTCAGGTTTAACTGAGGAATATGGCGGTTTAGAGGTGTTTGACAAGGGTCTATATGGCTCTAGTGAAATGTTTGTAAATGGCTTTATGCATTTAATCAAAAGTGACATAGTCAAGCGCAAAGTTTATGACGACTTGGATATCCAATTACTTATTAATGAAGACAAAATTACTGAAGATATTAATGGTGACACCTTACAACGTTTATTAAATGAATCGATAGTCAGTCATCAATTAAATCATTCAGATTTTATTTATCTTCAGCGCTGGGGTGTTTTTTCTGAAAAGGTTATTTGGACTGAAGAAGGATTAAAAGTAGGTGATCAGACGCTGCCTTGCAATTTGGCAGATGTCGGCAACTTTGAACGTATATGTGAACTCTGCTTAGGTACTAAGCTTAAAGGTGGTGTTTATATGCATGGTGGCTTTTACTTAGGGCCGCAGGATTTTTACCAAGCATTACGTGATATGTCTCGAGAAGAAAGTGAAAAGATTTGCATGTCGAGTGTCGGGCACATAAATCAGTTGGACTTTGATTACGACTTATTATCTGCACAAAGAAAACATGCGCGCTTTATCAATACCGGCATGATGGTAACGCTCAGTGGCGCTGTTGTATCTGATGGCTTGGAAGATGGTACCGTGGTTAGTGGTGTTGGCGGTCAGTACAATTTTGTGTCGATGGCGCATTCATTACCTGATGCGCGTTCAATCTTATGTGTTAGAAGCACGCGTGGTAGTGGTAAGGACTTAAAGTCAAATATAATGCCTCATTATGGTCATATTACGATTCCTCGTCATTTGAGAGACATTATTGTAACCGAATATGGCATAGCTGATTTGCGTGGTAAAACAGATCAGCAAATTGCGATTGAGTTAATTAAAGTGGCTGACTCAAGATTTCAGCAAGAATTGTTGGAAGATATGAAATCAAAAGGCAAAATTAAAGAAACCTATACTTTACCTGCTTTATATACTGAAAATTATCCAGAGAAATTAGCCGCTACTCTTAAAACATGGCGCTCAAAAGGCTTTTTTCCTGCTTTTCCTCTTGGTTCTGACTTTACAGAAGAAGAGATTGCTTTGGGTAAGAGCTTAAAAGATATCAAAGCGCTAATGTCCAATCCTCGAAGTATGCTGAAAGCGGTTATCCGATCTTTTGTTCATAAAGTTGATGCTGATGAAGCAAGACCTTTCTTAGAACGATTGAACCTGGATCATCCGGGTTCGACTAAAGATAAAATTCTTCAGCATCTTTTATTGTTGGAGTTGGAAGAAAATGGGTATTTAAAACCCATGTAGTCTTTCATTTTAAAAAAACACCAGTCCATTTAGGCTGGTGTTTTTGTATGTGCTCGAGCAGTAACAATGTACTAACGATAGATTAATACTCTTTTTGAAATAGTGAAAACTAGTCTTAAAAGTGACACCATTTCTAGTTACACCTATCGATAAAAACTGTTAGATTGTCATAAGTTAAATGTGAGTATGATATTTTTGTAGAGGAAAGTATGAGGACAATGATGAAACTAGGTGGGTTAGTTGCAATTGCAGTTTCCTTACCCGGCTTTTCTTTTGCCGATGAGACTGGTTTTTTTGAAGCTATCCAGAATGGTGAAGCAAACTTAAATTTTCGATTACGTTATGAAGATGCGAATCAGTCTGCCAACTCGGAGCAGGGTGCGCAAGCGCTAACGTTACGTTCAAGGTTGAGTTTTGAAACACAAACTTACAGATTTTTTTCAGGCCTGATTGAATTTGATGATGTGTCTGCCATTCCAAATGATGATAACTACAACTCAGGAAATAATGGGCAGGCAGATGATGTGCTTGTCGTTGACCCTGAAGGTACTGAAGTAAATCGCGTCTGGCTGGCTTATGATATCTCAAATACATTATTTAAATACGGGCGCCAGAATTACAATTTGAATAACGAACGAATTATTGGCAGTGATGCATGGCATCAAAATCAACAAACACTTTCTGGTCTTAGTATTAGAAACGAGTCACTAAACTATACGCGTATAAGTTTTGCTCAGTTTAATAAGGTTGAGGGTATTCAAGATAAACAACTTTCTGGCGCGCATAGTAGTTTAGATGCGAAGTTGGTTAATCTAGAATACCGTGGTTTTTTGATAAGTAAGTTATCTCTCTATAGCCTGTGGTTGGATGACCATGACATTCAAACTCAATGGGAAAGTAAAACTTATGGTTTTAATTTTACCGGTTTACTCGGCAGTGAACCTTTGGTTGAGTATCTTATTGCTTATGCAAATCAGGAGGATTCAGGAAGCAACCCTTTAAATTATTCTGCCGATTACTCTCATTATGATATTCAACTTACCTATCATGGTTTTCAGTTCAGATTAGGGCAGGAAATCTTAGGTGCAGATGGCGAAGGCTTTTTCGTTACCCCTTTGGCTAGTCAGCATAACTTTCAAGGCTGGACTGGGCAGTTTAATAATCAGGGTTTAGGTAATATTAAAGGTGGTGTAATTGATCAGTATGTAGGCTTAGGTTTTTCTTGCTCAGATAGTTTCAATATCTCGGCTATTTATCATGACTTCAAATCAGATAGCCATAAAACTGGACTGGGCGATCTTGGTAGTGAATGGGGGATTCAGGCTCTTGCAGAGTTTAATGAATATAATTTTGTAGCTAAGTATGCAAATTATTCTAAAGATAAGTTTGGTGTTGATACTGATCGTTTATGGTTAAGTGTTGAAGTGGCTCTTTAATTTTTGTCAGTGTAAGCAGGCAACTTAAGTTTCCAGCTACAGTTGCTCACACCTTAGTATGTCAAAACTTTGCTTACCGCTTCTTATCTCTGAACTTGGCCAAATTGCATTTGCCTTATTTTTATAAGCATTATTCTGAGCAAGAATTTGCAACTCCTCAGCGATTGCTTTTGAACTTCTATCTATCAGCATTGTGGTCGTTCTGACTGAAGCATGATACTCGTCTACCTTTTGGCAGCTTGTATGGTTATTTGAAAAAATGATCTGGTTGGCGCCAGGCGCTAATTCAACAAATGAGCACGCTTGAAGGGCAAAGATACTCATAACTAATGCCATTTTTTTTGGAAGTGAGGGTAGATCATTTAATTTCATTTGAGTTTCACGGTTCATGAGCGATAATGCTTCTTTTTAAAATTTCAAGAAATATAGAGCGGTAAGACTGAGAATGAGTTTACAGTATAAAATTGTGCCGGTAACGGCTTTTGAGCAAAATTGTTCAATTCTCTGGTGTGATGAAACTAAAGATGCGGTAGTGGTTGACCCAGGTGGAGATTTACCAAAAATTCTTAACCTTGTTCAGCATTTAGGTTTGTCTCTTAAAAAAATAATATTGACTCATGCGCATATTGATCATGCCGGTGGAACAGCTGAATTATCTGAAAAATATAAATTGCCAATAGAAGGGCCGCATAAGGAGGATCAATTTTGGATAGATTCTTTGCCTCAGCAAAGCCAGATGTTTGGCTTTCCTGCTGTTAAGTCCTTTACGCCTGATCGTTGGTTATCGCATGAGGATACCGTAAGTGTCGGGAATGAAGAGCTCAAAGTCTTACATTGTCCGGGGCATACTCCAGGGCATGTCGTGTTCTATCATGAGTCTTCTATGCTAGCCGTGGTTGGTGATGTACTGTTTCAAGGATCGATAGGTCGAACAGACTTTCCAAAAGGCGATTTTGATACGCTTGCTCATTCGATTAGAACACATTTATGGGCACTTCCTGAAAACGTACAGTTTATTCCTGGTCATGGGCCAATGTCTTCCATCGGGCATGAAAAAGCGACCAATCCCTTTGTTGGTGGTTATGGTTAATGGTGGTGATGGCTAACGGTGGCGGCTATTGTTAATCCAGGTGGTTGTGGTCACTTAGTGTGTTAATAGTATGCAGTATTGTAGAAGCTTATTAGTTTAAATTTATGGCATCTTAGCCATGCTATTTTCTATAAAGATTCCCTATTTAAAATTTTGTACGAAAGGTTATTGAATGTCTCAAATTGTTAGAACTCGAATAGCACCATCTCCGACGGGTGACCCTCATGTTGGTACGGCGTATATCGCATTATTCAATATGTGTTTTGCAAAGCAACATAATGGTAAGTTTATTTTACGAATCGAAGATACGGATCAGGCAAGAAGTACGGCTGAATCGGAACAGGATATTTTGTCATCTTTAAGGTGGCTTGGTTTGGATTGGGATGAAGGGCCTGATGTTGGGGGTGAGTATGGGCCGTATCGTCAGAGTGAACGTAAAAATGACTACCGTGCTTATGCAGAGCAGCTGATTGAACAGGGCGATGCTTTTTATTGTTTCAGAACGCCTGAAGAATTAGACGTTATTCGTGAAGAAAGAAAGTCGGCTGGTTTGAATCCCGGAATAAAAGGTAACCTTGAATTACCTGCAGAAGATGTGGAAGCGCGTTTGGCGCGTGGAGATGCTTACGTTATTCGAATGAAAGTGCCTGATGAAGGGGCGTGTGTCATTGATGATATGCTTCGAGGGAAAATAGAAATTGATTGGTCACAAGTAGATTGCCAAATTCTATTAAAATCAGATGGTATGCCTACTTACCATTTGGCTAATGTTGTAGATGATCATTTAATGGCCATTACTCATGTGATTCGTGGTGAGGAGTGGATTAACTCTGCGCCAAAACATAAGCTGTTATATCAATATTTTGCTTGGGATATGCCGACCTTATGTCATATGCCTTTACTTAGAAATCCTGATAAAAGTAAGTTAAGCAAGCGTAAGAACCCAACCAGTATCAATTATTATGAGCGTGCAGGTTTTTTGCCTGAAACTGTCGTTAACTATCTCGGGCGTATGGGCTGGTCAATGCCTGATGAGCGAGAGAAGTTTTCACTTAATGATATGATTGAAAGCTTCGATCTTACTAGAGTATCGCTTGGTGGACCGATTTTTGACGTTGAAAAACTCCAGTGGCTCAATGGCTTATGGATTCGTGAGAACTTAACGCCAGAAGATTTTGTTGCGCGCGCCAAAAAATGGGCGTTCAATGAAAATCATTTATTGCCCCTAGTTGAGCATGTTCAGGGACGGGTTGAAACGCTAGCTGATATTTTACCATTAACGGGGTTCATGTTTTCTGGCATGTTAGATTTGAAAGCAGAAGATTTTACCCATAAAAAGCTTGAAGAAAGCCAAGTTAAACGTGTTCTTCAGTTTGCCTTATGGAGGCTTGAAGCTCAGCGTCACTGGAACAAAGATCAAATATTTGCAGATATTAAAGCCCTTGCGAAAGGCATGGAAATTAAAATTGGTGACTGTATGCAGCCTATATTTATTGCGATTGCAGGCACGCCAAATTCTTGGTCGGTGGTTGATTCAATGACCCACCTAGGGCCGGATATGAGTAGAGCCCGATTACGTCATGCCGTGAACTGCTTAGGTGGTTTTTCCAAGAAAGAGAGTAAGCGAGTAGAGAAGGAATATCAGTCACTTATTGAAGCTATTGACGCGAATTTAGCAGGTGAAAATTAACTAAAAAAATATGCGAAATTCGTCTTGACTCAAGGAGCCTGTTTGCATAATATACGCCCCGTTGAACGACATAGCGCAACATTAGAGGGGCCATAGCTCAGCTGGGAGAGCGCGACGCTGGCAGCGTTGAGGTCTGCGGTTCGATCCCGCATGGCTCCACCAACTATGTTAGTTGTTGTTCAGGTAAAGTTTTAGTCCCCTTCGTCTAGAGGCCTAGGACACCGCCCTTTCACGGCGGTAACAGGGGTTCGACTCCCCTAGGGGACGCCATATTAAAAACCGTTAATACCTTGGTATTAGCGGTTTTTTTTCGTCTACTGTTTCCTACTTCCTACTTCCTACTTCCTACTTCCTACTTCCTACTTCCTACTTCCTACTTCCTACTTCCTACTTCCTACTTCCTACTTCCTACTTCCTACTTCCTACTTTGTGTTTTTTACTTTTGATTTTTTGTCGTCATATTTTTGACTTTAGTGTTTAAGTTCTTCGTGTTTTTTTAAAGTGTGAGTCAATTCTCAATTTTGGTTTTTTTAGAATATCTTGTAACTAGTTGAAATTTAGGTGGTTAATGTATTATTTAACACTTGTTTTAAAAGTTGGCATGGAAAAAGCTTAGTAAATGTTTATAAATAGAAACAAGACAAATAATTTATAACAAACTATATAAATAAGCAGATTGATAAAACAGGAATTCACTATGTTAAATGATGACAAAAAAATAGCTCAACTTGAAAGTCAAAAAGTCGTTGAAAATAGTTCTGAAAAAACGTCCGCAGAAGTAATTAATATACGTAGTGCTAAAAAAGTCCAAGAGAAGGCCTCAGCAGAACTAATGGATTATATGATCTGGACAATGAAGCATGATATGGATCCTCATAGATTATATGAAGATCCAATTGCAGTATTTAGAGATGAAATGCAAGCGGCTCAGTTCGTTGCTTAATTAGCTTTTATTTTTAATATCAGTTTACGGTTATTACATTAGTTGGCCTGACAAAATGTAAATAGCCACATAAAAAAGGGTACCTATCAGGTACCCTTTTTTATGTCTGTGAGTCTTTGTATGTGGCCAGGCTATTTACTACAAGCTATAGCACCTTTGCCCACGCCTTCATAGGCTTTAACGCGATAGTGGTTGTTAGGTTGTTTTTCTGCGCAGCTTAATGCGATATGTTGAGCGATCAACTCCACGGTTGAGTCGGTATCAATGATATAGATACGTTTTTTGGGGAGTGTAACGCTAAAATTACCTTGCTTAGAAGAGTATGAAAAGGTGATGTGAGCTTTGTTATCTATATCGTGTTCCTGAGTGATATCTTCACGTGTACCGATGTAAATGTTTCTGAAGCAGGCTGACCAGTAATCTTCAAGTTCAATATTGCGTTGATGATTTTCATATATTTCAATTCTTGAGCGGTGGCCATGCACGATGCGTTGGCAATTTCCGTCATGTTTTTTAAGTCCGTGGCTGTAATGATAATATGCCCCGTCGATAGCTTCCTCTGTCAGTGTTATTTTTACTTTTGAAACATTTGAAGGTAGGGCTTCAAGAATAATATCCTGTAGATAACTTGCGATCGTTTTAGGGTTGATCGTTTTTACATCTAAAACTAACACGGACGTTTTTGGAGAAATATGCTGATATGTCCCCATTACGTTAGTCCAATTAAGTTCACAGCTTTCTTTAATTTCTTTTACTGTTAGGTCTTTTACCTGTTTGGATATGACAAAGCGGTGGTCCAGCTCTTCATCAATGATGCTTTTAATTTTCTTTTTTACATGCCCAAAATCGAAAACCATGCCTTGATCATCAAGCTCTCCGCTAAGCTCAATGTCGACTATCCAGCTTTCGCCCAGAATTCCACGTTGATTGTCAAAATAAGAAAAGTCGATAACACTTAGATTGTTTACAAAAAGCTGGTTCATTAGCGCGCCTTAAAAATGAATCGAGGTGTGGTGTTATGGTGAAAGTGCAAGTTATTTGGGCTAGTTTAACAAATAGCGACAGGGATGACTCAATATTATTTGTATTCCCTCTTCGAGAATATAGCTTTTTGTAACTTATTGCATATATGGCTTGTGAAATGAATGTTATCGGTTAGCCTTAAATTACTAGAATAACATGAGTTGCGCTTTTTTATTATCCATGACTGAACATACAAATAGTAATAATACGATACTTGAAGTATTTAATAGCATATCTCAGCAATGCATAACTGTAATTGATGGTGCGATGCTGCGAGCGACGCAAAGTGTTGCTATAGACTTATATAAATTACTTGCAGAGGCAGATGATTGGTTAAAGGCAGATTTCTCTTTGGCGATTAACTTACTTGAATCAAATAGTGAGTGGTTAGCGGCGCAAGTTTCTACAGGAGTAAGTGATAAGCTTCAAAAGAATTTTCATGAAAAATTAAAGCCAAATGTAACTAAGGCCGCTAAGAAACCGCTAAAGCGGACAAGTTTAAAACTGGGTAGCCTTAGTCTTGTTTCTAAAGATGATTATGAAGATTGGTTAACGGCTAATGTTGGTATAAAATTCCTTGAAGGCGAGCTATCTTACGAACTTCATGAGGCTGTATTGGTGCTGAGTTATCTTACTGGCAAGTCACTTGATGAAAAAAATTGTGGGGTAGGGCCCACTGACATTTTTACACTTCTGAAGCAATCAATAGATGAGTTAGAAATACCCTCCTCGCCACAAGCAATTATTTATAAAACCATTTCTCGTAGCTTGCAAGAGGATTTAAAGAAGTTCTATTTGGATATTGTCAGGAGTGCTCAAAAAGTTGGTTTAGATTACGAGTCACTAGAATCTGCAGAAATTATTGAAAATACAGAGGTTCCAGTTTCGAAAGAGCCTGTGGCAAGTGCTCACTCTTTAAACTCTCCTTCAAGTAGCTCTGTTAGTGATACGGCTCCTGATGCTTTTGGCTATGATGAGGCCTTGGGTGTCAGTGGTGCTAACACTAGTAATGCACATAACGGTAATGAACTTACTTTCAGTGGGAGTCATTCTGTAGGTTCAGAGCTTGTTGATGCTGGTGATGCTGCCTTTAATGGTCGTCAGAGCCAGATGAATACACTAAATACTTTATCTCGTCTTAATACAGCGGTCAGTTCTGGTGGCAGTTTGAAATCATCGTCAGAGGTTTCATCTATTCCCGGTGGTGCTGATACGAGTATTAGCACTTCTTCGCTAGCCTATAATCCTACTCAACTAGTCTCTGCAATAAGTCAATTGCAACAAATTCATGGTGATCAAGAGTCCGAAGAAAGGAAAAATTTAAGAGCTTGGATTGAGTCGGGTTTAACTGATGTAGCAGGTGAAAGCTGTTCGATAGGTGATCAAGAATCAGAGCTGATTGATGTTACTGATCGCTTCTTTGAGGTGATCGTTGAGAAAGTTGGGGTGTCAGGACTACTTAAGCGCTGGCTTGAAAAATTAAAGTTGACCATTTTGAAAGTAGTCTTACGGGATAAGAACTTTTTTTCTGATGTCTCACATCCCGCCCGTCAGATGCTTAATAAGCTAGCAAAGCTTGTTGCAAATGATAAAACGGAACAGAAGCGTCTGGAAAAGGTTCTGGATCGAGTTATTGATAAAGTTGTTTCAGAGTATGACGATGATGAGCAGGTTGTAGAAAAAATATTAGATGAATTAAATCACCTTTTAGATCGTCAGGCTTTAGCTTATCAGCGAAATTCAGATCGTATTGCTCGGGCTTATGACGGCAAGCAAAAGGTAGCGGATGCACGAAGTAAAGTCGTGGCTGATATTAATAATTTGCTCGCGGGTAAATCCGTTCCAGTTGTGCTGCTTGAGCTGCTTGATAAAGCGGGTTGGCGAGAGCATTTATCTTTTGTTGCAGTACGTGATGATCACTCAAGTGAGGCATATAAAGAAGTACTTAATGTTGTTGATTTATTATTGAATTGGTTGGGGGAAGAAACCGATAGTGCTGATAAGTGGGCAATTGAGCTTGAAATGGAGCTTGAAGCACCTTCCTTATTAGAGTTAATTACCAAAGAATTAAGTATTGTGGGTTTGGTCGGTTATGAGGCTATCTTGAAGCGAATGGAGGATTGCTTATTTAATAATGCAGATCCTTTACTGGTCAAGGTTGAGGAATATGAATGGCCATATGATAAAACAGAGAAAGATATTGATGATTTAAGACCTGGGCAAAGGTCTGGTATGCATGCTAGCCATTGGCATAAGCGAATTGTATCGATGAAAGTAGGTGATTGGGTTGAAATTAAAGACGACTCTGGGCGAACTCGTTGTTTGCGTTTGGCTTGGTCTGGTAGTGAGTCTTTCCGCTTTGTCTTTGTAGATAGTCAGGGGATGAAAGATGAAGATGTGTCATTAGATGACTTGGTGGTTATGTTTAAAGATAATCGGGCAAGTTTCGTTGATCATGAAGATGTTCCTTTAGTTGATCAAGGGCTTCATCAGATGGTCCAGTCTGTTTATGAGGAATTGGCAGGTCAGTCTAGTTGTGATGTTTTAACTGGGTTGTTGAACAGGCAGGCATTCGAACGTGCACTAGAGCAAAGCATTGCAGGTGCTGTCACCAATCAAAGTGCTACGGCATTACTGTATATCGATTTGGATAAATTTAGCCTGACGAATACCAGCTACGGACATCATGCAGGTGATGCTTTACTTAAACATGTAGCTAAGGCTTTAAAAAATCAAGGAATGGAAGATGCTTTTTGTGGTCGCTTGGGTGGTAATGAGTTTGGTATGATTCTGAACGGTTGCACTGTTGAAGCGGTGAGTGGAATTTCAAAGAAAATTTGTAAAGACGTAGAGAGTACGCCTTATAGTTGGGAAGATCATACTATAAGCAGCACAGTTAGTATTGGTGTTGCATTTTTTGAACTTGAGACTGACTCATTTGATACCGTGATGCGAAAAGCAGGTTTAGCATGTGATTCAGCTAAAACTTCAGGCCGTAACCGCGTTGTCGTGTATCAAGAGCAAGATGAGGATCAGAAAAAGCGAGATGAGATGTTACAGTGGGTTCAGAAGCTAGATGGTGATTTGGATGAATTACTGACCTTGCGCTGCCAAGAAATAAGACCTGTTAAAATTGAAGCAGATAGTCGGCCCCATTACGAAGTTTTATTAGGTGTGAGGCAAAATGGCCAAGTCTTGCCTCCCTCGATGTTAATTGAGGCTGCAGAGCACTTTGACCGTATGGCTAAAGTGGATCGTTGGGTTATTCATAATGTGTTAACTTGGATGGAGGCGCATGAGTCAGCTGTAAATAAATCTAATGGATTCTCTATTAATTTATCGGGTAACTCGCTCAGTGATGATAGTTTTCTAGAATTTATACTAGGCCAGCTTGCGGCATCTAGTGTCTTGCCTGAATTGATTTGCTTTGAAATTACCGAAACTGCGGCCATTACGAATTTAGCCGATGCGACAGAGTTTATTCGTGTACTGAAGCAAACAGGGTGTAAATTCTCCCTCGATGATTTTGGTTCTGGTTTGTCCTCTTACGCTTATATTCAAAAACTACCTGTCGATTTTATTAAAATTGATGGCATTTTTATTAAGAATATTGTGAATAATGAGCAGGATAAGGCTTTGGTGAAATCAATTAATGAACTCGCCCACTTTATGGGCATGAAAACTGTGGCTGAATATGTAGAAAGTCATGATATCTTAGCCGTGCTTAAAGATATTGGTGTCGATCACTCTCAAGGCTTTGGCATTAAAAAACCAGGTTTACTGAATGACCTAGTTGCTTAAAGGTTTAGTCTCGGTTTTGACTTAAAACCTGCGCATAGGATTTGTAGACGCGATTCTTTATTTCTGAACTTTCCCCTTCGAGTTGTTTTTCGAGTTGCTTTTTAGCCGTATTAATTTCTTGTTTTGAATAAGTTGGGGGTGGGGTATTCGAGTCTAGAATTTTCTGGTTTATGGCAGTAAATGCAGCATAGTTCACTGGATAAGATTTGTAATTATTATGTATGGATTCATCAATTAGCTTTGCTATGCATTTATGGTCAAAAAGCTTTTCATTTTGCTGAGTGATTACATCACCGAAATGAATGTGGATATGCCCTTTATTACCTTCGATACCCTTCTTGGTGGCGATAAAATCATCTAGTTTATCTTTAGTATAGTCTGCGTTCTCATTTTGGGTCGCTAACTCACGCGCCTTGTCTATCGCACAAGGGTCCCATTCATAGGAAAAACTGACTGGAACAATATTCAGGTTTGATAAATACTCAGTAAGTTCGACTTCTTTTGGCTTCGCTAAGCTAAGCATTTTAATGAGTGCAGGGTTTGTCAAATCAATACCGTCTTTGGCTCGGCCTTCCTTTTGCGCAATCCACACATTTTCTTTCTTGGCAAAAAGTAGATATTGAATATAGGCTGACTGTGTTTTCATTGCCTTGAAAATAGCACGGGGAGATTTAATTGAGCGAAATACTTTGAAGCAGCGATTTAGCAAAGCCAAGTCATTTGCGCTAGGGTGTTGAAGTAGGTTATCGCCAATCGCACAGTTTGCTGTTGAGAAACCGTTCGAGCGCAAGGCTCGGTTTAGTAATAATGGATCCATCACAATATCACGGTGATTGGAGATGAAAATATAGGTCTCTCTGGAGTCAAGTTCCGTCAAACCGCTGACTGTAAGTTGCTCATAAGTTTGTGCAATACGGGGAAATATATGAGTCTCGACCCAGGTTTGTAGTGCTTCTACGGAATAAATCTTTTCTAATGACTCAAGGTTCAGTTGCACTTGGTCTGATTTGGAAAATAATTGATGAATTATCTGGATAAATAGCGGGTCATTGAGCAAACGATGAATGGTTATATTGACGTCATCATCTTGATAGCATTGTATTTCTTGAAAACTGTCTTGCCATGAAATATTCAAACTCTGGGCGTTAAGCTTGTTTGTAGATGTCATTATTTTCCAGTTACCTTGTTCAGGCAGTTATTCTAATTTGCTCAAATATTATAATGAATATTCTAATATCATAATCTCATGACTAATTTATCGAGTATAGTTAAAAACCAGCCACACATTAAAAATATTGAGTAAATCATTCAAATGAAAGATGTATTAATTGTTCAATACGCCAAATGGCCGCAAATTGGCAAGGTGAAAACGCGTTTAGCTAAATCTTTAGGCGAACAAAAAGCCTTAGATGTTCATATGCAATTATTGATTACGGTATTTAATAATTTGTTTATCAATAAGTCTGGCGTATTTGAGTTATGGCTCAACAAAGATGGCTTTAACTTAAATACCTCAGGTTTATCGACTAAAGAAATAGAAATACAAGAAAGAATGAAAGTCTTGTTGGATAAATCTAATGTTGCCTATCAGATTCAACAAGGTACTTCACTTGGAGATAAGATGGCGCATACTTTCGAATCTTCGCTTGTCAATTTCAAAAAAGTCATTATTGTCGGTAGTGATTGTCCAAATGTGTCGCCTGAAATCATTCGGCAAGCCGTGGCTGAATTGAATAATCATGATTTGGTGCTCGGGCCGGCAGAAGATGGGGGCTATGTATTAATTGGGGCAAGTCGATTCGAGGCTAGTATTTTTGCTGATGTTGAGTGGGGTAAGGGGCGGGTCCTGAAAAAGACCTTGAGTAATGCAAGGGGCTTTAACTATAAGGTCGCTTTACTCGAAGAATCTTGGGATGTGGATGAGTTAGAAGACTATGAACGTTGGTTAAATACTATTGCCAAATAAGGCAGTAATCCCCGAAGTATTTAATCGGGGATCCATTATTAAGTAAATGGATTCCGGCTAACCAAAAGTAGGCGCTTTAAGTCAAGGGCAGCCGGAATAACAGAGAGTATTTGTATTAGTTCTTTATGAAATAAACAGAGCAGTTATTACTAATGTGCTTGTCTCTTGAATACTTAAGTAGGTTCTTTTTCGCCAGAGTGGTTGAAACCACTTTACCGTGATGGTTAAGGATTTTAGATAAGCTCCATTCACTCTGGTTTGCTAGATCTTCAGTGACATCGAGTAGGTCCAGCTGGTCTTGTGGATTAAACCAAAATTTACGACAGCCATCTATTGAATAAAAATATTCGTTATTGATGAGTCCGCTCCAGTAAGCACTGTACTTATCTGCCAAAATTGTTGCTCTGAGTGCGCGTATATTCGCTGAGCTATTACATAGTTGTTGCTTAGTAATTAATGCTTGAATGTCAATTGTAGCGCTATCGGGTGATTCGACTAATTTGATATTCATCACACCCTTTTTAGGCAGGCTCTTTTTGAGTAGCTCAACAAAGTGGCTATCAATAGTTTCTGACTCGCTACTAATGGATGCAAAATGAACGGCATTACCATCTTCAAGGAATCGTTTAGTGAGTGAGACCGGCCAGAATGCAATATTGGATAAATTTTCAGACTTAGCTTTTAAATGGTTTTCAGCAAGATTCTCCAGGCTATTCTCAACCGCAAGTATATCTACATCCGTAAAGTGGCGAGCATATTCAAATGCTCTTTGAGATGCATCTGTACCCGCAACCAATAAAAGTAAACGGTCAGGAAGTAGCTGTGGATCAATATCAAAATTACTAACCAGCTCTTGTTTTAAAGATTGCTGGTTATAGAAGTCAATTGTATTCCATCTTGGGAAAGGGGCGGGTAGATCGTCACTGGCAATTAATAGTTCTTCCTGTTTTTCGGGGAACTGTTGCTTAAAAGCTTCGCGTTCTGCGCGACGATACAAAGATGGTTCTAAAGAAGCCTGAAGTGCAGAAGGCCAATCCTGTAAGCTTAAACGGGTTAATTTAACGGCATATTGTTGTGAGAAAAATGCCTGATACATACCGAGTATTATTAATGCGCCTGCTACATCGTCAGTAGCCCAGCTACCTTGTAAGGTATTATTTAGTATCTGGTTAATTTGGCTGATATTATTTTGCTCGTACTCATTTACAGTCATGGCATAATTATTACGTTCACTGTAAACAGAAATGGCAATGGCCAGTGTTTGAAGTTCGTCACGTAAGGAGCCCGTTTCTGCGGCTTCTTGCATAATGCTTTGGCGTAAGAGGCAAATAAATTCCTCTACATGAGGGTTAGGTAGAGAGCATTTAATTAGTGAGTGATAAACAAGTGGATCGTTTGCAACCTCGATAATATCAATAGGTGCATTCGGGTTTTCAAGATCGTATTTCTTAGAAATGAGCTTAGCGGCAAAATAGTTTAGACGTTCATGGGCAAAGTCTTCTACGGCAAATAGCGCAAACAGGTCTGCTTCTAGTTCAGGCTGGTAGCTGTCAATATTCAGATGTGTACAGCAATTTAGCATGCCTTGTAATACAGGCTTGCTGTCATAGCCATGACTAATTAATGAGCGATAATGCAGGTAAGCGACATCATAATGATGTAGTGCGTGGTGTGCGCGTGCCATACCCAGGAATGCATTCTTATAAGAGCTGTCAATATTTAATGCTTTCTGAAAATAGTTAAGAGCAAGTTCGGGGGAGTCTGACATGATGTGCAGATAGCCGGTATTTGCTAAATATTGAGTATTCTCAGGTGAATGCTCAAGACATCTACTGAATAAAGCTTTAGCAGCGGAAATATTTCCCCTGTCTAATTCAATGCGGCCAAGAAGGTTCATAGCGGGTGCATTATTAGGATCAAACTCGATAACTTGAGTAATGAGCTTTAAAGCATGATCTAGTGATATTTGTCTATCTTTGTTTGGTGTGGCTGCATTGTTATGTGCTTGATAGAGGTCGTTAGCATGAATTAATAGTCGTGCAATATCGGCTCTTTCATAATCGCTTAGGTTATTGACGATAGGTTGAAGCTTAGGTGTCATTGTGCTCATTATTAGGTAAACCTCTGCCGCTTTTTTGAGTTGTTTGTTAGTTATATCTATATAAGCGAAGCGTGTGCCAACTATTTGTTTTTCAAAATAAAACGTATAAAAAAACGAATCGGGTTTGTCAGCACCACAAACAAAAAAAGCCGGCATAAAGCCGGCTTGGAGTAAAATCAATTAACTTGTTAGTTTTATCCTTGTAGCAGCTGCAACACTTGCTGAGGCTGCCCATTGGCTTGCGCTAATATTGACAAACCGGCTGACTGTAATACCTGTGTTCGCGATAACTCGGCTGTCTCGGCAGCAAAGTCGGCATCTCGAATACGCGAGTTAGCAGTTTCGAAGTTCTCAGCCGTAATGGCTTGGTTATTAATGGTGGATTCAAAGCGGTTCTGAATCGCACCCAGATTTGCTCGTTCAAGGTTGATTTGGTCTAGGGCGTTATCTATGCCGTTTATGGCTTTTAACGCGCCGTCAACTGAGCTGACATCAATGTCTTTAACTAATTGGCCGCCTTCTGAGCCACCGAAGGTGCCAGCATCGAAACCAATATTATAAAGCGCCTGCGTACCATTAGAGCCCGCTTCTATATTTATAGGGCCAGCAGAAGTAAATTGCACGGTAGAGTAGGCTGTTTTCGCGATGCCGGCTGCACTATATTCATTTACTTCCGTTGTTGCGCCATCATTGGTTGTATCAAAGTCGGCTTCACCGACACCACCAATACCAAAGTGGGCGGCAGCCAGAGCGACACCGGAGTCATTTGAGTCAGTATTCCAAGCGGCTGAGATATTTCGGCCATCAGCGGCAATTAGGGATATACCATTACCGTTATCTTCAGCGATGACGCCTGTTTGACCTGTAAACAAGTTTATTTGACTTAATGCTGATGACTTGTCCAGCTCTTGGTTGTCTGAAGCGGTGAAGACGCCAATATCAACACCGTTAATGAACATCTGGCCGCTTTCACCTAGAGTGCCCAGAGCGCCGAGTGTTCCGGTGACTGTTGTTGGGTTGACCGTCGCTGAAACGCCTGTTTCTTCCGTGGCCTCATTTATTGCAGCGGCCATGGCAATGCCACTGGCTGCTTTTAGGCTGCTGTTATAAGTATCATCTGACGCGGTGTCATCAGTCGCTTTGGCTGCGCTAATTTGTACGCCATTAATCACTAAATCACCCGCACTTAAAGGTGCTTTAGTGGCGCTTATGCTCTCAGATAGCCCGTTTTGAGGCATGCCAAAGTAATCATCAACGTCGGTATCATTTGATGTAACGGTTATAGCTTGATCTGGCTCATTGCTCAGTACTCTGAAGCCAAAGGTAAAGTTATCTTCGTCTATGACGTAAGCTTGAAGTACGCCATTACCATCAGCATCCGCAGCAATATCAGCATTGATTTCACTGACCAGTCCAGCCGTTGTGGCGCTGGTCAAATCAGTGCTCAGGTTAACATCTACACTGCTGTCACCGCCTGTAGCAATAGTGAATGTGGCGGGTGCTGCTGTAAAGTTATTGGTTTGATCCCATTGGTAGGATGAACCACTCGCTTGAATATTAGAGTTCATAATGGCGCTACGCGCAGCGTAAGTGCCTTCAATGAAGCCCGTATCTTCGATACTACCGCTTCCTGGTGTGATGTTAATATCTTCACCATTAGAAGAGGTTAAGGTAATCGTGCCTTCATAAGTGCCTCGACCGGCAAGGCCAAGGTTGCCTAATGCTCCGGCCGTTAATGAATCGGCTCCAGATGATGTTGCCGTATCAAGGAAAAGGTTGGCTGCACCGTCACCAGTGATGGCGCTGATTGATCCTGTGCTAGAGTTAGATAGTATTTCAACTACACCGCCATTATTAAATGCAGTAGCGGCACCTGTAATAGCCGTATTAATCGCGACAACTAAGGCGTCGACGTCGGCATAAACGCCATCCGCAACATCATAACTGGCAGCGGCCGCACCATCAATTGAGAACGTTAAGATATCTTCTGTTCCTGTGATGGTTAAAGTAGTAGGCGCTGCACTAGCGATTAAACCGTTAGTATATTTATCGCTTAAAGTAATGTTTCGGCCATCTTCTGCTTCCAGAATAACGCCCGTGGCGTCATCACCAGAGTCAATTGCCATCACGCCGGTTTGTTCTGATTTTGCATTAATTGCAGCAACAACTGACGCTCTATCTGATGCCAGGTCAAGCCCGCCGGTGTTGACTGATATTTCTATGTTATTGAGAGTAATAACACCTGCGCCAGTACCTGTGGCTGATGCCATATCAGAGCCTGGCACAGTATTATTATTGGCTGTAGCGTGTACGCCCGTTTCTTCTTCAGAGGTATTAATCGCGGCGGCTTTTGCAATAGCGCTGGCAGCCTGATTATCAACAGAAGAGGTATCATCCGCTGAGCGAGACGCTTCAATGGATATGCCGTTAATGGTTAAATCACCTTTCGCCAGTGCTGAAGAGGTGGAGAAGGAAGATAAGCCTGCATCTCGGCCGACACCCAGCGTGCTGCCTGAAACTTCGGCAACTGAAAAGCTAAGAGATTCACCTTCATTTGCACCAATCTGGAAGGTAACATTTGAAAATGAGCCGTCCAATAAGCGAGTGCCGTTAAAGTTGGTTTTCTCGGCTAAGCGGTCTATTTCATCTTTAAGCTGCTGTACCTCAGCATTGATCGCGACACGGTCAATATCGGAGTTTGTGGCGTTGGCCGATTGTAGTGCTAGTTCACGCATACGCTGCAATGAACTAGTCATCGCGCCTAATGCACCTTCCGCTGTTTGTGCAAGAGAGACACCATCACCCGCATTTCGAATGCCGACTTTCAAGCCTTCGACCTGTGTGGTGAAACGTGTAGAGATCGCCATACCCGCTGCATCATCTCGTGCACTGTTTATTCTGAGTCCGGATGATAGTCTCTGCAGCGCAGTTTGATTATCTTTCTGCGATGTATCCAGATTACGTTGCGCATTGATTGACGCAAGATTGGTATTGATGATTTGAGGCATAGTGCTCTCCTGCTTATCTTCTAATACCGCTGGACCGCTTCCCCCGTTTAAGGATGGTAAGGTCAGCTACTAGCGGCTACTGGTTCACGAATAAATTAATAAAATATGAGCCCCTTAACGAGATCACATCTTTGGTTGCTTTTTGTAAAGCATTCACCGTGCCAGTTTTTTTGTGGTAAATGTAAGTGGCTGAAAATTAAGTCTTTAAAAATATTTTCAGATAAGGGTTGTAGCTTGACTTAAGTTTTTATGCTGATGGTATTTCCGCTTTGTGGCGGAAAATTGCCGCTTTTAAGCGAAGCCAATTAGAAGTGACGATAAATAAACTGTGATTACAGTCGCATAACAAATGATAACTAAAGCGCACTTAAATTATCAAAGCTGATATTGAATTTGCGGCTTAGATTAATTAATAATATATATGTTGATAAATTACATAATTAGAAAAATGAAATGAGGTTGTATTCATGTTTACTAATTTTGAGAAAAAGCAGCGGCCAAGGCATTATCCAAAGTATATAAATGGATATATTGACGGCGGTGATGACTATTTATATCCGTGCTCAGATGACACTTTCACTCATTCCAGTTCTAATCAGTCCTTTTTCATATTCAATAAATCTCTTCTAGAAAGTAGGCGCTTTCCATCCTCCTGACGGCCTTGCTATTAACATGATTTTCCTCTTAGTTTTTAAGAATGCTTGGTATTGACCGCAATCTAAGGTGTCGTTTATGCGATGTTTTTTATCCCTACCTAAAATATTATGTTTGCTGTTTACGGCCATCATGCCTCTAGGGACAATTGCAGGTGTGTTGGTGTTAGAATCCTCTGCTGACACTGTTTTGTCAGAGCAACAACCAGAGCTGAATCTTGGCGGCATGCGTACACTGAGTTTAGAGTCAGGTTATACCAACGAGAATACTCTCATCGCTTTTGATTTAACTGAGCTTTCTATAGATGCTAGAGATATTCAATCCGCTCAATTAGTTGTCGACGTTATTTATCATGCTCAAAGCCTGCCAAGTCATAAGAAAGGCAGGGGACATAAAGAACATGGCCATCACAAAGGTCATGAGCGCTACGAAGATCGTGACCTTTATGAAAGCAAGGGTTACAGCCATAGAGGGCACAAAAGCAATAAAGGCAGTTCCTCTGATATAACGCTTCATTCAATATTAGATGAATGGAATGAAATGGATGCCACTTGGGATTGTAATGTCTTAACTAACTGCTCAGGAAGTTGGCGGGGTGGGGATTATAAAACGGCTCCAATAGACAGTGTAAAAGGCAAAGATATCGGTGCTGGAACGATACAATTTGATGTCAGCAAAGAGATAAGAGAAATAGTGAATGGCCGAGAAAATTATGGCTGGCTCATTAAGAAAAAGCATAGCGATAACAGCATTATGAGCTTTGGCTCAAGAGAAGGTGGTATTAAGGTGGGTGTAAGCCCTCCTAGGTTGATTTTGTCACTACGAACATCTGACGATGTGGTTCCACCAAAAGTTGATATTATTGCTTATCCAGATAACTTGCTTATCGCTGATGCACCGGCAGTCTTCGGTGTTAACTTCTCTGATGATAAAAAAATAAACCCAATTTCAGCCTTAATAACGCTTGATGGTCAAAATATTAGCTCATCCTGTGTTATCACCGCGAGTTTTGCTCAGTGTTCATTGCCACCTATTAAGCCCGGTGTGCATAAAATCACTGCCGAGGTGCAGGATCACGCTGGTAAGAAAGGCGCTGATCACAGCTCATTTTTATATTTACAAAAATTGCTTGAGCATAATCAATTTATCTCTACTTGGCATAAGGGTGTCGGTTCACCTTATATAGAGGAGGGGCGTAATGCTGACTTATATCTGGATACCTATTCAGGTGACGTTTACAAAAAACAAAATGGCGAGTGGTTGTATAGCGCAAATATTGTCGGTCCAGCGGGGGCGTCTGGTTTCAAAGGCGCTACTGGAGATAGAGGTTTAAGTGGTGATCAGGGTGCTGAAGGTGAACGGGGGCAGGTTGGAGATGACGGTATTCAGGGTGTTATTGGTGCGAGAGGAGACGTGGGAGATCAAGGTGTGCAAGGGTTAGCGGGTTTACAAGGCGCGACAGGTGAAAAGGGTGAAGCTGGTATTTCTTATTACGCCTCTATTAATTGTTCTGCTGGTAAAGCGTTATTTGGTTTTGATGCTCTGGGAGAAATTGTATGTCGTTAGATCGAATCTCGTTTAATCGTATGAACTTAAGTCGTATGTCTATGTTCTATAAATGCATGCACTGTAGACCAATGCTCTGTAAATTAATCAGCATGCTTTTAATATGTGTTATTCCAATTTACGCCAGTGCGGGCGTGGTGGTGTTATCTGCCTCAGATGACGCCGTACTTGTTAAACAGCAACCCAACTTAAATCAAGGCAACGTACCTTTGTTGAAAATCCAGCCTGATAAAGAAACACAACGCGCCCTGGTGAAATTTGATTTTGCGAATTACTCAATTACTTCATCCGATGTCGCATCAGCCATGCTGTCAATGCACGTAGAATTTAATGATGGTAATTTTGAAAATAGAGGCAGTGCTGCTGATATTCGGCTGCATCGAATGCAGGAGAGCTGGCATGAAAGAGATGTCACCTGGCAATGCGATCACTGTTCAGAGCGCTGGGTCGGGGGGCATTTTTCCTCAAAAGAGACTGACCGAGTTAAGGTCTCAGATATTACCAGCGGCACGATACAGTTTGATGTGACCAAAGATGTGAAAGCCTGGCTGAATAATAAAGAAGACAATAATGGATGGCTGATAAAAAAAGACCGCGAAAGTAAAGATGGCGTCATTGTATTCAGTTCTAAAGAAGGTAGTCACGCACCGAAATTAATTTTATCGCTCGATACTCTGTCCGATGTTGCTCCGCCGTCCGTTTCTATCGTCACGCCTGCTGGCGGTTTATTGATTAGTGACAAAGCCCCGATTTTTAATGCGATATATACCGATGACACCTCGATCAATGAAGCTGATGTGCTCATCGTACTTGATGATGCATTAGATGTAGGCAGTCATTGCAGTATTAGCCAAAGTGCATCTAGCTGTACCTTAACGGGATTGATGCCTGGCATACATGCCTTGGAAGTTGCCGTCTGGGACTCGGTGGGCAATGCCTCGTCAGACACCTTGAACTTCTTATACCTCGACACAGCTAACCATGACGGTTTTGCATCCAAATGGCATACCGGCTCAGGTTTGCCGGATTCAGCACTCGGGGGCAATAGTGACCTTTACTTGAATGAAAATAATGCTGATGTGTATAAGAAAGAAAATGGCAGTTGGCTGCTGTCTCTTAATATACAAGGCTCGCAAGGTCTGCAAGGGCTTCAAGGTCAGAAAGGGGATCTGGGCTTAAAAGGTGATACCGGCGAGATCGGTCTAAAAGGCGAAAAAGGTGAGCAAGGTCTTCAAGGTATACCGGGTCTAGTAGGGCTAAAGGGCGATACTGGGCCGCAAGGTATAGCGGGTGAAATCGGCCAAACAGGTGACAAAGGTGATCAGGGAGACGCCGGAGCAAAATATGTATCGGTGAGTTGTATCGGTGATGAACGCGTGATCGGCTTTGGTGAGCATGGGCAGCTTATATGTGGCGTGGTAGATACTGGGGGCAATGGCGATAATGTTGGAAAGCTGTTGGGAAAACTCAATGATACCGGTATGGATGTGTGTTGGCGTGAAGAAGATAGTAACTTATATGCTTGCCCACAAAATATTGTGATTCATGGGCAGGATGGTGACTATGGTAGAGATGTGCTAGCTCAAAATGGTGACCTGATTAAAGAAGGTTCTGGCCCGGCTGGCTTTGATCTTACTAAGGTTGATATGCAGGGTAATGACTTACCTGAAGGTGCCGAAAATTGGCGTTGTCTTAGAGATAATGTGACGGGACTTATTTGGGAAGTTAAAAGTAATCAGAATGATGTTCCGAAATTACAATATGCTTTTGAATATTATTGGTATAACTCAGATGAAGGTGATGTCTTTACTGGGGTCAAGCCGCCACCAGGATCTTGTGGCGGAATTGATTGTAATACTGAGGCGTACGTAATGGCAATTAATGCGCTAAGCCTATGTGGCATCAATGCTTGGCATGTTCCAACGGTGCATGAGCTGCACTCGGTTATCGACTATGGCTACAGTCTCGATAGTGAACCCTATATGAGAGGCTTAAGCATAAATTCCTTTAAACAATGGTCAAAATATTTCAATGGAAGGTTTTGGACCTCGTCACATCATAAAGGGCAGCATAATCTGGTTGATTCATTTTCAGGACTGGTGACGCTAGGAGATCGTGCTGAAAAAACGGCCAAACTAATTTTAGTGACGGGAGGTAAATAATGAAATTGTTAATCTTTATATTTTCTTTCGTTATTAGTCTAAATGCGCTGAGTAAAGAGTGTAATGAAGATTATGTATCCGAAATGAACCGGTTTAAGGATAATGAAAACGGCACTATTTCTGATCTTGTAACGGGTTTGATGTGGCAAAAATGTGCTTTGGGTCAAAGTTGGAGTGGTGCTCACTGTGAGGGGCAGGCTGAGGGCTATAGTGATGTTAAAGATGCGTTAGCAGTGGCAGAAAAAAATGTATTAAAAGGCTATTTTGACTGGCGATTACCTAATTCAAAAGAATTGTACTCTCTGGTTAATGCCGCGTGTCGACCAGCTGTTTACAACGAGTTTGAGCCCTTAATTATCAATGCTTACGTGTATGTCAGTTCAACGCTTTCAGTTCTTTATATGAATAATGTTAAACAGAAGGCGTTTATGGGGGTAGATTTCAGTAATGGCACTTTATTTAATGGTCAACGTGGTGGTTTGGTGCGTTTAGTTCGGGAAGATAAGTAGTTAATAACAGTTTGTTAAATAGCACTGCCTCAATTTACTGCTAAGTTTAGACATAGGGCTTGGCATTTACCTTGCTGGTCTAGTTAATCACCTAAAATATAGTCTTAACTTATACCAATGATTGCCGCTAATAATAAGCATAGAGCAATTAATAAATGGGCAGAATGATATGTCAGATAAACAGGCAGTGAGCGCAAAAAATGATCGGGACTTTATCAATGAGCAATTCGTGAAGGCGTGTCGATTTCTTGAGAGTAAAAGTTATGAAAGTGGTGAAAAGGCATTACTTGAATTGCTTGAGAAGGTACCTGGTGATCTTAATGTCAATTTAAAACTCATTGAGTGTTATATCAATCAGGGTAAATATCTTGATGCGTTTAAGGTTTTGTCAGGCATTTTACCTGAGCATGGTGATACTCGTGCAGTGTTGCTGGTGACGCCCATCGTGCTTTTTTGCTTGAATGATTATGATGGGGCGTATAAAGCAACGCTCTTGCTGACTGAGGATGAGCGTAAAGATCGTCAGATACAAAATATAATACAGCACTCGATAATGTTTGTGAGATTTGATGAGTACTCTTCTTTGGCCGAGCAGGATGTCATAGGTTTAATAGAGGCTAAAAGCATTAGCGAAAGTGATTTTTTCAGTATTGCGCAACAGCTAGCTGGATTTAAATTAGGATTGAAAAATAAAGAGCTTAATTTGAATATGAATGAGCTGGTCAGTGATCAACTTTTGTTAAAACTGCTTTCTTTTTCTTATATTCGTTCCGCGGCATTAGAGGATGTAATCACTGCGCTTAGAAATAAATTGCTGACATTTTCGCTGGCCGAAATGGAATTACCTGATAGCTTGGTTGAGCTTGCTCAAGCCGTCTCCATGCAAAGTTTTAATAATGAGTACGTTCATTATATTTCTGAGGCTGAAGAAGAGATGTTGAGCGAGTTAGAAGAAATGCTTGCCAGGCTTGTTGAATCAGAAGAGTGGAGCCCATTTGATGTTGAGGGGCTGTTTTTGCTCTTGTGTATGTACAGGCGTTTATATGATTTGCCATTTAAAGATAAACTGCTTGAAGTAGAGATGGCCGCGTGGCCTGAATCCTTAAAGCCATTAGTGAAATTGACTTTGTATGATGTGAATGAAGAGGTTTCTTGGCTAGAAAAAGTAGAGTCTATTGGTACGGTTGATAGCGATGTTTCGAGTGCCGTTCAAAAGCAGTATGAAGAATCTCCTTACCCACGTTGGTCTCAGTTATATCTACCTCAAGCTAAAAGTAGCTATCAAGAGTATATGAGAAATAATATTTATGGCTATGAGGAGCCTGAGCAAAGTAAAGAAGATTACGATGTTTTAGTCGCAGGGTGTGGCACAGGGTTTCATCCCTTAAGTCTTGCGGGAAGTATTAATGGCAACATTACGGCTATTGACTTATCTAAGCAGAGTTTGGCTTATGCACTCATGTCTGCAGAGAAACAGGGTATTTCGGGTGTGAATTTTTATCAACTTGATTTATTGAAAGTGAAAGACTTGAAGCGCGACTTTGATGTGGTTGAGTCGGTAGGGGTGCTTCATCATATGAATGATCCTGAGGAGGGGTTGAAAGCTCTGCTAGCAGTTGTACGGCCTGGCGGTTATTTGCGACTGGGGCTTTATAGTGAAATATCTCGACAGCAGTTAGTTAAACTTAGAGAGCTATATGTGAAGTCTGGGATGTCTCCTACTGCGCATAATATCAGGGCAGTACGACAAACGATGATGAACTCTCAGGCTGCGCAGGATGTGTTTGGTGTTGTGAATCAATTTTCTGACTTCTATGCAATGAGCCCTTGTCGTGATCTTATCTTTCACGCACAGGAGCACCGGTTTACGCTGCCCCAAATAAAGAAGCTTCTTAAGAAGCATAAACTTAAGTTTCTTGGCTTTTCGGGTTTGAAGAGAACAGTCGTTGAGGCCTTTGTTCAAACATATGATGTGGACAGTTTAGTGAATTTAGATGCTTGGGCTGAATTTGAAAAGGCTAATCCTAATACGTTCAATTGTATGTATCAGTTTATGACTCAAGTTCCAGATTAAGTTGTTTTATTAATGCTTTTTGTTGTTAAGATTTTGATTTATTAGGTTTTTATGATGACGCTTAATGTTCTATTAAGCGTCTTTTAGTTTTTATATCTAGTCTTTATATCTAGTCTTTATATCTAGTCTTTATATCTAGTCTTTATATGTAGTCTTTATATGTAGTATTTAGGTCGGTATTCCCTCTTAAAGTCAGATAATTCCCCTTTCTTTACATTCCGTAACATTAAAAATTAAAGTTCCCGAAGTTATTGCCGCTAACCCTAGTACAAGACAGATACATATCCATTCTGCGGTACAGTTGAGATGCGAATGGAACTCAATAAAGAGCGTGTCTTACTAAAGAATGACTTAATTGCAGTCTTAATAACAAGGTCTCCAGGAGAAGCGTTATGCCACAAATTATAAATACCAATATTGCGTCCT
>Ga0209290_1000111_pt1 | contig 78856 bp, 61 predicted proteins | sample EN1Hudsemesocosm_2_FD_184632 | JGI IMG/M metagenome (GOLD analysis project Ga0209290, IMG submission 184632) | Methane-oxidizing microbial communities from mesocosms in the Hudson Canyon - EN10B Hudson Canyon (SPAdes) (version 2) | ecosystem: Environmental > Aquatic > Marine > Cold seeps... | reverse complement strand
CAAAATTGATTTCAGAATTTAGGTCGATTGAATCGTCGCCATCTGTGTCATGAAAGCCTTTGTTATATTCAGCGCGACCTTCTTTGGCTCGAATTTCAAGGTCTGTGTAATCGTTATAATCACGCGCTGCCCCAAAGTAACCGAAACCTTCATCCCAGCTATGCTCAAGCGTTGAGTAGGCCGATGGCACATCATTTTTAACTTTCTGTGCGGCACTCGACAAGATACCTTTACCCTCACCTAAGTCATTACTTAGATAGTCACCTGTTCCTTGTGAATAAGTCACTGCCATCAACAAAAATTTCTGAATTAATTGTTGTAGATCAATTGCATTTTCAGTCACATGTGCTGCGAGCGTTTGTCCACCTACTGGATCCAACCTATTCAGTGGGTTCTCCACATTATCAGCCAATAGGCCAAACAAGTACTGAACAAATTCATCAGGCGTAGGGTCTGCATTTAATCCAGTAGCCCAACCTTTTAACTCTTCGTGACGCAAGTCATTATCTTCTCCAGCAAGCTTACCTTTGATATCTTTCCCGGTGGAAATATCACCATAAGTAGGATTTGGTGTAAGCATGACATCAGTTTTATTAAAGGTATAAGCCGTTGCATCAATATCGCTATTTTCACTGCTATAAAGTGAATTCAACTTATCTAAAGCTTCCTGACGGTCAGTAATTTCAGTAAATTCAGTGCTTGAAATCAGCGTTTTAATATCTTCGATCAGCACCTGTCGTGCTATTTGACCAGAATAAGAAACACTTGTATCACCCGCAAAATTTTCAAACTGGCTAGTAAAAGTATAAGTCTCAGGCACTGTAATATCTAAGGCTGCCCCCCTTGAGGTATTCGTATCGTTATCACTACCACAACCAGTCAAGGCTATAGACAGCGTTAGTGCCGATAATGCGAATGTTTTTTTCATAATATATATTTCCGAGTTAGATATTAATCTAAATAATAATGGTTAGCGTTTGTATTGATCGGCATTATAGGTATTCTCAAATGCAAGTCAATATCATTTGCATTTAAAAATAAATAAATTAATGTCTTAAGATTTAAATTTGGAAGTAATTGGAAAGGCTTAGTGACGTGCTTTTTACTTTGAGAGGGTGTATTAAAAATGAGTTATTCAGAGATTCATACATTGAGAACATTGAATAGTTTTTTAGAACAAAAACATATACAGGAGACTAATTTTAAAGACTTAACACGACTATGATTACAGTTAAACCATAGGTCAAATGATGGGCTTAGATTTGAATAGAGCCCCCTCTTAAACTCATACCTAGGCGAGGTAGATATTTCGCTATTTTAACGAAGGATAATTGTAGGTAATGTGTACTTTATCTTTTCACACATCGCTTCACATTTTCAGGCATTAGCTTTCAATCCCATACCTGCGCTTTAATACTTCCAACTTCTCATCACTATACGAATGGTCTATTGATTTTAGGTTTTCCGAGGCAATAAGTGTTTCGTAGGCATGAATAATATCGTATATCCATTTACCGGGTATAAATCTGGTAATTTGTTGCTCTGATATAACCTCTTGATCCCCCTCTCCTTTTAGGTCTAGGTGAAGCGTGAAGACCTCCTCACCAGACTCCAGAACCAATGACAAGTTTGAACTTTTGAAGGTTTCGCCGTAGTAACTGATACAAGCACCACCTCTGTCATAAAACTTCAACTCATAGGTATTATCATTAAGCTTGAATCTTATTGATTGCTCATTGTCTGTATGCGTGATCACTGAAGAATGAATCATACAATGTATCAAACTATCTTCCTTCTCAATCGTTAACGACGGCACGCTAGTAAGACGCCGGTACAAAACTATTAACCGACGATCCAATAACAATACCTTCGCAAGCTTACGACGCTCTTTAATTTCAGAAAAAACTTCTGAGTGATTTAATCGCTCTTGCCTGTCAATTCTCTGTAGGGCTCGATTGATTGTTGATTGTAAGTGGTCAAAAGCTGACCTAACCGACAATAAAGTTAATTCATCATATTTTTGGGACAAAATAAACGCCTACAAATAATTTGTTATGGAGTTAAATAAACTAAATACAATCAAAATCTATGCCACCAAAATCATTAGATATATTGATCACATATTCCAGATTGAGCAATTTTTACTCCAATCATGTCACTAATGCGGAAATTAACTGCCATGCTCACTTTCATTATTGGAAATCTGATGTAAAATTCAGCCCATCTAAGATAAATCTTTTTTATATACTTTGCATACAAATTTAATAGGATTGTTAAATGATTAAGAACTGCTTATTTCCAGTTGCGGGCTATGGAACACGATTTTTACCCGCTACGAAAGCAATGCCTAAAGAAATGCTTCCCGTCGTAAATAAACCATTAGTTCAATATGGCGTTGAAGAAGCAGAAGAAGCAGGCATGAACAATTTTGGTTTTGTTACAGGTCGCGGAAAACGCGCTATTGCCGATCATTTTGACATAAGCTATGAACTTGAACACCAAATTCAAGGTTCTGGCAAAGAAGAGCTACTAACTGATATTCGAGGCCTGATTGAAAACAATACATTTTCATTTACACGCCAAAACGAGATGAAAGGTTTGGGTCATGCGATCTTATCAGGCAAAACCCTGATTGGTGACAACCCATTTGCTGTATTACTTGCCGATGATTTATGCTTTGGAGAAGAAGCGGGCGAAGGCATTCTTAAACAAATGACCAAACTTTATAACCAATTCAGATGTAGCATCGTAGCTATACAAGAAGTACCTGCCGACCAAACGCATAAGTACGGCGTGATTGCTGGTGAGTCTATGAAGGATGGTTTATATAGAATTACCGATATGGTCGAGAAACCTGCACCTGAAGATGCCCCCTCTAACCTCGCTATTATTGGTCGTTATATATTAACACCTGATATTTTCGATATTATTGAGAAAACGCCTGCCGGTAAAAATGGTGAAGTACAAATCACAGATGCTTTAATGACCCAAGCCAAAAATGGTTGCGTATTAGCATACAAATTTAAAGGTACTCGTTTCGATTGTGGCAGTATTGACGGTTTTGTCGATGCTACAAACCATGTTTATAACAACGTTTACAAAGCAGACTAGTATTAAACTCGGCTATTCAAGCGTACGGGGAGATTAACTCGCCTTACGCTTTTAGTATTATGTCGCCATTAACTGTAAGATTAATTCTTTATTCTGCTCATCACTTTTACGATAACGCTTTAATAGTTCCTGCTCATCATCTGATGGAATCAAGCGTTCTATCTCTTCGTCTAAATGTTTAAGTGATTCACTTAAATCAATCTCTTCAGAAAAAGCTAAACCCGGCAAATTAAGTTGCTTAACTTCCCCTAGATTGGGAAACTGAATAAAGTAATCTAAAGTCATCCCTGTTTTAAAGCATAAGTCCAATACATTATCTAGCGTCGGGTAGCATCTTGAGTCTAAATTATCAGACTCCCAAGCCTCCACTACACTTGTATCAACCAAACAAAACTCACCAACATCCTGCTGAGTAAGTTTCTTATTCTCACGTACACTTCTTAATTGCTGATTAAAATGCTTTAAATACTTCATAAATTCCATATGTCGTTAACATCAAAATAACTCTTCGGTAGATAAAAACTTTACCTCCTCGAGAATATTAATAAATATAGCACCTGCTGCGTTCTTTTCGTAGTTAAAATAGTGACTGTTAGTGCGTAAAAATGTAACAAACAAAAATTTGCTATCGCTTAGGCATGATCTGTATCCTTACGCTTTAAATTCCACTCCTGATAGATTCAATAGACCAACCAATGTTAACGATTACTCGCTCTAATAGTGCTGACTACCTTTCATTGTTTCTGAATGACTCGCCGTTAATGGATGTTCGCGCTCCAATTGAAGCGATTAAAGGAAGCTTTCCCTGCTCTGTAAACCACCCCTTATTGGATGATCAACAACGTCATGAAATTGGGATTCGGTACAAAGAGCAAGGCGAACAAGCAGCAATTCAATTAGGCTTAGAACTCGCGACGCCTGAAATACGAGCACACCGATACCAGCAATGGATAAATTTTTGTGAGCAAAACCCTGAAGGTTATTTGTTTTGTTTCCGTGGTGGCCTTCGTTCACGAACTACGCAGCAATGGCTAAAAGAACAAGGTTATGCCTACCCACTTATTACAGGTGGCTACAAAGCTCTGCGGCGCTTTTTAATCGATCAGCTCGATGAAAATATCAAGGCGCTAAAAGTAGTTAGCATTACGGGGCCAACGGGCTCAGGTAAAACACGTGTTTTAAAGAAGATCAATCATCATGTCGACTTTGAAGGTATTGCCCAACACCGCGGGTCTGCTTTTGGCCGCAACCCTCAAGATACTCAACCTTCAAATATAGATTGGGAAAATGCGGTCTCGGTTGGCTTTTTGAAACATCGTCACCATTTCCCTAACGCGCCACTATTCGTGGAAGATGAAGGCAAGCTTATTGGCCGTGTTAGCATGCCAAAAAATTTAGAAATCATGTGTAAAAATAATCCTCTTGTGTTGCTCGAAGAAAGCATGGAGCAACGAGTAATCATGACAACAGAGGATTATATCGATAGTTTATGGCCAGAATATCAGAAGACTTACCCTCTCGATGCTGAAAAATATTTTAGGGAGTATGTGCTTGGTAGCTTATCTCGAATCAAAAAACGCTTAGGCGGCGATCGCTACAAAGAAATGAATGACTGTTTTACATCGGCACTCAAACACTTTTTATCAACCGGTAACAGTGATCAATTCTCGGATGGAATACATATTTTGCTTCGTGATTATTATGATCCAATGTATGCTTACCAGCGTTCAAAGCGTGAAGGGAATATTATATTTAAAGGCAATAGAAGTGAGGTAATCGATTGGGCGAATGACCCAAAAAACAATTTCAAAACATAAAAATACAAATTTTCAAAAATTATTAATTTTTTGAAAACACAATCTGTCGTCGGAGATCCCGACTTATTTAACTCTATTGAACAGTTAAGGCACAAATAATGACACCTTTTATTTTAAGGCGAGCTCTGCTTTCCATTTGTTTTATTCTTTTAAGCTTTTCAGTTAACAACGTACATTCAAAAACCTTTACCTTCACCGCGATTCCTGATCAAGACCAAACGCGCTTAAAGCAACGTTTTGATAAAGTTGCTACCTACCTAGAAGATACACTCAAAATTGATGTAAATTATATTCCGGTTAAAAGTTACAGTGCAGCGATTACAGCATTTCGCAACAACCAAGTACAGTTAGCTTGGTTTGGCGGTTTATCCGGTGTTCAAGCGCGTAGACTTGTACCGGGAAGTCAAGCCATTGCTCAAGGTGAAGAAGACCAGTACTTTAAAACGGTCATTATTGCCAATACCAAAACTAAGCTTACTGAGTCTGAGACCTTACCCTCATCGCCGGATAAATATACCTTTGCTTTTGGTTCAAAAGGCTCTACATCGGGAAGATTAATGCCCGAATTTTATTTACGTAAACATTATCAACAAGCAAGCGACTTAACTTTTAAAAAGATCGGCTTTAGTGGCGACCACAGTAGAACAATCGCACTGGTTCAAACAGGGGCTTACGATTTAGGTGCGCTAAACTATAAAGTTTGGGAACAATCTCTTTTAGATGGCCGGATAGATTTAAACCAAGTAAATGTTATTTGGACGACACCTGAGTATCCTGACTACCAGTGGACAATAAGAGGTGATACACCTGAATTGTGGGGTGATAACTTCATTGATAAAGTACAAAATGCTTTAATAGCAATTGATGAACCTGAACTTCTTAAAGCGTTCCCGCGCACCAAGTTTGTAAAGGCGGATTCGAGCGACTATGAAATTATTCTTCAAACGGCTAAGTCGATTGGGCTTGTAGACTAAGTCATGCTCAAACTTGAAAATTTAAACCTACACTACGGGCATAAACACGTACTTTCTAATATTAGTTTAGAAATTAAACCAGGCGAGTCCGTAGCTGTAGTGGGCGAAAGCGCTAGTGGTAAGTCTACACTTATGAACCATTTGTATAACTTGGAACCTAAGCAGATTGCTTGGTGCCCCCAAGATGAAGCCTTAGTGCCTTCGCTTTCTGCTTTTCATAACATTTATGCAGGCACGCTCAACGAGCACCGTTTTTTCTATAATTTAAGAAATCTAATTCACCCTTACAACACTGAATATGAAAAAGTTAAAGCGATTGCAACCAAACTCGATTTACAACATGTTTTAAAATCATCGGTTGACCAACTTAGCGGAGGCCAAAAGCAAAGAATTAATATTGCTAGGGCTATGATCCAAAAGCATTCAATATTCTTGGGTGATGAGCCAGTATCGGCTCAAGATGACTTTCACAAAGTGAAAATTATCAAAACGATCACCTCTTCATTTAAAACCTGTGTTTTTGTTTTTCATGACCTAGATGTTGCGTTGACGTGCTGCCAAAGGATTATTGGTCTAGCCAAAGGTAAAATACTGTTTGATGAACCTGTTTCTAACGTGACCAAAAAGCAGCTTTCACTCGTTTATAGTCATCACAATACAAGCTTAGAAAAAATACTGATATGACAACTCTCCATGAGTAAAGTATTACAGATAAATAAACCTAAGCGATTCATAACAAGCGCTAAACCCATGTGGCAAAGTAGCCTGTTGTTTATCTTTCTCACCGTCATTTGCCTTCCATTTCTTGAATTCGATTTCGCGCACACCTCACCCATAAGCGAACTTAAACTTATGCTTACAGGGTTAATACAACCCAACTTTGTGATAGATGGTCTAATAAACTCATTAGTAAATACCATTGTTTTTGCTGTTCAAGCTGTTGTTTTCTCTGTTCTCATTGGTTTCATATTTGCTCAATTATATAGCTTTCCCGGCATTCGCTCTTTCATGAGTTTTCTACGTTCAATTCATGAGCTTTTTTGGGCGTTAATTCTTATACAACTTTTTGGTTTAACCAATTTGACGGGTATTTTGGCGCTTGCGATCCCATTTAGTGCTACCTTTGCACGGGTGTTTGCCGAAATTCAACAAGAAACATCGAAGCAAAACTACCACCAAATAAAAGGTTCGCATTTTAGTCGCTTTATTTACACGACACTGCCTCTAGCTTGGCCAAGGTTAGCTAATTACTGCCGTTATCGCCTTGAATGCGCCTTACGCGCAAGTGTTGTACTTGGATTTATCGGGCTACCCACCATTGGGTTTCAACTTGAAGGTTATTTAAAGCTTGGTCACTACAAAGAAGTCGCTGCACTCGTTTATATTTTTATTGGCCTCGTTTTAACTATGCGCCTTTGGGCTAATCGTTTTGCTCTCCCACTTCTTTTTTTATTGTCTATTATTTGGTTACCCCCTACGACTTCAACGACAAATAATGTCGAGGTTAATTACAGTCCAATCGATGAAAGCACCTGGAAAATAGAAAATTTAAACCGTTTTATTGAAGATATTACGCCGACACCACTTAAAAGCACTCTTTACACACACATTGAGGAAAACGAAACTAGTACGATCACTGCTTTAGGACAGTGGTTTTATTTTATTTTTGAAACACAAATATTACCTGGTCTTGGATATACCCTTTTACTTGGTCAATTTGCATTTGCCTTATCAGCAGTACTTGGCTTACTTTTATTCCCCTTATTGTCTAAACATATTATTAAACCTAAATACTACCGAACTATCGGGGACCTAGCGCTAACCTCTCTTCGATGTCTCCCTGAATTGCTACTCGCCTTTATTGCATTGATCATTCTTGGCCCATCATTATTACCAGGTATTCTAGCTATTGGCATTCATAATGGAGCGTTAATTGCACATTTAGTCGGTTTGCATAGCAATGAACTAAACTTGCGCATCGATACAAGCTCAGCTCCCAATACTTACTTTTTTGAGCTATTGCCACGACTCTATGGCCAGTTTCTATCATTTACCCTGTACCGAGGTGAAACCATTCTGCGTGAAACAGCTATTTTAGGCATTTTAGGCATCCCTACCCTAGGTTTCTTCATCGACTCAGCTTTTGAAGAGTTTCGTTTAGATCGTGCTTTTTTACTGATACTCGTATCTGCAATGCTGAATATTACGGCAGAAATACTCGCGACAAAATGCCGTAAATATATCCACACTCACAAACCGAGCCATGCTAAGAGTTCGCTAGCCCTTGATAGGAATTAGCCATGATTAAACTTACCCCCATTGTAAAAAGCTTAGTATTAGTGGGTGGAGGCCATGCGCATGCACTTGTTATCAGGATGTGGGCCATGAATCCTTTACCCGGTGTGCGTTTAATATTAATCAGCCCCAACTGGCAAACCCCATACTCCGGAATGCTTCCAGGCCTGCTCGCTGGACATTATTCTAGTGATGAAATTCATATTGATTTACGAAAAGTTTGTACTTGGGCAAATGTTCGTTTTATTGAAGATCACGTCGTTTCACTTGAGCGCGAAACAAAGACTTTAGTCCTCGGTAATCATCCCAATATTAATTATGACACCCTCTCTATTGATATAGGCTCTACACCTGACTTACGCATTCAGGGTTTAAATGAGTTTGCGCAAGCAGTAAAACCAATCGATCAATTTCATCCTCGTTACTTAGCTTGTATTGAACGCTGTCGTATCGCGATGTCACCCCCTAATAAAACATTAAAGGTTGTGGTTGTTGGCGGTGGCGCCGGCGGTATTGAGGTTGTGTTGGCGATGGCAAAAGCGCTGTCGGGCATTAAAAAAGTAGAGACTACCCTCGTAGTTCGAGGAAAAGAAATACTAACGGGCTATCCTCTTAAGGTATCTCAACAAGCGATGAAAGCGCTCCACTTGATGAATGTTAAACTGGAAACAGACTTTGATGTCATCCGTGTTGAGAAGAACAGCTTAGTTAATACTAAAGGTAAAACAATACAAGCAGATGAAATATTCTTCTGCACACAGGCAATAGCGGCCGAATGGCCTAAATTATCAGGATTAGAGTGTGACGAAATAGGCTTTATTTCGGTAAGCAAAAATCTTCAATCAATGAATGACAAAAGTATTTTTGCTGCGGGAGATATCGCAAATATGCTTCTTTCTCCTAGACCAAAAGCAGGCGTGTATGCGGTTCGTCAAGCGCCTGTATTATTTGAAAATCTGAAACGCCATTTATTGAACAAATCATTAAAGCCATATGTTCCGCAAGATAGCTTCTTTAGTTTGTTATCTTTAGGGAAAAAGAATGCGTTAGCCGCTAGAAACTCAATAACACTCACTTATACGCCACTTCAACCTTTGATGTGGCGCATAAAAAATGCAATTGACCAAAAGTTTATGGCCAAATTTAATAAGTTACCGCCATTAAATATGTCATCAAGCGCTGAAATAGATAGCCGCTTAGTAAAAGACTACGAGTATGTTCAGATTAAGCATCATAATATTCGATGCGCTGGTTGCGGTAGCAAAGTAGGAAGTACAATACTACGAAACGTAATTTCTAACATTATGGGCGAACAACAATTTAAACCTGAAGATGCCGTCATCATAAATACGCCAGATAATATTTTATTACAAACTGTCGATCAAATTACAAGCCCTATCGATAACCCCTATTTATTTGGAAAGGTGGCAACATTACATGCACTAAGCGATATCTTTGCAATGAATGCCACACCACAGAGTGCGCAAGTATTATTAAACCTACCTTTCGCAAGCACTAACATCCAAACACAAGAAATGACTTTAGTCATGCAAGGTGTACTTGATGTACTCACTGAGCACGATTGCCATTTAAGCGGTGGACATACAGCTGAAGCAAAAGAACTCAGCCTTGGTTTAGTTGTGAACGCACTGCCACACCTAAACAAACCACTTTTTAAAAACGACCGTTTGAAAGCTGGCGATACTTTAGTCATTACAAAACCTATCGGGACAGGCGTAATTTTAGCCGCTCAGATGCAAAATAAAGAAAACGATCATTGGTGCTATCGTGGTGAGTGGCATAATGCAGCAGTCGACAGTATGTTGATTAGTAACAAAGAGGCTGCGGACATTTTTTCAGAGCTTGATGTTGAGTCATGCACAGACATAACTGGTTTTGGGTTGATCGGTCATTTATGTGAAATGCTGGAAGCTAGTCAATGTAAAGCTGAGATCAATCTCAATAACGTTCCTTTATTATTGGGCGCAAAAGAATTGTCACGCAAAAACGTTCGAAGCTCTTTATTTCCACAAAACTATGAAATCGTAAACTCCTTGTCCATTTCAGACAACGTAAATGAACACCCATCTTACCCTCTATTATTTGACCCACAAACCTCTGGCGGACTGTTAGCGGGTTTGAGTAACCAAGCTTTCGATAAGTTAAAACAACGCACCGATATCGAGTTCTACGTAATTGGGAAAGTAACTGAGGATCAGACACAATGGGATCTAAATATTTTATAAAAATAATTTATACACCACCCTCTAAAAAATTAGAGGGTTAGTTGAATTTAGCTAGCAGCCATTTACCGCCGAAACAAAGAGTGTTGAATACATTTCAGCCGTAAATAAAATTGGATTCCCCCCTGCTGAAGGGTCATTAGCCGCCATCATACCAACCAGTTCTGCTTGTGAGTCATCAATATCAAGCGAACTAAGCGCATGAGGAATATTAAGGTTTCGACGCATTTCAAACACCCAGTACATAAAACCATCAAAACTAGCGTCTTCCAAATCAATATAGCGTGCTAATCTTTCGATTTTACTTTCAATTTCATCTCTGTTGGCTTTTAGTACATATGGCATTAAAATCGCATTGAGTAAGCCATGATGCGCCCCATAAAGCGCCCCTAATGTATGCGCAATGGCATGCATGGCTCCTAAACCTTTTTGAAAAGCTGTTGCTCCCATACTAGAAGCCACTAACATTTGCATTCTAGCTTCTAAGTCACCCCCGCCTGCAAACGCCCTTGGTAAATACTCTTTAACCAGCCTAATACCTTCTACAGCGATACCTTCGGCCATCGGGTGATACAAAGGAGAACACAATGCTTCTAAGCTATGAGAAAGCGCATCCATCCCAGTCGCAGCGGTAATGTTAGCAGGTAAACCAATCGTTAACTCAGGGTCTAGAATTACGCGTTGGGGTAACATTTTTGGGTGAAAAATTATTTTTTTCACTTTACTATCCACATCTGTTATTACTGAGGCGCGCCCTACTTCTGAACCTGTTCCTGCTGTAGTTGGCACAGCGACAATAGGAGCAACCCCTTGCTCATTAACATTCATCCAGTTATCGCCGATGTCTTCAAAGTCCCAAAGAGGTCGACTTTGCCCAACCATTAATGCAACCGCTTTCCCCGCATCTAAAGCAGACCCGCCGCCAAAAGCAATCACACCATCGTGATTTCCCTTTTTATAAGCCTGCACACCGTCTACAATATTTTGACCTGTCGGATTCGCTTGTATATTACTAAATACACCACAAGACAGCCCTGACTCAACACATGCATTTTGTACAATTGAAACCATTGGTAAAACAGCTAAGCCTGGATCAGTGATTATTAACGGCGCCGTGATTCCCAGATTTTTACACACATCCGGTAACTCGACTATACGCCCAGCACCTGTATAAATGCTGTTGGGATAATTCCAGCTTGCCGTTAGCTCTGTCATAAAGCACCTATGATAGTTTAGTTTTAATATGAAATGATTTTAAACGTGTGAACGCATTAAAGCCTTCTGATGAAAGTGTACAACCACGCCCCGTATTCTTAACACCTGTCCAGGCAAGCTCAGGGTCTAGAAAGTCACATCGATTTACAAAAAATGTACCTGTTTCTATTTTTTCACCCAGCTCAATAGCCTTATCAATATCGGCAGAAAAGATAGCAGCGCTAAGACCAAACTCACTATCATTCATCAAATGAACAGCCTCCTCATCAGAACTAACTTTCATAATACCGACTACGGGTCCAAAACTTTCTTCAGTCATCACTCGCATATTGTGATTCACATTTGTTAATACTTGAGGCGCCATGTATGCAGTACCTTTTTTATTGAGGCTGAAACTATAAGGATCTACCTGTGGTATAGCCCCTTGCTTCATCGCATCTAATATTTGGCTTCTAACAAACTCCGCGGCACTATCGCGCACTAAGGGGCCTAAAGTAGTGCCTGGGTCGTCTGAGCGCCCTAACTTATATTGCTTTACCTGCGCTACAAATTTTGAAACATATTCATCGTAAATCGATTCATGAACATAAACTCGTTCAATCCCACAACAGGATTGCCCTGAGTTAAAAAAAGCACCATCGACAGTACTCTCAACCGCATAATCTAAATCAGCATCACTTCGAACATAAGCGGGGTCTTTGCCGCCTAATTCTAGACCGACACCAATAAAGCGTCCTGCTGCAGCCTTTTCGATTTTTGAGCCCGCAGCTACCGAACCAGTAAAAGCCACACCTGAAATTTCCTTAGACTTTATCAGCACTTCAGTATTAGTGTGATCCATATGCAAGTATTGAATCACGCCTTCTGGAAAACCTACACATTCAAAAGCTTCAACAATTCTTTCAGCACATAAAGGTGTTTGAGACGAATGTTTTAGAATAACGGCATTACCCGCTAATAACGCTGGGATAATGGCATTAATAGGTGTGTGAAGCGGATAATTCCAGGGTGCAACAACAAGCACAACCCCTACTGGTTCACGCTTTATATAACGATCAAACCCTGTTTTATCATTAAGCGTCACTGGGGCCAAAGCATCATCAGCAATTGAAATCATATAATTTGACCGATCCGCAAAACTGACAACTTCACCCTCTGCATACCTGATTGGCCGCCCCATTTGCCAACATAACTCCTCTGCTATCTCTCCTTTACGCGCCACAAATGCCTTTATGGCTTTAGAGCAAAGCTTTTTTCTTTGTTGCAAAGGTATACTTTTCCAATTTTTTTGAGCTGTATGCGCTAACTGTAAAGCCGCATTAATTTGACCAATGTCAGCATAATCGCGTTGCACGTAAAGTGAACCATCTATAGGCGAGTATGTTTTTAGTGTTTCTGTCATCATTGCACCTCGTTAAACTGTACTTATAAATATAGCTATATTCTAGAAAATGTTAATTTAAAATTAGTATTTAAAAGCTATTTTTATAGTGTATGAATCGATGTATGGATTCCAGCATCGTGAAGAGTACACTGCTTTTTTCGATTTTTTTCATTTGCACGACTAAATTTATGCTTGCCAAACGACTCGCCTCCTCATTCACACTAATTTTCGCTATACTATTTAGTCTAATTCAGCAGATGATAAAACTTGCTGTTACTCTCCTAACTTATAACACTAATTAGAGGTTCATTTGACTCATTTTCGCCCCTGCATAGACTTACACCAAGGTAAAGTTAAACAAATTGTAGGAGGTAGTCTCAACGACAAAGGTGCTGACACAAACTTTGTGAGTTCTTACGACGCAGCTCACTATGCTCACCTTTATCAAACCAACAAATTAATGGGCGGCCATGTCATCGCATTAGGCCCTGGCAATCAGCAAGAGGCTCTAAATGCTTTAACTGCTTGGCCAAAAGGTTTACAGTTTGGTGGTGGCGTTAATAATGAAAACGCATCGATATTTCTAGAAGCTGGCGCTTCTCACGTTATTGTGACCTCTTTTTTATTTGAAAATGGACAACTCTCAGAAAAAAAATTAGAGGCCATTAAACAAGAAACAGGTATTGATCGCCTTGTACTGGACCTTAGCTGCAGACGAACTGACTCAGGTTGGAATATAGCCACCGATCGCTGGCAAACCATTACAGAAACTCAAATAACCCAACAAAATATAAACGAGCTAGCCAATCATTGTTCAGAATTTTTGATTCATGCCGCCGATGTTGAAGGTCTACAGTCTGGAATTGACCAAGATCTAGTCTCTTTACTTGGAGAGTTCACACCGATCCCTGTAACCTATGCAGGCGGTGCCAGGTCTCTTAAAGATCTTGAACTCGTAAATAGGCTATCTAAAGGAAAAGTAGATCTCACCATTGGTAGTGCTCTAGATATATTTGGTGGTCATGGTATCACTTTAGAAGAATGTATTAGCTGGAACACACACAAGTCTAAAATTTAGCCGAGAAGGAAACCCAGGTCACAGCAGCCCCGCATATCTAGAAATCAAGCGATTAATTCTAACGCTCTAATCGCTTATTGATTCTTCAAAATGTGTCGAGTATCAATCTTGTCTCATAAATAAGTACGTATAATAAGCTCATTAACAATATTTCTATGCTGCGCATCAAAAGGAATCATAAATTCATGCCTGCTTTTCTAAAAACTTTGTTTTATCCAACTATTAGTCTAACTATTTTATTACTAGTTGGTTGCAGTCGTGATAACCCACTTAATGTACCCGATGAATATACCGAGCCCGATGAAATAATCTGTGCAGTAACAATACCTGAACTTGAATTGTTGACAGATATCACTATCACGGACACTGAGCTAAGCTTTCCATCCACTCTAATCATAGATGGAGAAGAAGTTCCCGTAGACTTTCTATTCTTCAGCCCTGATAATTTCGACTATACAGCCGAGGTTGGTCATTTAATAAATTCTGTTGTTATTACACCAGTCCCTTTGGATAAGTTGACCTATGATCTTGCGGCTTTTAATGACCAAATTCCTACAGGAAGTGAACCCTCAGTCGTAACTAATGCAATCATTGGTATCGACTCAATTTCTTCCATCGAAGTCAAATTAAATGGTATTGAAATCGACCCAGGAAATATAAATTCAACTATCGCCCTTTTAGAAGAATCAACAACCGTCACAATTTTAGTGCGCGCTAAATATGAAGTACGAGTTAACGAGCCCGACAAAGATGGTATATGCGCACCTGTATTTACGAAAGATACTGACGGAGACACAACCGAGATACAAGAAACTGTACAAGAGATTCAACTTTCAACCTATACAATTGAAATTGACTACAATTCCAATACACTATTGGTTTCCAGTATTGAATTATCTAGTGACATCAGTGCAACAGATGACGAATTTGGTCACGCCATTAGTTTAGGAAGATCTTTTGTGCCCAACCCCATAAACCCACCTACGATTGGCGCAGCGATTGGTGTACCTCATGCAACAATTAGCACTGAAGACAGTGGTGCCATCTATTTTTACGATCAAGTTGATAATAATTTTGGTGATGCCGTATTAATCTCAGCAGCCAACGCTGACCCTGGGGATCTATTTGGATATTCTGTATCATTATCTGATGGTTTTATAGCTGTAAGTGCACCAGGAGAAGACAGCTTTAGTGAGGGTATTTATTCTGGGTTAGATAGCCTTCCCCCTGAAACCAGTAACGCAGCTGAATCATCAGGAGCCGTTTACTTATTTGAAAAAAATCTAAATTCACAAAATGATGAATGGAGGCAAACTACTTACATCAAACAACCTTCAATTCAGCTCGGGCTTGTAAACTATGATATTGGGTTTGGCAAAAAAGTACTTATTCAAGGAAACCTATTATTAATTGCTGCGCCTCAACAAAAAGTCACAACTGAAATAGATGGTACCGCCATTGATGTTAACTCTGGTGCAGTTTATGTTTATAGGTACAGTTCCTCAACTTGGAATCTTGCAGCAACTTTACAATCAGAAACGGCTGGCTCCAATGATGGCTTTGGCAGTGCCCTATCAATTCACGATGGTTATATTTTAGTAGGTGCTCCGAATGAAAATAATGGAGCGGGCGGCGCCCATCTATTTGCACCTTCCGGCGGTTCCTGGCTGTATTCTGCACACCTCACCGCATCAAATAGTAACCCTGGTGATGCATTTGGTACTTCTGTAGCCATGGGCTCTACAAAGATATTTGTTGGGGCACGTCTAGAAGATAGCTTTGGCGAAGGTCTTAATCGAAACAAAGCGGATAACAGCTTAGAAAATTCAGGAGCCGTATATGGTTTCTCAATAGACGAGCTAGATGATCCTTGGATAGAATTTGTATACATTAAAGCGGATACCCCTTTGAATGGTGCTCAATTTGGTTATGATATTAAATTTGAAGCTGGTAGCTTAATTATAGGGGAGCCATTTCGATCGAATGAAAACTCTCAAGGGCAATTCTATATATACAAATTGAATGAAAAAGAACTACAACAAAGCTTTAGCTTTCCATTTGAATTATTACAAGACGGTATTTCTAACGATAATACTCAAATGAACGCTCGCTTTGGCTCTAGCCTTGCTTTATTCAAAGGTATACTCGCTGTTGGCGCAAACGGCTTTACAAACAGAGAGACAGGTGTAAGCAAGACTCATTCAGGAAAAGCTTATTTTCTTAAATAATCTAAAACACCTAATAGCGCTATCATCAAAGTAAGAAAAGCAGGTAGAAATATTACCACCTGCTTTTATTACTCTTTATTTGAATGATTGCCCTTTTAATATTCGGCTATTAGTCCCAATTACACGCCCTTCACTATGTTCGCTCATATTTTTGAGCTCGATAAATCAGAAATCGACACGGCCATAAACAAATATTCTACAAATATCACAAAAGAAGTTTGATCTCTCAAATTGTTTGCTAATATTAGGGTAGTTCACCATAAAAAATCATGACTAAAGAGCTCTTGTAAACCCAATGAAAAAAACACAAGCGGTTAAAGAAATTTTAAAAAAACAAAACATTACTAGTTGGTATCAACCTATTGTTAATGTTGATACCACCGAACTACTCGGGTGGGAAGCATTTACCCGTGGACCTTCGAATGGACCCTGTGAAGATGCGCCATCATTATTTGACTCAGCAGCTCAGGCAGGGGTGCTAAAACCCTTCGACCTGCTTTGCTTGCATAATGCAGCCCTGTGTTTTGAGCAACTACAGCTTGAAAGCAAACTTTTTGTTAACCTTACAAATGAAATGATCATTGCCAGTAGTGGGAAATTAAAAGAGCAAGTAGGCGCGCTCATTTCAAACAATGAAATTCCACCCTCAAGAATTGTCTTAGAAATTGACGAACGCAGTGCAAGTAAAAATATAAAAGAACTACTTATTGCCGCTCACTTTTTCCAAGAACAGGGTTTTGAAATAGCCCTTGATGACTTAGGTTCTTCAGGAGCTTCACAAGCCTTATGGTCAGAACTAAAACCTGATTACGTTAAAATTGACCGTCGCTTTATCCAAAATATAAACGGTAGCGCAGCGAAACAAGACGTTGTGCGCGAGATTATTGCCGTTGCCCGCTCTGTTGATTCAATTATCATTGCGGAAGGCGTTGAAACACAAGCTGAACTTGATACCCTTAAAAATCTAGGTATACCCATCGTACAAGGGTATTTGATACAACGTCCTGAACTTTCACCTTTACGCCCTAATTTGGATGCTTTCACATCTAGTTCAAGTGGTTCACCATCCTCACAAAACATAAATTTAGCTTGCGACCTTGTTGTATCAAAAGAAAAAGTTGATTCAGAAGATTTAATTAAAGATGTTCTTAAGATTTTCGAAGAAAAGGTATTCTTAAGTTCATTAGCCGTATGCCACAATGACAAAATCATTGGCATGGTACATCGCACTTCATTTTTAGCGAAACTAAGTACCCGCCAACGAAGAGACGTATTAATCAATAAACCTATATCGAGCGAGATGGATACGGAGTACCTGAATATCGACGCTCATTTGCGTTTAGAGCAAGTTAGCCGTCTTGTAACAGCTAAGGCGCGTATTCATGCTGAACACGATTTTGTCATAACCAGTCAAAATAAGTTTCTAGGGATTGGCACAGCAATGGATTTGCTCAGAAGAATTACACAACTTCGCACAGATCCCGACCGTCATGCGAACTTGCTCACCATGTTGCCAGGAAATATTCCATTAGGAGACTGTGTAAATGAACTCTTAAATAAAAGCAGTGATTTCACTATAATTCTTCTGGACCTTACAAACTTTAAACCTTTTAATAATCATTACAGCCATACAAAAGGCGATGAACTACTAATCATCTTTTCAGACTTATTACGAAAGCATATTAATAGTGAAACAGATTTTGCTGGACACATTGGTGGTGATGATTTTGTTGCTGTTCTTAAAGATGAAAATTGGCAAGATGCTCTAAGCTCACTGTTCACAGAGTTTAATCATAAAGTGGTAAGTTTCTACACGAAAGAAGATCAAGAACTTGGGGGTATTCAAAGTACAGATCGTTTTGGTGATGATCGGTTTTATGATTTTGTTACCTTATCCGCAGGAGCCATGACGATAACTGACGAATATTTTGACTCTTTCCAACCATTATTAACAAATATAATAAAGCTTAAGCAAAGAACTAAGCGCCACAAGAAACTACGCATTGCACACCAATACAAAAACAAGGTTGATCTTCACTCATTCGTAGAAGGTAAGTTTGAAAAGGTCATCACTGAAACAATTGAAACAGAGTAACGCTACCGCTTTCCATGTGATTTAACCACACGTTTATGTGTCGTTTTAGGCTTAAGGTCTTCACTAGCTTGTTCAAGCCAAAACACTGTGTCGATATAAGATAAAAATCGTTTAAGATACTGCGGTGAAAGAGATTGCATTGTTGATAACGAACGTATTGCCAGCATATGAGGATTGATAGGCCCTGGATTATTAGGGCCATCCTTAATCGCTTGCCTCACTACTTTTTCAGCATTAAATGCTTCTTGAGATTCTCTAAATAACCGCGTCGACTTAAGTTCATTTTTTTTGGGACGAGTGCAAGTTTCATTATCGGAATATGTCTTTACACACTCATTTTCTTGAGTTTGAAGTAACTCAAGAAACGAAGGCGCACTCTGATTGTCAGCACTCTCACCTTGATGAAGCAAAAGGTTGGTCAGTGTACTTAACACACCTGCACCGCTAGCGCGTGTCAAACGCGCTTCAAGTTGTGTTAACGCTTTAACGTTATAATGCCGCCCAAGCCGCTCAACCTCATTACTCGATTCGGGAAAACTCATTTTAATACGATTGCTTAACCCCACCATAGCCTCTTCTGCTAATGATAAATCAGACTGATAACTGGTAAGCATTTTATTTACTTTTGACATAAGCATTAAGGAAACAGGGCTTCTTTGCTTTACCGCCCTGTTATAAATAGATGAGATGTACCGAAAACGTGTTTCATCGAAGCGATTTTTGCCTTGTTCAACAATCAAAGAAATTTGCTCACCACAGTCAATGTCGTTTGTATCAGTCATTTATAACCGTATCCAAAGCACTAGAAACAAGTGGAACGGGCGCCATTTCAACCCGACGATTTTTTGATCGCCCCTCTGCGCTTTCATTCGAAACTGTTGGGTTTTGTGCTCCAAATGCTGCAGCAAAGACCATAGAATCAGGCATACCTTCTTCAATCAGGGTACGGGTGACCGTTAACGCTCTCTGTGCAGAGAGCTCCCAATTATCTTTGTATCGGTTATTCCCTTTCTGAATAGGCAGGTCGTCTGTAAAACCACTAACCATTAATAACTGCTCTCGATCATTCAGATAAACTGTCAGTGGAGTAACTAGTGTTTTAAGTAGATCTCGACCAAGAGGCTGTAATTGATCAGAATTTGAAGAAAAAAGGACACTCCCACTGATACCTATTCGTCCATTCTGTAAAGTGACTCGACCTGTCGCTAAAGGATCCGACAAGGCCTCCTCAAGCGCTATCCTCCGTTGTTCTTCAACTTGACGCTTTACGACCTCTTCTTCAAGTGATTGCGCAATCTCCAGCTGAAAACCTAAAGCCCATACCAAGAGCAATACAAACACTCCAACCAGCCCCGCCATCAAATCGCCAAAAATTGCCCAAATAGGTGGTTCACCCGAGAAGCTATCTTCAAGCTCTTCCATTACACAACCTCAGCATTAGCATCAGCATTAGCATTAGCATTAGCATTAGCATTAGCATTAGCATTAGCATTAGCATTAGCAATTTTATTTTTACTTTTGGAATCAAACCGACTTAACTGATCAATAATGCCTTGCTGGGATGACATACTATGGTCAATAATCTCGCGCGCTTGCGCAATGTAATAAGCCATTTGCTCATCACTTTTATTCGAAGATGTATTGAGTGATTCCTCAATTCGGGAAAGGTTTTCAATCAGGCAGCCGGTTGATTGATTAAAGAGTTCGACAGAGTGACTAAACGCATCACCTAAGCTAGCCATTTCAACAGCGCTGCCAGAGAAATGATCGGATATAACGGTTAATTTATCGACCTCAGATTCGACATGCTGGGTAAAATGACTCCCTACATCTTTCAACATATTTGATGATGAGTTCACAAGTTGCTCAACAGCATCTCGCTGGCCAATCGAGTTTTGCTCCAAAGAGTTAAACAAGGAGTCTAACGATTCAATAATTTGTGCTCGCTCTTCAAGCAAAGTGTTATCCCGCTCAATGTTATTTGATATCTCTCGTCGTAAATGACTAATTACTTCAGCCGCTGCACGAGGTGTTTCTGATGCAGTTTCAATCAATCGAGTCATTGGAGCTTCCAAAGCACTACCCAAAACAGCTAACTGAGTTCCGACTGTTGTTTCTAACTTAGCTAACTGTTCAGTAGCATGTATGCCTCGTGTGAGCTCTGCGTCAACTAGCAATTTAAGCTCTTTGCTAACCATAGTAACGATTTCATTGACCCGAGCTTCATAACTACTTAGCCATTCAGACTCTGTTTGCATCCTCATTGCCACAAGCTCTTCTGAGGCTATCAGCATTTTAGATATTTCAGTCATCATCACTACTGAAGTCGACTTTGTATTTCCGACAACTTCAGTAACAGCCAACTGTAGCTTTTCTGATAAACATTCGTGTAGGTTGATAGATGTATCAGTGGATGACTGCCAATTATCCATAAGTAAAGACGATACTGCTTCTAATTGCTCAACTGCTCCATCAAAATGAATCAGCTGTTGCGCATTAACTTGCTTTAATTCCTCAGAGAATATAGAAGTAGTTTTTTCAAGTTGTTTGTTTACTTGGTTATGTGTGCTTTCAAGTGACTCATACCATACTTCAAGACGCTTTTCGTTATCATTGGCCTGTCCTTTCAGTAAAGACTTGCTGCTTTTGTCAAAAGATTCAATTAAAGAAGTGCTCTTGAACTGAAAAGAGTCATTAAAAGAAGTGAATGCACTGTTCATTTCTTTCACAAAGTCTTTGTTAGAGCGCTCATGCTCTAACAGCCCTGCAGACCAAGATGAACTAGCTTCATCCGAAGCCTTTATAACTTGCTTTGATATAGCGTCTAATTGTGCGTTGGTTGTCTCGGTAAGATTCTCATGCGTATCACTAACGCTTTTAGCAACACGATCAGATATATTTAAAATGGCGTCTTTAAATATAGGCAGAACAGCTTCACTTGTTAATCGTCCGCTTTCACTTATACTCTCGCTTAGTGATTCCCCAACAGAAAAGGCAAGTTCCTTATAGTTTTGTTTTACTGAATTATGAAATGCCTCTTGATCGGACACAAGTTTCATTCCAAGTTTTGAGCCCATTTCCTCTATCTTAATAGTTAATAATTCAAGTTTATCAACTACTTCGGGGAAGGCATGCGCCTGATTTTGTAATGCTCTATACGTTTCTTGACGATTAAATGATAACGAGAACGTTCGTAAAACAGTAGAAATCTTTGAATCTAAGATACGTGTTACCAACATTCTATCTCGACGACTCAAGGTCGATAAAAGGCCAAGCATTGCTGAAGCCGCTACGCCTGCTACAGAGGTGCCAAATGCGAGACCAAGCCCTTTAATCGGTGCTGCTAATCCAGCCCTAACTGCTTGTAGCTCTGTTGTACCTTCTAAAGCAATAACAGCACCTTTTAAGGTGTCTACCATTCCCGCAAAGGTTCCTAATAAGCCCAACATAACAAGTAAGCCAACAAGATAAGGGCTTAATACCGGGGCGGGTAAAGGCACACGTTCACCTTCGATACGTAAACGTACTGAATTTAATAACGACGGGTGAAGTTTTAATAAGCGCTCATCTAACTTAGTTTCTGAAAGTGATTCACCCTTCGAAACCGAAGACAAAAAACTACGAAGTGTTAAAGTGGCGCTTCTAAATTGAATAAGTTCTAGAAAGCCAACGACATATACACAGGCGATTATCGAGATAATTGTGAGTGCTAACGGGTTGGTACCAACAAACCCCATTCCCATCCAAGCTATGACACTTGCTCCCAATAAAAATGCAGTGGTAAAAACAAATCTCATCATATTTTTTTCTCGATCTCTTCGTTATATGCTTCAACTAAGCCAATAATAGGTTGTAATCTCACTTCAAACTCAGCCAGAAGTAACTGCTGCATTTCAGAATAAAACTGTGTAAGCCAACCATTTTCATTGATCCAAAGTATGGGGTTATCAACAGAGTTACACGTTTTAAATGTTTCACAGTACTCTGAATAAAGTTGTTCAAACCTGACTTTTAAAATTTTTGGCACGACCGAGAAGCGTTTTCGAGTATGTAACATCATACTTTGGCTAAAGGTTTTATCTAATTCTGCCAATTGAGCAAGATTTAAAGAGTGCTCTGAAATCACCTTGCGCACAAACGAACGTAATTTTTCTATTTTGAAATCCAGCTCGCTTTGATGCAATAAATAAAAACGTTGATATTGGTCAAAATTTATAGCTTCTTCGATCGAAGTATCGGTCTTTGGTCTAGGCAATTTAAACTGAATAAAAACTGCTTTAGAATCAAAGCTCTTTAATATTGATTTTAAAACAATAGATCTTTGATTCAAAAATTCTTGAACGAGACTGTCACATTGAACCAGTTCTATGCCTTCTGTTTTCTTATGCAACATTTTTGGAATAGCACGAAGTGACTCAGAAAGCGTAACAGAATCAGAAAGATCAACTAATAAACCAAGCCGCTCAGCAAAGTTTTTATGTGCGATCTCTATATTTGAGATATTGTACTCAGATAAAAACCTTACAAGCTTAGAGCCTCTAATGGGGTTATGCTTTGTAGCTTGGGCCATATTTATCCACAATAAAGGAAGTTACCACTAAAACGAACCACATTAGATATGCGTAATATATATTTTGGTAAATAATTTCGTGCCATTATCGCTATTTGCCTGAAAGATTCAAGGGACAAATACCCATCAACAAATCACCATTCACTTATTTATGTCGTTACGTGACCTCCATCTCTAGTAGGTTTGCATAAGCTGAAACCCTCGACTGCTGTATCAAGTTGAAATTATAGAAAATATGTACATTAAAAAGTTGATTTTATAAAGGCGAAACGTATAACATTGTTAAAGAGCTGCCTTTTTAGAATAGGCAACCTAAATACAAATTTAATAGCATAATGGAACCTTACTATTAACCCTATACATAACATTAAGTTGATTAATTGGGCTGAACGTCGAATTAAACGTCGACATAAAGCACCCGATTTACAGATTTCAATTAAGTCCGCTGGTCTAACAAAGTGGTTCGCGCCCTCTTTCGATGTTTTTTGCCTTGATATCAATCGTTATGGCATGGCGATTAAGTCAAAAAGGCCATTAAGGCCAAAAGAAAAAGTGACTATCGCTTTTAAAGGCAAGTATATTTCGCAATCAAACGTATCTGCTGTCGTGACAGAATGCTCTAAAGTTAAAAACACATTTCGTATCAGCATTGTGTTTAGTTATGCACTCGAAAATAAAGATTATTGCAGAAAAACTGATAACGCCTTATCCAGAATCGAAAGTTTGTACAGCAACAATCCAGAAATTCAGCATAAGAGTAATAATTAAAAGAAACTTAGATTTATAAAAAAGAATAATAAACTACTTTTTCAATGCTATGATTCACTTAATAATGTAGAACGCTTACTCATTATTAAGTCATTATCCGCTAAAAAACGACTCACTTTCTGGCCCGTTTTACTTCTATTGCCTTTCGGGAATAAGAATAAACAAGGCTTATCAATATACCTATCGATAAATATCTCCAAAAATTTCTCATCAGCCTCTTCGGATAAAAAAACAATCCATGCTGTAACATTATCAAAAAAGGAATACTGGTTAGAAATAAAATTTCTAGGATGGTTAAAATACTTTAAATTAGTATTGTGCTGCCTAAGTTCAGATAAAATAAGTGCTGAATATATTTTAGTATCGGAAAATACGCCAAGGCTATTAGAGAAATCACCTTTCGCTAAAGACTCATTAAAAATAGGAGTGTTTTTAATGACTTCAGAAGAGCTTAACCCTTCCTCCACCTGAATATACAAATCTGATTCGTTATTTTTAGTCGGTGAATAAGCGCCTGATGAAAACTGGTCAATACTTATAATCGGTCGTCGTACAGAGTCTGAAGACTCAGTACTCACTTTTAAAGCATCACGAGAATTCATCCATGCTTTAGTGACCTCGTGCTTCTCGGGTAGTTTCTTATTTGAGATCGTTCGGTAATCCTCGTAAGAAAGAAACCTCATATCTGCTTGCTTCTTTGAGCGAAACAATCGTTTAAACATAGCAAATCCATTTACTTTTGAAATTGGTACTTTAATTACCAATTTAACTTAACATAAGCTATGTTTTCACCGCTTAGTTATGACTTATCTTATTGAGAATGATTTTTCTCACTATGGAAGGTAATGAAATCATTTCTGTATACAAAAAGCTTGTTAGAAATAATGATTTTGTATGTATTGTGAAGAAGGTCTCGACATATTCTATCGTAATTTAAAATTCACCTTATACATTACTCGCCTTTGATACCAGTAACAGCACTATTACATGGCATCAAATTCAGTAAGCAACACCTTAAAGACTGCGTTCCTTTTTTCTAAGGATTCATTAACCAAATGATGCTTACCACCTTCAATATAAGCAATTTTAGTTTCTTGAAATAAGCGTTTTAATACTTCGATATTATGACGCCACTCGACTGTTCCATCATTAGTACCTTGAATAATTAATAGCTTTTTCTGTAAATGTTGTCCATTTTCTATCATTGGCACCCACTCTTTTAAAGCACTAATCCAGTCAACAGCCATCCACTTAGACTGCAGTGGGTCATGTTCTTTAAGAAATTTAACGAAACTTAAGTCAGAACTATTCGTAGAGAAGGATCGATGCCAAATTTTAAAGAATGGTTTTATTGCGGTATGAATTAGACCGATAGATTCCCACCCTTTTGGCCTTATTAAAGGTGCAAGCAGCACAACCTTATCAAAAGTTGCTTTATCCTCCCCTTCTTTAATTAATCGGTCTATTAAAACGGCCCCACCAGTACTTTGTCCGACACAGTGGTATGGGCCCATTATATGCCCCTTACAAACAGCTAAACATGAATTCATTGCGTCTTGATACTGTTCAAAAGATTGTATTGCTGCAGGCTGACCACTCGATAAACCATGTCCGGGCATATCATAGATAACCACAGCATAGCCTGACTGTAATAGAAAACGAATTAGATGCTGATAAATCCCGACATGGTCATAATAGCCATGGAATATAAACACCGTTGCTTTAGCATTCTCAGGTATAAAAGATTGTAGTACAATTCTGAAATCTTTCGTATCAATCCAGCCTGCACGCTGCTCTAGCCCTTCAAATTCAGCAAAAAAGTTCATGTTATAGAACTCATAATACTTTAATATTTCGCCTTTTATTTTTGGTTTTGAGCGAAATGAGAACTTATTTAAGTCCATTAATAGCCGGTCACGATCCCAATTCATTATATTATACCGTTCTAGTTTTCACTGATCAGCTTCAAGTTATCTGATGAAATAGCACATACTTAGGACAAAAGATTGTACCCGTTGACCGTAAAAGCACCGCGTCCACCGAGAAAACCGAAGAATATTTAATACGTAGGATTCACTTTGTTCATCCACCACCTACAAAATATCATTAAAGCCTTAAGAAAATATCATTTTAGTCTGATGTTTTAATATTACACCGTATAAAAGTAGTACATTTCTCGCGTTAGTCTTCGTAATTAAGCATTCTTTTACAATGTTTCAAATTGTTACGGTAACACTCAGCCAAACTTTAGTTACAATAGGCTCAGTTATTTAAGACACCAAGGAGTGAACATCATGAGTCAGGAAAGCAAGCCCTTAACCATTATTGATATAATATTAGCGACAGCAATTAGTAGTATTATGGTGGGCTTTTTAATTCAGCAAGTCATTTAGAAAAGCGAAACAATAAACTTCACTTTTCTAAACTTTACGATAAGACAACGCCCGAAACAGAAGCTCAAGAAAACCACTTCAGTTTCTCACGAAGATTCACTACGTCGCCAATAATGATTAACGTCGGCGCACTTACTTTAGCTTGATCTGCCATGTCAGAAATATTGCTAAGCGTGCCCACCAGTACTTTCTGGTCTCTAGTTGTCCCCTTAGAAATTAAAGCAATAGGCTTATCCGCTTTCATGCCATGCTCAGTAAGAGAACGACAAATAGTCGGCAAACCTGTTAGTCCCATATAAAAAACTAACGTTTGGTTCTCATGAACAAACTCACCCCAAGGTAAATCACAGGTATCATTTTTTAAATGGCCGGTTATAAACCTTACTGACTGAGAGTAATCTCGATGCGTAAGTGGAATACCTGAATAAGCAGCACAACCAGAAGCAGCGGTAATACCCGGCACCACCTGAAAAGAAACACCTTCTTCGGCAAGTGTTTCAATTTCTTCACCACCACGACCAAAGATGAATGGGTCCCCCCCCTTTAACCTTAATACGCGCTTTCCTTTCTTAGCATACTGAACTAATAAACTATTGATAGAGTCTTGCGGTACCAAGTGATTCGCTCGCTCTTTTCCTACATTTATTTTCTCAGCATCTTGCCTCACCAAAGCAAGTATCGGCTCTGAAACCAAGCGGTCATATAAAACGACATCTGCTTGCCTAATCAACCTCAGAGCTTTAAATGTAAGTAAATCAGGGTCGCCTGGTCCAGCGCCAACAAGGTAAACTTCGCCTTCAACTTGATTTTTTTCATTCAAATGTTGATCTAACTTTTCTTTTAATTCTTTTTCAGCCGCCTCCTCTTGTCCAGAAAAAACAAGGTCAGCAAAACGGCCTTCAAGTACACTTTCCCAGAAGTGTCGCCGAGTGTTAATAGACTTGATTTGCTGTTTGACTTCCGAACGATATTTACGGGCGATAACAGCTAAACGACCAAACGCATGAGGAATGGTCGCTTCTAGACGACTCCGTAACAGGCGTGTCAGTACAGGAAGCTCACCACTACTAGACACAGCAGCAATAATGGGTGAGCGATCTATAATTGAAGGAAATACAAAATTACTTAAGTCGGCTCGATTAACCACATTAACAGGCAACTTTCTAGCTTTTGCAGTTTCAGAGATTCTTTCATCAACACTTGCGTCATCAGTTGCTGCCACAATAATATGTGCAGCAGCCCACAATTCATCATCGTCATTTAAAAAGTGTTTAAATAATGGTGACTCTAAATGTGCTTTCAGACTCTCATTTAGAGTCGCTGCTACAAGGGCTATGCGGCAATTTGCTTTGAGTAAGACTTCTACTTTTCTGGCTGCAGCATCAGATGCGCCAAATACCAGTGCAGTACTTTCTTTTAAGTCGAAAAAAAGCGGCAAGAATTCCATGATTAAACCTTAATAATTAATTGATTCTGACTAATGAGCTCTGTAAATTGATACAAAATTTTTGATATAAAACAAACATATTGAAGTAGATGTTTCTAACGTGATGAATATCATTATTAGAAACATCATTCATAATACTCTTTTAACCTTATTCGTTTATTACCTTCAAACCACCCATGTACGACACTAAAGCTTCTGGTATTTTGATCGACCCATCTTCCTGCTGATGATTTTCCATAAGCGCAATCATTGTACGACCAACCGCTAGCCCTGAACCGTTCAATGTGTGCACCAATTGTGGTTTATTCGATTCTGGATTTCGCCATCTTGCTTGCATACGTCTTGCCTGGAAGTCTCTCGTATTACTACAAGATGAAATTTCACGGTAAGCTTCCTGTCCTGGCAACCAAACCTCAATATCAAATGTCTTGGCTGCAGAAAAACCTAAATCGCCACCACATAAAAGAACAAGTCGGTACGGTAGCTCCAGTTTTTGCAAAATTCCTTCAGCATGGCTAGTAATTGCATCAAGGGCAGCATCTGAATCTTCAGGCTTAACTATTTGAACCATTTCGACTTTATCAAACTGATGCTGACGAATCATGCCTTTTACATCACGACCATAAGACCCAGCTTCACTTCGAAAACAAGGCGTGTGACAGACAAATTTTATCGGCAACTGATTCGCATCAATAATTTCATCACGCACAATATTGGTTGCGGGCACTTCTGCTGTTGGAATCAAGTAAAATTCACGATCAGCATCTATCTTAAACAAATCTTCTTCAAACTTAGGAAGCTGGCCCGTTCCATATAAAGAATCACTATTTACGATGTACGGCAAATAAGTTTCTTCATATCCATTTTCAAGGGTATGCGTATCAAGCATAAATTGAGCAAGAGCACGGTGTAATCGAGCTAATTGTCCTCGTAAAACAACAAACCGTGAGCCAGTAAGTTTGCTCGCGGTTTCAAAATCCATCAACTTCGTTTTTTCACCTAAGGCAATATGATCTTTGGCGGTAAAGTTAAACGTTTTTGGTTCACCCCACTTTCTCACTTGAACATTATCATCTTCCGATTCACCTTCAGGTACTTCGGCGTCGGGTAAATTCGGCATACCGGCTAGAATACTGTTCAGCTCATCTTGCACTAATTTAAGTTCTGCTTTGGCTTCTTCAAGCTTATTACCAATTTCATCCATCTCAGCGATTAATGGTGCAATATCTTGGCCGGATGCTTTTGCTTTCCCAATCGATTTAGACCGAGTATTTCGCTCACTCTGAAGCTCTTCAGTTTGCGTTTGAATCGACTTACGCTTCTCTTCAAGTAACGCAAAACGATCAGTATCAAATTTATATTTTTTAACAATGAGTTTTTGCGCAATTTCTTCAATATTTGAACGAACTAATTTGGGATCTAACATAATCTCTTTTCTTAGGTTTAAATGTTGTTTTGGCCTAATAATAGACCGTGATTTAATCAGTTAAGTGTTAAACGAGTAATAAAAACACCAAGCATAACAGCCATTAGGCAAAATATAACAGAACCAGCAACATAAGTAAGTGCTTGCAGGGCTTCGCCTCGATCAAGTAACTCCCAAGCTTCTAGGGAGAATGCTGAAAATGTTGTAAAAGCGCCTAAAAAACCAGTCATAAACAAAGGCTTCATATCGGGAGATATTAATGATTTCTCTACAATAATGATATAAGCAATTCCCATCAAAAATGAGCCTAAAATATTCACCGTCATGGTTCCCCACGGAAAATTACGACCCCCTACTAAATTAACCAAAGTAAATCGAGCCACAGCGCCGACAGCACCAGCAATTGCGATAAAAGCCAAATATTTCATGGATACCTATTTTATTTTTAGAGGCTATATTTATAAAAATATATGATGAAAAACTACGATAATTCTACCTTGCTTTTCAACTAATTACACATAAGAAAGCGCTCTCGGTAGATTAAGGTCAAAAACTTAATTTTAATCTGACCGTTTTTGTAAACTGGACACAAAAGATTCCAGGAAAGCAGAGGCATCCGCTCCGCTAGCTGCTCGATGATCGAATGTGAGTGATATGGGCAAAATACGCCCTATTTCAATGTTATCATGCCTAATAACCGCCTCTTGACGAATTTTGCCAACACCAAGAATCGCTACCTGCGGAGGTACAACAATAGGCGTCGCATAACGCCCACTTAAGGTACCAAAATTACTAAGACTAATCGTGGCCCCTAATAACTTTTGAGGTTGTATTTTTTTTGATTTCACTTGCTCTATTAAGTTCGCCAAAGTTTGCCTCAAAACATCTGACGATAATGATTGAGCCTTACGAATAACAGGAACATACAAACCATCATTTATGTTCACCGCCACACCAACGTTAATATCTTTAAACATTTGTATGGTCAAATTCTCTTCATCAAACCAAGCATTAAGTAGTGGTACTTCTACACATGCTTTTATCATGGCCTCTAAGAGTCTAAGTGTAATGTTTTCTTCCTTACCCCATGATGAAACATTTGCATCATCAAACAATGTCACTGCAGGCACTTGTTGGCAGGACTTGCTCATTGTCTGAGCCATGACTTTTTTAGCCCCCGAAAGTTTAACTAATTTATTTTCTGAATTGCCACTATTGAAAGTTAGACTTTTTTGATGCTCTGGTAATTTTCTTTTTGACTCAAATATCCTCATTAAGTCTTTATGCGTTACCTCACCATAAGCCATTGTAGTCAATTCACACTCTACACCTAGCTTTTTTGCAAAAGCGACAAGACAGGGAGGCGCAATAATTTTTTGATCACGCACCGGTTTAATATTGGTACGCTCTACTTCTGATCCAATAATGAAAGACTCTTCTGTATTCGTCACGGCGGTCGTTTTTAACTCCCCCACAACAGACACACTTTTTTCTTTTACATCCGCATTCTTAATTTTAGCCGTAGCTACATCACTACCCTTAACTTTTGCACCATACTCCACGAGAGGTTCATATACTTTAACAATATCACCCACTGATGCACAAATTTTTGAAATAACAGCACTCACTGGAGAGGGTATTTCAACAATAGCCTTAGCCGTTTCAACCAACAGTATGATTTGATCAACGTCTACTTTATCTCCCTCTTTAACCAACCACTCAACAATTTCAGCTTCTTGTAGGCCTTCCCCTAAGTCAGGTAATTTAAACTGCATGATTCACCTCCTTCTGAGAAACAAAGCTAGCCAATACCGTATCAATAATTTTTTGTGTTGAAGGAAGAAAGTTCTGCTCATTTTGGAAATAAGGCATAACAGTATCGTAACCGCAAATTCTTGATATGGGTGCTTTAAGAAAGGGGAAGGCATACTCAGAAACGCATGCAGCAACTTCGGCCCCAACACCACAATTTCGTGATGCCTCATGAACGATACAACACCTCCCTGTTTTTTTAACCGAAGTTATAATTGTTCGCTGGTCAATCGGCGATATGGTCGCAAGGTCAATTACTTCACATTCAAGACCTTTTGAAGCTAACACTTGAGCGGCTTCAAGCGTTTCAGTGATCATCGCCCCCCATGATACCAACGTAATATCTGTACCTTCTCGCAATATAAAACAACTATCGAGAGGTAAACATTGTCCGTTATCGACTACTCTACTTTTAGTGAGTCTGTATATACGCTTGGGCTCTAAAAATATGACCGGGTCATTTGATTCAATGGCTGACAACATCAAACCGTAAGCCCTAATAGGTGAACTTGGAATAACAACTCGCAAACCCGGAATATGCGCAAACAATGCCTCGGTACTTTCGCTATGGTGTTCAGGTGCATGTATCCCGCCACCATAAGGCGCACGAATAACCAATGGACAACTCAATCGCCCTCTTGTTCTGTTTCTAAGACGAGCGGCATGTGTTGCGAGCTGCTCCATCGCGGCAAAAATAAAACCCATAAATTGAATTTCAGCAACCGGTCTAAGTCCCTGAGCTGCCATACCTACCGTTACGCCGGCAATTAAAGCTTCCGCCAACGGTGTATCCATTACTCGTTTTAGACCATACTTTTCACGTAAGCCTTCTGTTGCACGAAAAACACCACCATTCACTCCTACGTCCTCACCTAAAATCACCATTTCAGGATGTAAGGTCATTGCGCGATCTAACGCTAAATTGATCGATTCAATTAAGGTAATTTCTAAGGTTTTTTCATGAGCGCTACCCATATTTGACCACCTTTTAATTAAATTAACACCATATAAACTTTCGGTTAAGCATCTGATTAAACACAACTCTTAACCACTATTATTGGGTGCCGCCGTTGCAGAATAATTCTCATACTTAGCTTCAGCGTATTGATCTGTAAGACTTTCAGGTAATACTTCGTATAAGAATTCAAACATAGATTCAGAACTTTGCTTTGGCGAAATTAAGTAAGATTCGACCGCTCTATCAATTTCATCAGTCACTTTTTTTAATAGCGCTTGCTCCTTTAGTTCATCCCACAAACTGTTATTTATTAAGTACTGACGAATACGCTTAATTGGTTCATTCAGCCAGGCTTCTTTTAATTCTTTTGGGTTCCTATACCGATTAGCATCATCGGCTGTCGTGTGATCACCTAAACGGTAAGTCACCGCTTCAATCAGTGTGGCCCCTTTTCCTGAATAGGCTTTTTTTAACGCTTCTGTCACGGCGTAATAAATAGCAAAATAGTCGTTTCCATCAACAACAACACCCTCAATACCTGCCCCAATTGCTTTTTGAGCAATGGTCTCCGCAGAGCATTGAACATTACGTGGTGTTGAGATTGCCCACTGATTGTTATTAACAACCATCACTAATGGCAACTGCCATGCACCAGCCAAGTTTAAAGTTTCTAAGAAGTCTCCTTTTGAAGTAGCACCATCGCCACACGTTACTAATGCGGCTTGATGAATGCCTTTCACTTTTAATGAGATCGCAGCCCCAGCGGCATGACTTAGCTGTGTAGCAATAGGAATACAATTCGGAAAATCTTGTGTGCAATGTTTATAATTGCTTCCTTGTTCATTTCCACCCCAATACAACAGCATTTCTTTAAGACTCACACCACGAAGGTATTGAGCAATTAAATCTCTATAATAAGGTGCAAAAATATCCTTCTCGCCCATTGCTAGACCTATTGCAGTGCTAATAGCTTCTTGACCAAGAATTGAAGGGTAAGTACCTAATTTACCCGTACGCTGTAAAGCGATTGCCTTTTTATCGAAAGCTCGCCCTAACACCATAGATTCATATGCTTTTAAAACATGCCTAGCATCTGAAATAGAGCTAGGTAAATCCCCCTTAACATTGCCTTCATTATTTAATATTGAATAACGTGCAATACTAAAATTTAACATTTCTTTATCAACTGAACAGCTCAATGTATTCATCACTCTCTCCTTTTATGCAGCTTGGTTAATCGCTTCATACAGTTTTGAGCGTGCAATTTCATCAGCTATTAAATTACTTGCTGTATTAGTAAGTTTTGATTGTTGATAAATATCGCTTAGAGTGCCATAAATATGGGAAACTTTTTCAACGGCAACTGATTTTAGAATACCTTGATGTTCTAGCGAGGCATAGATTAGCCCACCAGCATTAATCACATAATCAGGCGCATAAAGAATACCTTTTTCATGAAGTCTTTGACCTAATTCATGACTGGACAACTGAACATTTGCAGAGCCGGCAACGATCATGCATCCTAATTTTTCAATCGTATCTTTATTAATTACATTGCTTAATCCGCAAGGTGAGAACACAGCACATGGCGTATGATAAATGTCTTCAGGCTGAACGACTTCAGAGGCAAAGCTACTCATCGCGCTATCAATATTAGACTGACAAATATCTGCGACAATTACATGAGCACCAGCCTTATCCAATAAACGACCGAGTGCTGCACCAACATTTCCAATACCTTGTATTGCGATACGTAAGCCTTGTAGATCATCTTTGTTAAGCTTATGTTTCACTGATGCTTTAATTCCTTCAAACACACCTTTGGCTGTATGGATTGAAGGGTTCTCTGTCGAGCTTGTACTGGTGACATGTGAGGTGTGTTGTTGAATTATGTCCATCTCTTTTGAAGTCGTGCCTGAATCTATCGCTGTGATGTAGCGCCCTTTAAGAGACTCTACAAATCGACCAAACTCCGCGAACAAAAGTTTTGAATCATAATATCCATTTGGTTTTATAATAACGGCTTTACCCCCCCCCTGATTGACACCTGCAAGCACAGCTTTATAACTCATACCCCTCGCTAAGCGCACAGCATCTTGCATCGCATCTAAGTCATTTTCGTATTGAATAAAGCGGCAGCCCCCTAATGCAGGACCGAATTGTGTGTTATGAATAGCAATAATTGCTTTTAGACCGCTTGCAGCGTCATTTCTAACGTGCAGCTCATTGACCTGGTATTGATCCAGTAAATCAAACATGGCTGATATCCTCTCAAAATACTTACAGTCGATTGGATTTTTCATTAGCTTGTGGCCAACTAGATCCAGAAAATCAACGATCTGTAAAAGGTGGTAACCTCATCGCGCTTATAGAGGAAACGCGTAATTTTTAGGTAACTCTGTAACACTCCATCGATTAAATAAATGTAGCTGGTTAAAAAACACTCTAATCAGTATATGCCGATATTTGTTAAAAGTTAAACTAGCTTTAACAAAACGTTACGATATAGGTCAGTATCAAATGCCATTTAATTAAGACTTACACACTGTTTTAGGCGGGGTATGAATGATCGAAAAGAATATTAATATGGGCAAGAATACCAAGTTGAACAGGGGTTCGTTTCGCTCACCTCGACCTTTTTCTAGATGCTTTTAAGCTTGAGCCAGTACTATTCACGACAATATTATTTATACCGCTCTAACACAAGCTGTGGATCTAAACGTACATCAAACCAATTGATACGCCAGTCCAGATGTGGACCAGTCGAGCGTCCGCCTTTGCCAACTTTGGCAATCGGGTCCCCTTGAGTAATTTTATCGCCTTCTTGCACTAATATCGCACTTAAATGTAGAAAAGTAGATGAAACACCATAACCATGATCAATAATCAATGTGCCTCCTGAATAATACATATCATCATGCGTTAAAGTGACAACGCCACTCGCAGGTGCGTAAACAATTGTTCCTACTGGTGCAGCATAATCAAGTCCATAATGTGGCCGTTTCGGCGTTCCATTATAAACTCGCTGACTACCATAAACACCTGTAATTGGCCCATCTGATGGCGGCGTAAATATTTGCAAAAAATATTCTATATCCAAGCTTTGTTTACGCGCTGTTCTTACTAGTTTTGAATCCGCATTAATTCTTGCAGTTTTACTTGGGTCTGGCGTGACCATTTTTTGTGGCACCCCCTCAACGCGCTGAATTTTATACTCTCTTTTAGTAAGATTGATTCTTTGCTTACTTAAGTATTTACCTTCACTTTCAAAGCTAAGAGTTTGAATCAAATCAGAATCTCGACCAAACCCAAGAACAAACTCTCCTTTTGGCGTCACTTTTATTACTCTGTCATTTAAAAATACATTCACCTCTTTTGCTACCTTCCCTGTCACTAAAGAGCCTTGGCTTAATGCACCAACAAGCTTAATAGGTTTATCATTACTTGTCTCCGCCAACACGTAAGGATTTAAACATAAGAGTGAAAAAAACAAACACACATATCCCCGCACATACTTCATATCTACTCGTCATCCTCTACTTCTTTTTCTCTCAAAATTGTAAGCTTTTTATGAATAATGCCAAACATGCTGTCTTCAGGGTATTCACCATTTGCCTGCAATTTACCCGGATGATTTCCCGTTAAGACTTCAAGCGCATCATTCACATGCTTGATGGAATAAATATGAAACTGACCTTTTTTAACCGCTGATACAACATTCTTATTAAGCATTAAATTATGTACATTACTGGCTGGAAGTAAAACTCCTTGCTTACCCGTTAAACCTAAAATTTCACAAGTACTAAAATAACCTTCGACCTTTTCATTCAGGCCTCCTACAGGCTGCACTTCCCCAAACTGATTCACTGAACCTGTCATCGCATATTGCTGAAGAATCGGAACTTCTGAAAGCGAAGAAATTAATGCACATAGTTCAGCTAACGATGCACTATCACCATCAACCTCACCATAAGATTGCTCAAAAGCAATGCTCGCTGATAATGGCATTGCATCTTCTTTCGCAAACAAAGTAGAAAGGTATGACGATAGAATTAGAACACCTTTCGTGTGTATATTTCCGCCCAATTTCGCATCGTTTTCAATATCTGTGATACTGCCATCACCAAAATAACAATTTGCAGTCACCCGGTTAGGCATCCCAAACTCAATCCCACCCGTTGATAACACCGATAGAGCATTAATTTGTCCAACGACCTTACCCGTAACCGTTAACAAGGTCGTACCATCCCGAATCGTATCAAACACTTGGTCTTTAATACGTCCGTTCCGGTGTGCATCACTTTCAAGCGCTCGCTCTATATGGGCTTGTCTGATCAAGTTTGAATTCTGCTCTTTAGCCCAAAAATTTGACTCTCGTAACAGGTTCGCAATTTCAGAGGCATGAAGAGATAACTTATTCTGATGCTCCGCCTGACGTGAACTGAACTCTATAATGCGAGCGATCGCTTTACGATCACAATGCAAAAATTGTTTTTCATGAACAAGGCTTGTGATAAATTTTGCGTATTGAATTTGAGAGTCTTTGGTTCTAGACATCTCGTTTTCAAAATCAGCGGTTACTTTGAATAGCTCTTTAAATTCAGGGTCATAACTTTGTAATAGTAAATAAGTTTCCCGGTCACCAAACAAAATTATTTTAACATCTAAAGGAATGGGTTCTGGCTCAAGCGATATCGTTCCAGACAATGTTACTTCACGCTCCAAGGAATTTATTTGTAACTCTCTAGACCTCAGCGCACGTTTAAGTCCGTCCCATACAAAAGGTTGCTCTAGCACTTTTATTGCATCGATCAATAGATATCCACCATTTGCACGATGCAAACAGCCTGATCGAATAAGTGAATAATCTGTAAACACTGTACCTTTGTACGTTACATGCTCCACATAGCCAAATAACGTGTGATAATTAGGATTTTCTTCGACAACAACAGGCTCTTTACTGTCTTCATGTTGAACTAAAACATTTATTTGATAACGACGCGGCATCTTCTTTTCAAGCGTCGCATTGGCTAAAGCCCCTTGTTCATCATTATCTTCTAAAAATATATCTACATTAGCAATGATATCCTTCAGAAGATTTTCAAGGTAATTCACAACTGATTTATGTTCGCTGTATTTGCTTACTATCGCTTGAATAAGATGGCTAGAAACACCCAATACAACCTCTTCATTAAGTGCTTGTTGCTTATCCGAAATTTCTTGTTCCCAAGTGACGATTTTACGAATAGTGCTGCGTAGTTTTAATTCTAGTTTATTAATAACCGTTTCAAATTTGTCTTTTTCATCTTCAGTGAGAGCTTCAAAACTAGCAGAGGTATGTGCTTCATCACCATCAAGCGCCGTTAACCGATAGCCGCCCGGAGTCGTTATACTCAGCTTTATCTTTTTTCGGCGCGCTTGCTTCGATAGTTTTTCAAGCGCGTCTTCTTGTAATGTTGCATATTCGTTTTTGAGTGCTTCAGTACGCTCAAAATAGCTATCTGTATCAAAAGCTTGGGGGATCCCTTTAACTAAGCGAAGAATTAATTTTTCAACTTCTTTCTTTAGCTTTACCCCCATACCAACAGGTAATTTTAAAACCATCGGTGAGCGCGGTTCATCAAAGTTAGCAACATAACACCAATCATAAACCATATTCGTTTTTTTCCGGGCACGGCTTAAGTAACGAAGAATCATACTTCTTTTACCTAATCCATTTCGGCCTACCGCATAAATATTATACCCTGTGTCCGGCATTGCCATGGCAAAACGAACAGCTTCTTGAGCACGTGATTGCCCAACGATTTCATTTAAAGGGGCTAAAGACTTGCTGGTGGTAAAGGGCAAGTCATCTAACTGACAAACAGAATACAACTGGTCAACAGATAAGCGGGTCACAGTACTTCCTTATGAAAAATATATGAATACATGTATATAGTTGTAAGTATAACTGGGTATAAAAAATACGCTCCTATCAATCACTTATTATTTTGCTAGTTTTAGAAATTTTCATTTTTTCATATCTTTTATGACGATTAATTTTTTGGTCAAAAAAATAAAAGCCTAAGTTACCCAAAGTATTTTACAACACAAGCAACATAATGTAACTTAATTAACCCTGAGTTACTTAAATAATATTGAGAGAATAAAAATGAATTACACACTGATAACAGGCGCAAGCGCGGGTATTGGCGAAGTCTTTGCAAAACAACTTGCCCAACAAGGCAACAATTTAATTTTAACTGCTCGTCGAAAAGACAAACTAGACGCCTTAGCAAAAGAACTATCTGATACCTACAACATTAAAGTCGAAACGCTTGCCGCTGATCTTTCAACAACTGAAGGCGCATCACACATTGATCAGCAGGTATCACAAGCTGGCTGGAAAATAAATGGATTAATCAATAATGCAGGCTTTGGAGACCGAGGTGATTTTATAACGCTCCCCTTAGAGCGCCAGCTACAAATGATTCAATTAAATGTGACAACACTCGTTGAATTAACCTATCGATTGCTTCCTTACATTAAACAAAACAATAATGGTTTTATCATTAACGTCGCATCTACTGCCGCATTCCAAGCGGGTCCTAAAATGGCCGTTTATTATGCGACTAAAGCATTCGTACTTTCATTTTCTGAAGCATTACATGAAGAGTTAAAAAGTGAAGGTATTGATGTCAGCGCATTATGCCCTGGCGCTACAGCATCAGAATTTGCAACAGAAGCAAACATGACCGACACCAAGCTTTTTAAAGCAGGTGCAATGACCGCAGAAGCAGTCGTAGAGAAATCATTACGTAAAAAACATAAAGCCATTGTAATTACAGGCGGAAAGAACATATTCGGCGTTTGGTCAGCTAAATTATCTCCTCGCTCCGTCAATCGCAAACTAGCAGGATGGTTACAAGCTTAATATGTGTTTAATCAAGCAGCGCGCGAAAAACCCTGAACAAAAAGCTTTGCGGCGTCAGCATATTCTTGACGCCACAAGAAGACGCTTCCAAACCCTTTCTTATGAAGAGGTTAATCTGAATCATGTTGCTGCTGATATTGGTATCACAAAAGCTGCGCTGTACCGATACTTTCGTAACAAGGAAACACTCTTTCTTGCTTTATTTGTGGGAGCCTTAAAAGAATTAATACATTATTCTGAGAAAGCACTCAAACAAAATTTAGAAACTCGAGAGGCACTTGCTAATATCGTCACTAAATCTTTAGTTGAAAACCCTATCTATTGTAAGTTAAGTGCAATTTTACATACGATACTTGAACGTAATCTCACACTCGATGAAGCGAACCAATTCAAGCAAGAATTATTGACCTTAATGGTCCAATATTCTCAATTGATCCAGCAATACCCGGAGTTTAAACACTTATCGACACAAAATAGCTCGAAATTAAATATTTCTGATAACAACAACGCTATCGCATACTTAATGCAGGTTCAGCAAGCGTTAATCGGCGTCTGGCACATGACTCACCCAACAGGCGCTATCGCTCAAGTGATTCAGGTAGCACCACTCAATATCTTTAAGCAAGATTTCAGCGAAGCATTACTTACTCTTATTATAAAGATAACCGACATGCAAATAGCTCAATAAACATACACCAAACTTTCAAACGCACGTTTAATATACAACAGTTGCACACACATTCTGTGGATAACTTACTGAATAAGTTCTTGATAGCCTCTCATAACCCATACCAGTAAAAGGATTTGAAGATATGTATGTTTTTTATACACTTCAATATCTATCACTTTTTTTATATAAATAGCTAATTATATTTAAATATTTTTGACCGTTGTTTAGATAATAATCAAAAGTTGCACACACAAACTGTGGATAACTTACTGAGTAAGTTCTTAATAGGTTCTCAGATCCCTTTCCTACCACGGGATTTAAACAAGTGTTTGATTTTTAAACAACCCTAGTTTACTCACACTAACTATCAACACTACACGGCTTTACATTTAATCGATGGCTAAAAATCAACTATACGGATAAAATGCCGCTCAAAATGACAACACACATTTAAGCGAGTTATTTCTTAATGAATAGAAAAATCGAATTATTAGCACCCGGTGGTGACGTTGAAGCTATAAAAGCGGCCATTATTGCGGGTGCCAATGCGGTTTATTGTGGGCTTGACCACTTCAATGCACGCAATCGTGCATCGAACCTTTCATTTGAAGAGCTAAATGGTGTTATACGTCTTGCCCACCAATATCATTGCGAAATATTTTTAACGCTCAACGTTGTTATTCTAGAGCGCGAAATTAAAACCTTAGTCAAACTTCTAAACCAGTTAGTTAACTCAGGTATCGATGGCATTATTGTTCAAGATTTGGGTGTATTTAATCTTGTTAAGAAATTCTTTCCTAGTTTGGATATTCACGCCTCAACGCAATTAACAACGACAAATGAAGGCCAAGTTTTATTCTTAGGTAAAATAGGTGCATCACGCCTTAACCTCTCTCGCGAATTAAACCTTGACGAAGTAAGAACCTTAACGAAAGTTGCACATGATCATAATGTACTCACCGAAGTTTTTGTTCACGGCTCTTTATGCATTGCCTTTTCAGGCCAATGTTATTCAAGCTCCGTTAGTGTGGGTAACTCAGGCAATCGTGGCCGTTGTAGCCAAGCATGCCGTGACGAATATGAAACTACCGCGACAGGTAATAACTTCCCGCTCAATCTTAAAGACAACTCTGCTTATTTTGATTTACCCGAACTAGTTGAAGCGGGTGTTGACTCTTTAAAAATTGAAGGTCGTATTAAGGGCGCGCATTACGTTTATACCGTTGTAGATACCTGGCGAAAACAGATCAATCAATTTATAGATTCAGGAAAATTGTTAGCAGACGACTCTAACCTGCACAGAGTATTTAATCGTGACTTTACGAACTCTTTCCTAAAGGGAAATCTCACTAAAGAGATGTTCATCGACAATCCTCGTGATCACAGCGCTAAGCATGCGGTTGATCAAAGCAAAGCTATCTCAGTTGTACAGATTCAAGAAGCAAAAGAAACTTTGAAGGCTGAAAAGAATGAATTAGGCGCTGAACTTGAACAAAAAATTAGCCCACTTAGCATTGATAAAACGAAATTAATCTTCGAAGTTTCAGGCGAATTGAATAAACCTTTATCGGTAACTGTATCTAGCCTAAATGCAATTACCCATCAACAGAGCGCTTTTACAGTCAACTCTGATTTAAACTTAATGAAAAGCGAGAAGTCTTTTTTTGACGAAGAAACCATATCAAAGCGATTTAAGAGCTTTAACGATGTAAACCATACTATTGAACGTTTTGACTTTTCAGGTCTTCAAAAAGGTTTAGGCTTTTCATTTAAAGAACTTACCTCTGTAAAAAACAATATTGCATTTCAATTAAATGACTCAAAGCCGGTCATCGCCCCTGTAGAAATTCCTGCATTACCAATACATCCAAAAATAGAAGATAAACCTAAGCTGTCGTTATTGATCGCAAGCGAAGAAGATTTTCATCTTTGTGATGTCACCGATGCTGATATCTACTTCAAAATACCAGAAAGCTTAAAAAAGAACTGCACGAAACATATTGATCTTCTTTTAGCTAATCCAAGATTAATACCTTGGTTCCCAGCGGTCCTGATAGGTAAAGACTACCTTGAAGCCGTTAAAATTCTTGAGCAAGTTAAGCCTGCACGTATTGTGACGAATAATACAGGCATTGCTTACAAAGCTTTTGAAATGAATATCGACTGGATTGCTGGGCCATTTTTAAACACCACCAACTCTTACGCACTACTCACGTTAAAAGAGGAACTTAATTGCTCGGGCGCATTTATATCGAATGAAATCAATCGCCCGCAAATTAAAAATATTTCTCGTCCTGAAAATTTCAAACTGCTTTATAGCATTTACCACCCTATTCTGATGATGACCAGTCGACAGTGTTTCTTCCAACAAACGGTTGGCTGTAAAAAGCCAAGCATAGAAGATGGCTGCATGCTGAAATGTGAAAAAGCCACCACGATTACCAATGTTAAAGGCGTTTCATTTGCCGTTGATAAGCAAAAAGGAGGCTACCCTAGCATTTATAACGACGAACAATTCTTAAACTTTGATGCCGTCGATGACTTATCTGATTTATTTGATGAATTTTTTATTGATTTAACGGACATTGGTTCTGGCTCAAAACCTAAACAAGATAAGGTTCAGTTGATTAAACATTTTGAGGCTTACCTAAATGGTGAAAACACTTCTAAAAATGAATTAATTACCATGATTCCTGTTTCGACTAATGCACAGTATAGCCAAGGGCTTTAATCAAGCTCTTAAGTGATTTTCGAGGTGTCGGCGCTATCGCAGCTAAACCCTGTTATTTTAAAGACAGGTAATACTGGTTCTTCCAGAACAGCTTACAAATGTAATTAACAAAATGAATTAATTTCATCCGTTGTTAAGTGCCGCCACTGCCCTAATCCAACATCTAAACAAATACTGCCAATACTTTCTCGATGTAAGGCATGTACACGATTACCGACCGCTCTAAACATACGCTTAACCTGGTGAAATTTTCCTTCCGTGATAGTGAGTAAAACTTCACGATCATTCACCACATCTAACTTTGCGGGCAACGTTAGCTTTTGCTGGCCTTGTAACAATATGCCTTGCTGAAATTTTAAAGCAACCTCTTCTTTAATCACATCTCGTAGGGTGACACGATAGGTTTTCTCACACTGCTTATGCGGTGTGATGATATTGTAAGACCAACGACCATCATCAGTAACTAAAACCAAGCCTGTGGTATCTGCATCTAAGCGTCCAGCAACATGAAGGTCGAAAGCTTTTTCAACACCAACATGATGAAATAAAGAAGGGTAAACTTCGTCAACATTTGAACAGAGCGTATTTTGTGGTTTATGTACCATGATATAACGTGAGGGACGAGCTGTTAACCTTTCCCCCTCTAGGGTTATGCAATTATCTTCATGAACCTGCGTTGCGCCATTGGTGAATACCTTTCCATCGACACACACTTTTCGTGCTTGAAGAAACTCACTCGCTTCAGATCGAGTCAACTCAGTACTTTTACAAATAAATTTATCAATACGCATAATAGACAGTTAGATTGTTAAAAGTTAGATCATTATTATAACGTCAAGATAGAAGAAGAATATTACTAACTCTCGTTTACCGATTAACTGTCAGTCGCCCTAACTTTCAAGCATGTCGCTCAAATGGTGCGGCATGTTTAGCTATATATTATAAAACCTGTTACTGCGTAACCCCCAGCCCGCTACTTAGAAGTCTTTAAATTTAGTTATAAAACACGATAACAAAGCCCTATATACACCCTAAATTTCTATTTACAGCTCGTATTAAACTTCACTAGCGAAGGCGTAGTGCACAACCTACACTTGAGAGTAGCTTTAACTATTTACCATCACCCATAACAGGGGACGATCATCATACGATGACAAAACTTCCAGCAACGGCCTCATTACTGTATTTGCACATTTTATTTCAAACCTTGAAACGATTTAACATTGATAAGCAGGCCTTCCTCAATTTTTGTCAAATCGATGCCAAAGCACTGACAGATAAAAAAACTAGGTTACCCATTGATGAAATACTACACTATTGGACTAAAGCCGCTGAAATGAGCCAATGTTCAACGCTAGGTCTTGAGGCCGGCTTACATATTCACCCTTCTGACTACGGTATTATGTCGCACGTTTGGATGAATTGTAAAAACTTGCGTGAAGCCGCTCACCTTACCATACATTATAAGCACCTGATGAATAGAGCTTTTCACTCAGAATTCAAGTCGATTGACAAAGGCTATAATATTTTCTCTCTAGACTTTCCAAACGTTCCACTTCAGGAAGGCAGCGCATTGGTTGAACTGGATTTTGCGTCAATACTACACTTAGGTAATTTCTTAACAGAGCGAACTAATAAAGATAAAGTTAAGCTCGATGAAGTCCACTTTATGCATAAACCAAATGCATCGCCATCACATTACGAAGATAACTTTCGCTGCAAAGTAAAATTCGAGCAGGCAAGTAATCAAATTATTTGCCTGGATGAGGTCATGGATTTACCTATTCACGCCCCCAATAGTGACTTACGAAATGTCATGGTAAAAATGGTTGATAAATTAGCCGCTAAAGAGCTGGGTACCCTATTACTAGCCGATAGTGTCTCCTCATATATTGGTAAAAAGCTTAGTAAAGGGAGAGGAGTACCCGAAGCTGAAACTGCAGCCCAACACTTTGGATACAGCCTGAGTACCTTTAAACGGAATCTTCAAAGAGAAAACACAAGTTATATCGAATTAAGAAATCAAGTACGAAAAGATGCTTCACTACAAATGCTTCAACAAGTAGATAACAGTATCGCAGAAATAACCTATGCATTAGGTTTTGCCAATGCTAGTGCCTTTCACCGAGCATTCAAGCGCTGGTTTGACCAGACACCTAAGCAATATAGAAAGCGATACATTGACAATTTTTAAATTGAAAAACTAAATAAAATGGACACTTAACGTGGCCACTTTATCTAATCTGTGCTCGATTACTTACAATTTATTGTGCAGGGAACACAAACTCACTCCCTACTGGGAAGTGATCTGAAAGATCCCATGTATTCCAGTGATCAGATTCAATACTACGTGGTACGAGCAAAGTGTTACTAGCGTATATTGGCTCCACATGCTCATTAGAATATAAAACATAATCCAAATATTCAGAGTACTGATCTTCTGCAAAAACATTTACCTGACCTGCATAAGAATATGGAAACTCGCCTAAAGCCATTGGCTCGGTACCGTTCATCAGTTCTAGAAAATCTAGATGTTCTTGAGGGAAGTTAATTTTATCGACATTAAAGTCCCCCCCCATCAATACAGGCTCATTAGCTGGAATATTTTTACTGTCAATCCAACTTTTTAATTGTGTCAACTGGACAAAACGCACTTCAATATCATCCGCTGTGGTATAGGCATGAGTATGAGTTCCGAATAAATTATAGATCTTGCCATTTTTATTAATCTTCGCGTAATTCATTCCTTTAGAAGCTAAGCAACCATCGGTACGACACGCATCGTAAACCGCATCATCCTGTTCGATAATCGGGTAACGACTAGCGATAAATGATCCACCGGTTAACAATTTACCGAGTTTAAAAGGAATTTCAGTCAAGTAAGGGTATTCTGTACTAATTTTACTTCTGAAATGAGCTGTCAACGCCGGATCAAATAACTCTTCAAATACAACTGCATCATAACCTTTAACATATTCAGCGATCGTATCCAGTCGCGCATGAGTGTTCTTAGCCGTTATACCTGGTAATAAGTTCCATACGTTATAATTCAATACCTTAAAGCTGGTATTTGACTCGTCACGTGCTTCTGCCTTCCAGTCATTATTGATAACATAATATACATCATCACCTGAAGTACGTGCATATTGAGATCGATAAGCCAGTGTCGAATCTTTACCATCAAAACCCATTGCAATCGTATGTATATCTCGATCATACATCCAAGAATCATTTTCTGCCGACAGCCACATTTTGCTAAAATTCCATGTTCCTTCTAACATTTGCTGCAACTCAACAGTGTTATTTGCACCTTGAACAGTCGTTGTGAAATTGTATCTTTTACCCCACTTAATTCCCTGATCACGGTTAAAGCGTAAAAATTTAACGGTGGCTAAAGGCGGAACAGTCGTTGCTAACTGCTCCCATTGGTCACCATGACTTATATTGTTATATCCGGTTTGAACGGTATTCAAACTTAACTCTTCCATCGTACTATTAGTAAGATAGACATAAGATTCAGCCCAAGTTAAAGAAGCCATCAACATAGTGACGGTGAAAAGGAAAATTTTACTGCGCATTAGATTACCTTTAAAGTTTATTTGGATTAACGAAGTTTCCATTTTGTTGTACTATCCTAATCCCCATTGTAACTATCTTGCTAATAAACTTATTATCTGAACGGAGCAAAAAATTACCCCTATAGCTCAACAGCAAAAACTTCACTCGATAATGAGAACTCGCTACATAAAGCATGTATCCTGGCCCCCACTACCCTACTTCTTATTCATTCCCCCCCTAGCCCAAAACAAAATCTGAATCCTTATTTCATCTAAAGAAACCATCGCCTTAAGTTGACGTTTACGTAAACTAGCGATATTATTCAATTAACTTAAAACGCAACATTAACCACATAAACTTACTTATGATGAATACATTTAGCATCAGCGAGTTGTCTAAAGAGTTTGATATTACGACTCGAACGATTCGTTTTTACGAGTCAGAAGGACTACTTCACCCTACTCGTAAAGGTCAGACAAGGGTTTATAGTGATCAAGACCGTATTAGTTTAAAACTAATTCTTCGGGGGAAACGTTTAGGCTTTTCATTGGCGGAATCTAAAGAATTGATCGAATTATATGACCCTGAAACAACCAATAAAAAGCAGCTCACTCGATTCATGGAAAAAATAAACGAGCGTCGTAAAAATTTACTACAGCAGGTATCTGATATTCAGATAATGCAACACGAGTTAGATGAGGCTGAAAAGCGTTGTTTAGATTTTTTAAATGCTAATTAAATATTAAATAAAAGGCTTAAGATTTGCGACCTTATAAAGGGAGCACAATCTCTCCCCAATCAAAACAAAAAAGAGGTCAACCCAATGTACGCATCGCTAAACTTTAATCTCGACGAGACCATCAACATGCTTCGGGACCAGGTTAAACATTTCGTTGATAAAGAAATCGAGCCACTTGCGGCTAAAACAGATAGCGACAATGCGTTCCCAAACGAGTTATGGCCAAAATTGGGCAACATGGGTTTATTAGGTTTGACTGTATCGGAAGAGTTTGGCGGTAGCGCGATGGGATACTTAGCTCACGTCATTGTCATTGAAGAGATTTCACGTAGTAGCGCCTCGATTGGCCTGAGCTATGGCGCGCATTCTAATTTATGTGTTAACCAAATATTTAGAAATGGCACACAAGCACAGAAAGAGAGATATCTACCCAAATTAATTTCAGGCGAACACATTGGTGCCCTAGCAATGAGTGAAGCCAACGCTGGCAGCGATGTCGTAAGCATGAAACTTAAAGCCGTTAAACAAGACGATCATTACATACTCAATGGCACCAAAATGTGGATAACCAATGGTCCTGACGCGAACACTTATGTTATTTATGCCAAAACAGCCCCAGAAAAAGGACCGCACGGCATTACGGCCTTTATCGTAGATCGTGATTTACCTGGATTTAGTCGTTCTCCTAAATTAGACAAACTTGGCATGCGCGGTTCGAACACATGCGAACTTGTTTTTGATAATGTGAAGGTTCCTGCTGAAAATATTCTCGGTGGTGAAAACCTGGGTGTTAAAGTCCTAATGAGTGGTCTGGATTATGAGCGGGTTGTGCTTGCTGCGGGCCCTATCGGTATTATGCAAGCGTGTATGGACCTCGTTGTCCCCTACATACATGAACGAAAACAATTCAACCAAGCTATTGGAGAGTTTCAGTTAATACAGGGAAAAGTTGCTGATATGTATACAACACTGAATGCTTGCAGAGCTTATTTATATACCGTCGCCCAGTCCTGCGATCGTGGCGAATCGACTCGTAAAGATGCCGCGGGCGTTATTTTATACTGTGCGGAAGCAGCCACAAAAATGGCCTTAGATGCAATTCAAATTTTAGGTGGCAATGGCTATATCAATGAATTCTCAGCAGGTCGATTATTAAGAGATGCAAAGCTCTATGAAATTGGTGCAGGTACGTCTGAAATTAGGCGCATGTTAATAGGCCGCGAATTATTTCAGGAAACAAAATAATTCATGTTCACGATATAGAAAGCAATTCTAATTATGGCACTATTCAATAATATGTAGTGCCGTATATTTTCAAAATTGAGCCAATATTTAGGCCTAATCGTTAAGAGCCAATAAGATGACGCAGATTCATTCTAAAATCGACACTAAATCTCAAGCATTTATTGAACGCTCTGCGTCAATGGATTCATTGGTAGCTGACTTGCATCAGAAGATCAGAGAAAGCGCTCTATCTGCTGGCCCTGATATTGAAAAACGTCACCATGCTAAAGGGAAACTACTACCACGCGAAAGAATAAGTCGTTTACTAGACCCTGGCTCACCTTTCTTAGAACTATCTCAACTCGCTGCATACAAAGTATACGAAGAGAATGTACCTGCTGCCGGTGCAATTACAGGTATCGGAATTATTAACGGCACTGAGTGTATGATTGTCGCCAATGACTCCACCGTTAAAGGCGGAACTTACTATCCACTTTCGGTAAAAAAGCACTTACGCGCTTTAACAATTGCCGAAGAGAATCGTCTCCCCTGTGTTTACCTAGTAGATTCTGGTGGCGCAAATTTAACTCGACAAGATGAAGTATTCCCAGATGAGGATGATTTTGGAAATATTTTCTATCGTCAAGCTAACATGTCTGCCAAAGGCATTCCCCAAATCGCAGTCGTTTTAGGCTTATGTACCGCGGGTGGTGCATACGTACCAGCGATGGCCGATGAAAGCATTATGGTTAGAAATCATAGTACTATCTTTTTGGCTGGCCCTCCTTTGGTAAAAGCGGCTACGGGCGAAGAAGTAAGCGCTGAAGCATTAGGTGGGGCTGATGTACATTGTAAATTATCGGGCGTCGCTGACCATTATGCAGAGGATGAATCCCATGCCATTAAAATTGCTCGAGAGTGTATTGCTAATATTAACTGGATCAAACCAGAACAAATTACACGTAAAGCCATTCAAGCACCAAAGTATAGTGGCGCTGAATTAGGCGGCGTAGTGCCGAGTGATTTAAAAACACCTTATGATGTTCGTGAAGTGATTGCCCGTATTGTAGATAACTCAGACTTTGCTGAATTTAAAAGATATTTCGGTGAAACTCTTGTATGTGGTTTTGCTCATATCTTTGGCTACCCTGTGGGCATCATTGCGAATAATGGTATTTTATTTTCTGAGTCTGCTCAAAAAGGCGCACACTTTATTTCTTTATGCTGCCAACGAAAGATCCCCTTAGTATTTCTTCAGAATGTCACTGGATTCATGGTAGGTAAAGCCTATGAAGAAGGTGGAATCGCAAAGCACGGTGCCAAGATGGTCAATGCCGTTGCTTGTGCAAAAGTGCCTAAATTCACGATCATTATTGGCGGAAGTTTTGGCGCAGGTAATTATGGGATGTGTGGGCGTGCGTATCACCCTCGTTTTTTATGGATGTGGCCAAATTCCCGAATTTCTGTGATGGGTGGCGAACAAGCAGCAGGCGTTTTAGCACAAGTTAAGAAAGACAGCATGGCTAAAAAAGACCTCCCATGGTCCGAACAAGATGAACAAAACCTTAAGCAACCAATACTAGAACAATTCGAAAAACAAGCTCATCCTTACTATGCCAGTGCGCGGATTTGGGATGACGGCATTATAGCGCCTAGCGACACCCGAAATGTTTTAGGCATGGCCCTATCAGCATCAATGAACGCACCGATAGAAGAAACGAAGTTTGGTGTATTCAGAATGTAAGGTTCATTAATTTTAATTCGGCAGAACAAAATACAATATCCATAGCGTTTCGATTATTAAATAGCTTAGGTAAACATAATGACACAGCCACATAAAAATCACTCCACCATTTTTGACGTTAATAATGCGGTCGCGACAATCACACTGAATCAGCCAAAAAAACACAATGCCTTTGATGACAACGTGATTAATGAATTACTTGCTCACTTGGAGTCAATCGTTAACAACCAAAGTATTCGTATTCTGGTCTTAAAGGCTAAAGGTAAACATTTTTGTGCCGGTGCAGATTTAGATTGGATGAAACGTATGGGGCAACTCGACTATACTGATAACCGCCTTGATGCTCAAAACTTAGCAAAGCTTATGTACACGTTAAACAACCTGCCTATTCCAACAGTGGTAAAAGTTCAAGGAGCTGCTTACGGTGGCGCGATAGGCTTAATCGCCTGCTGCGATATTGCGATAGCCAGTGATACGTCACGTTTTTGCTTAAGTGAGGTAAAACTAGGTTTAGCTCCCGCCACAATTGGCCCTTACGTTGTAGACGCTATGGGAGCAAGGCGGTGTCGTGAGTTATTTTTAACTGCTAGAGTATTCAGTGCGTCAGACGCATATGAATATGGCTTACTCCATCAAGTAGCTCCCATAGACGAACTTGATGAAGCGATAGAAAACACTCTCACTCAACTCCTTCAAGCCAGCCCTAATGCTTGTAAAGCCGCCAAAAAACTAATATTTGATTTAAGTAAATTCCAGGATGATCCTTCTGAGATGACAAGTGATTTAATTGCACAACTCCGTGTTTCTAAAGAAGGACAAGAAGGCTTATCCGCTTTTTTTGAAAAACGCCTTCCCCGCTGGAGCGATTCATGAGCGATTATGTCAATATTGTGGAAGTTGGCCCTAGAGATGGCTTACAAAACGAAAAAAATGAAATTTCAATTGCAGATAAAATATTGCTGGTCAACCAATTATCCAACGCAGGGTTAAAGCATATTGAAGCGGGTTCATTTGTGTCGCCACGATGGGTACCACAAATGGCCGATAGTGCTGCTGTATTTGAAGGCATCCAACGCCATAAAGATGTTATTTACTCCGCTTTAACACCTAACCTTAAAGGGTTTGAAGCGGCACTTGCTGTAAATGCTGATCAAGTAGCAATTTTTGCCGCAGCTTCTGAATCATTTAGCCAAAAGAATATAAATTGCTCCATAGAAAAAAGTATTGAACGCTTTAAACCAGTCATCGAATCAGCACATAAGAACAAACTTAAAGTACGTGCTTATGTTTCTTGTATTTTAGGCTGCCCGTATGAAGGCGCAATAAAACCAGAACAGGTGATCAAGGTTACTGAACAGCTATTAGCACTCGGATGCTATGAGGTTTCTTTAGGTGATACGATTGGTGTTGGTACGCCTTTTAAAACCAAAGCATTATTAAGCGATATGCTTAATGAGTTTAGTTCACGTCAGCTAGCGCTGCATTTTCATGATACTTATGGTCAAGCACTCGCTAACCAGTATGTAGCACTAGACCTTGGCTTACGCACGTTCGATTCCTCTATAGCAGGCTTAGGTGGCTGCCCCTACGCGACAGGTGCTTCAGGTAATGTTGCGACAGAAGATTTTGTTTATATGTTAGAAGGTGCAGGTTTAAAAACGGGAGTTGATTTAAATAAGTTAATCTCTGCAGGTCAGACAGTTTGCAATACTTTATCTCGGATAAATAATTCAAAAGTTTCCAATGCCGTCGGCCCTATCAATTTAAACCATGAAGAAACCTTAGATACTTTAAAAGGAGCTAAATGATGCCTACCAGTGATGTTAATACTAATAATGCATCTGACACGTCTCTTTTATGGCAACCTTCTCAGCAAGAAATTGAAGCAAGCACGCTTTTTGCATTTATGAATTACCTTCGTGAATATTATAATTTTACAGGTATCGACTACTCGCAACTTCATCACTGGTCTATCCATAATAAAGCATTATTCTGGAAAGCAATTTGGTTATTTTATAATGTTCAAGGGGACATGGGAAACAACCTAATCGAAAATCAGAAAGCTATGCCTGGTGCTCTTTGGTTTCCTGATGCTCAACTTAATTTCGCTGAAAACTTACTTCGACACAAAGGTAATCGTTCGGCGATTATAGAGCGTGGTGAAGATGGCCGAAGAAGTATACTTTCTTATGATAAACTCTCTGAAAAAGTTACTATTTTGGCTAACTATCTAAAGAATTTAGGTGTGCAAAAAGGCGACTGTGTCGCCGGATTTTTACCGAATAGCCATTATGCAATCGTATCTATGTTAGCGACTGCAAGCCTAGGGGCTATATGGACTTCATGCTCTCCTGATTTCGGTTTTAATGGCGTATTAGATCGTTTCGCTCAAATAAAACCAAAAGTACTCATTGCAACAGATGGCTACTATTATGGTGGAAAAAGCATTCACTCATTAGAACGAGTCGAACAAATAGCAACAGCCCTAGAAGACCTTAAATCATTGATTATTGTGCCCTACTTAAATCAAGAAGACGGCTTACTTAAGCAAGCGAACAATGATTTAAACGCAACACACTGGGACACACTATACCTACCAAATAATGCAGACTTAACTCCGATTCAATTTGAGCCCATGTCATTTGATGACCCACTTTATGTACTCTACTCATCTGGTACAACAGGTAAACCAAAATGCATCGTCCACAGTGTTGGTGGCACATTATTACAACACCTAAAAGAGCTTTCCTTGCATAGTAATGTCAAAGCAGAATCCAATTTATTCTATTACACAACCTGTGGGTGGATGATGTGGAATTGGCTAGTGTCGGGCTTAGCTTTGGGTGCCAGCCTAATACTTTTTGATGGTTCACCCTTTCACCCCTGTAAGAGTATTCTTTTTGATATTGCCGATGAAGAAGATATAGAAGTGTTTGGTGCTAGTGCTAAGTACTATTCAGCATGTGAGAAGTTTGAGTTAAATCCAATTAGTACACATAAGCTTACCGCACTTAAAACCATACTATCGACTGGGTCACCACTAAGCCATGAAAGCTTTGATTACTTATATCAGCAGGTTAAGCCTTCAGTATGTGTATCAAGTATTTCAGGTGGCACCGATATCATCTCTTGCTTTGCACTCGGCTGCCCTATTCTTCCGGTTTATCGGGGTGAGCTTCAATGTATTGGCCTTGGTATGGACGTAGAATTTTTTAGTGAAACAGGCCAGCCACTTAATCACACTGACAAACAAAACAATAACGCCCAAAACAAGGGTGAATTAGTTTGTCGTCAGCCTTTTCCATCAATGCCAACTGGCTTTTGGAATGATACCGACGGACAAAAATATCATTCGGCTTATTTTAATCGCTTTCCAAATATTTGGGCGCATGGTGATTATGGCGAAATCACCCCACATGGCGGTGTGATTATTCATGGCCGTTCAGATGCGGTATTAAACCCAGGGGGTGTCCGGATCGGTACAGCTGAAATCTATCGTCAAGTTGAAAAAGTTGAGTCCGTATTTGAATCAATCGCCATTGGTCAGCAATGGAAAGATGATGTAAGAATTATCTTGTTTGTACGTTTAAAAGAGGGTTTTCAATTAGACGACACACTTCAAACACTTATTAAATCAACGATCAAAACAAATACAACACCGCGTCATGTTCCGAGTAAAATCATACAGATTGAAGACATCCCAAGAACATTGAGTGGTAAAATAGTTGAGCTTGCCGTAAGAAACGTCATTCACGGTAAAGACGTTTTAAACAAAGAAGCTTTAGCAAACCCTGAAGCGCTCGACTTGTATAAAAACCTAGCTCAACTAAAATGTGATTAATTATCAGCCCTGTAATGATTTTTCCGTCATTACTTTATTATTTACAATAAAAGTACAGCCGATTTAACTTGGATTTTTCTATGAAACACCTATTTCAACGACTGTCATCTTTATTACTTCTGATTACATCTTTGTCCATTTCTGCTCAACAGGCCACTGACTTAATCGCCCCCGAAGCAGGAACGTCTAAGCAAGAAAAAAGTAGCGTTATTGCTAAAAACTATATTGCTGTGACCGCCCACCCTTTGGCTAGTCAGGCTGCTTATGACATTTTAAAACAAGGCGGTAGTGCGATTGATGCCATGGTAACGGTTCAAACTGTACTCGGTCTAGTTGAACCACAATCTTCAGGATTAGGCGGGGGCGCTTTCCTTGTATATTACAATGCTAAATCAAAGCGCCTCACGACTTTTGATGGAAGAGAAACTGCCCCGCTTAAAGCACCTAATGATTTATTTCTGGCTAAAGATCAAACTCCCTTGGCATTTTTTGATGCCGTTGTCGGTGGGCGCTCTGTTGGTACCCCTGGTACCGTTAAACTGCTTTGGGATACTCACCAGAAATATGGCCATTTAGACTGGAGTAGGTTACTTTCCCCCGCCCAATCAATAGCAACCAATGGTTTTAAGGTAAGTCCAAGATTAGCGGGTGCAATTTCAGCGGACAGCAAACGACTATTAAGCGATCAGTCAGCGGCTAACTATTTTTTACCCAATGGCCAAACACTTAAAGAAGGTCAAATATTAAAGAACCAAGCTTATGCCGATACATTATCGCAATTAGCCTCTAAAGGCGGTGACTATTTTTATAATCCAGAGTTTAGCGCTGCTATATCAAAAAAAGTGAAAGAGTCTGCCAATCCAGGTTTTTTAAGTACGCAAGATTTCGAGCAATATAAAGTAATTGAACGCTCACCAAGCTGCACAACTTATCGGCAGTATAATGTTTGTGGAATGGGCCCGCCTAGCTCAGGTGCGATTACAGTCAGCCAAACATTGGGAATGCTCGAAAACACCAAAATAAATGAGATGACTGCAGATAAAGCTAAAGCCTGGCATATCATATCAGAGGCTAGCCGTTTAGCTTTTGCTGACAGAGGGTTATATATTGCTGATCCTGATTTCGTAAATCTCCCTTCAGGCTTACTCTCTAAGTCATATTTGCGAAATAGAGCGAAACTTATTAACGAAAACATATCATCAAAAATCATCAAAGCTGGTCAACCAACCGCTCTAACGACTGCCCAATTTCAACAAGGTAGATCCCCAGAACAAAATTCAACCTCTCACTTTGTCATTGTTGACCGTGAAGGAAATATTGTGTCAATGACAAGCACGATTGAAAATGCTTTTGGCTCACGCCTAATGGTCAAAGGGTTTATGTTGAATAATGAATTAACTGACTTTTCATTTGCACCGACCAAAAATGGTAATCGGATAGCAAACAGCGTGGAAGCTGGAAAACGCCCTCGTTCCTCCATGGCACCCACAATAGTGTTTAAAAATGACCAACCTTATTTAGCCATTGGCTCACCTGGTGGATCAAGAATCATCAATTATGTAACAAATAGCCTAATTGCATTATTAGACTGGAGCTTCCCGCTTCAAGAAGCATTAGACATGCCGCATATTGTGAACCGCTTTGGCACGATGGATGTCGAAAAAAACAGCAAGGCGACAGATTTAAGCAATGAATTTAAAACACTCGGATACCAAGTATCCGAAAGAGATCTCAATTCCGGACTTCATGCGGTAATGTTTACAAAAAATGGGATGATTGGTGCGGCAGATAATCGCCGCGAAGGTGTTGCTCTCGGCGATTAGTTAATACTCTCTAGCAAATAACTCTACGGACACTGCATTCGTTACATGCTTCTACTTAGCTTATTAATTTAATGGGCAGAATGTCCGAGTTTAGATATTTCTTCTACCCACTTTGATCTAGAATCTCTTGTAGAACTTATAATGGGACCAACCATTTTACTTTTTACTGACTTAAAGCCCACAAACTTAAGCGTTGCATTTTTTAACTGACGGATTGCAGGCGCCCCTTGTATCATAAAGTAATACCATGGCGGCGTATCCATCGTCATGACAATTCGTGCAGTCCTGCCTTTCAGTAATTTTTTGGGCATCAATTTACCTTGTTCGTACTGGAATGCAAAACCTGGCAGAAATGTTCGATCTATTAGTCCTTTTAATTTTGCTGGTAACGCCCCCCACCAAATAGGTGTAAAGACAACTAGATGTTCGCACCACTCTATAGAGGCTTGAAATGATTTAAGAGACGCTTCCATAGCGTATTCCTCAGAATACCCACCCGAAAGATCCAAATTAAATTCCATATCAGCCAGCCTCACCAGCCGGACTTCATGCTTATTTTCAGCAGAATTGGCATACGTCTCAGCCAAATAGTTTATAAAACTTTCTTTCTTAGGATTTGCAGCTAAAACCAGTACCCGTTTTTTCATCTCGCTCTCCAACATTGACTATTTGAGATGTAGTTTACGGTCTCCCCATTAGGGGAGAGTCAAGTACTTATCTATAAATTTAACTATGGATTTATCTGCTCATAGCATTTATCGAGGCTTTCAATTTTTTGTTTTAAATCCTCAATTTGCAGAGTTAATAGTTCTCTTATTTCAGCTAAAAATACTTTTATATTTGCCCAATCAACCTGACCATTTTGGTAAACGATAACCCCTCTGAGTTGAGATAAAGTAGCACCTAAAGCCTTTGCTTCTTTGATTAATATAAGAAGCTCTATTTCTGTTTCTTGATATACCCTGTAGCCACTGACCCTCTCAAGCCGCCTGATCAACCCTTTTTCCTCATAGAATCGAATAGCTTTGATAGACAAACCCGTTCGTTTTGATGCTTCACCGATGTACATAGATTACCAACTTATAACGTCGCCTCAAATGAAACTAAGTAGAAAAAATTAGAATAATACTTTGCTTTTTCTAGCTGTAGATTATAGTTATTTAACCGTGTCATCACTCAATTAGAAGCCTTTAGAAAAGCGGGTCGATGAAACTCAATAACATTACTGTCAGGATCTCTCACAAAAATAAATGTTGCACCATCAGGTAAGCTGATTGGGCCTTCCGTTATCGTTATATTTTTACATTCTAGCTGTGCAATAACTGATTCTAAGTCTAATATTTCCAGCGCCATATGGGTGTAACCAGTATGCTTTACGGGAATATCCATGAGTACATTCTCTTTTTCTTTAGTGTGTGCATTCAGAATAAAATTTATATTAATTCCTGATGGATGCTCCATGATAGCCACAGGCTCTGGACCAACTGGGCCTACGATGAATTCAAATCCAATCTTTTCATAGAACTCTCTAGAAGCTTCAAGATTCGCTACACGAATACCTATATGATTTATTCCGGTAATTTCTTTCATTATATTCCTTAAAATAGACATTCAACCTAAAAATTAACGCCCGGCCCACCGAGCAATCTTTTATAACTTCTTTTTCTTGTTTTGAAGTCGGATACAGTGGAAATAAATTCCGTATTGTCACTTAAATTAACCTATTCTAAATGTACTTCTCTATCTAAGATATCACTGTAATTGCTCTATTTGTGATAAATTTATTCGTATGGGCTGAATATTGAACGCTAAGTTATGTTTGGCTTGGAGCCGCAATTATTTTGCTCATCATTATTTTTTAAAAAATTACGATTACGACTAACATTTACTCAATACTTACCAAGAAGTTCAGCAACTGAATATACTATAAATTGTCAGATTGCTGTCGATGGTTATACGCGGCCTACGCATCATACTCAACACGGTCTTATGATTTGTTGTATTTTTGGATTCGGCACCTTATTCCTAGTTAGAATTTAGTGTCTGTCAAAGTGGAAGGTTCAAATAGACACTATAGTCACTTGTTAGAAATGTTTATGATTTAACTAAATTGCGAGTACAACATATAGCTAGCAGTGACAATTAGTAACCCACCCATTATTTGATTAAAAAGCTTAAACCTAAACTCACTACTCAGAATTATTGCTACTTTACTACCGAGTAAAGACCAAGAAAAAAGAGACACATAACACACTAAAAAATAAACCAATGAAAAAGTAAAAAATACTTGTTTACTGTTTGGCGATGAAAATAAAGAAACCCCTGCCACACACGCAATCCACGCCTTAGGATTTAACCACTGCAAAATAAAACCTTGCATAAAGGTTGGTAGATTTTGCTCTTTAATATCTAGTTCTGGTTTTGATGATGCAATTAAATACCCCATATAAACAATAAATAGTGAGCCCGCTATTGCTAGATATTTTAGAAATGAAGGGTACAAATCAATTACTTTGTTAAAGCCTAAGCCAATAAATAATAGCAGTAATATGAAGCCAATCGTTGCGCCAGAAACGAATGAAAATGTTTTTCGTATTCCATAATTAGCCCCCGAAGATACAATTATCATGTTCACTGGCCCCGGTGAAATTGACATAGCCAACGAGAATGAGAACATTGCGATTAATAAAGACATAATTCCCCTTAATTAATTTCACCCTATATTTTACAAGAAATAATTCAAACCATTAACGAATGCATGACTAGTAAAATTCTGTCGTTTTTGCTTTGACTTGTTATGCCAATCACCTCATGCATTAATGGTGATGCTCTTTCTTTACTGACTCATTGGCGAAGATAGGAAATCGATGTCTCGCATGTTCACTATGACAACCGATACATGAGCCTAGTAGTTTTGAGTAATAAAAACCCACAAGCTCTGTATGACCTTCCTTACTAACGTGCTCTAGCATTCCAGCATACTTATGGAATTGTTGGTCTTTGAGAATAAATTCTTTCGAAAGTTTTTCATGAAGTTCATGCTTTTGTGCATTTGTAATCTTCTGCTTCAAAATAAGACTTCTGTTAATTTTACCTGCAATATCAGAAACCTCTTCAAGGTCTCCAGAAGCAAAGGCAGGTACAATGTTTTTCATGCCTTCTTGAATCGCCAACATCTCTTGCTTGAGCAATACTCTCAACTCAGGCGATAGGCTCTCAACCTCACTTTCTGAATAACAGTTTGGAGATACTGCTCCAATCAAAGCAATAAGCAGCGTACCAATTATTTTTTTCATATTAATGATTCTCATTTTAATGGGCATGACGCCGAGAATGGCAGCAACAGATGTTAAATACAAATCAAAAAATCACCTAAATGGAACCCTATCTATTATCCTCAAATAATCAGAATAAACAAAGAAACTAGTTATACCTGGCTTTTCTTTATAAAAATCCCGATATACGTGGTGTAAAAGAAACATTATTTTCAGAAAATGGCGCACACATTGCGATTTGATGGGCGCGCCCGATACTTTCGTACAAGTGATGTATTCGTTTGGTGTTCCACTTAACAATAGTACGGCTATCCATGTATTCGGAAGTGCTCGTATGGGTCGTACTCTTTGAAGTGTCTGCTAGTTGGGTAATGGTAGATGGCGAAGTGTTACCCGGTATTCCTCTAGGTACTGAAACTTCTAAAACAAAAAAAACATCAAGTTAAAATGTTAGCGGTGCAATTTCAATCTAATGTTGGTTGGTGAAAAATAGCCCTTAGCAGGAGGCGTCATGGTGTGTTCTATCTTATCTACCAGTATTCCTTGGATATAATAATTCTTTCTCTTTAAATCACTAAACGAATCCATTGCAGTCATGATGGCAGGTACCTGTTCATAAAATACCGAATATCGCTGGGGAACTCGCCATAACCTGCCATGCTCATCATAAATATCTGACAGAATAACTCCCCAGGTATCTTCGTCAATATAAAAAGTTCTTCGATTATAAATATGCTTTTTACCCGGCTTTAAAACCGCATCAACAATCCAAACCCTATGTTTTTCATAACGAGCATATTTAGGATTAATGTGGTGGGGTACAAGTAACTTGCTAGGGTTATTTAAAGTTTGCTGCAAAACCCCATTATTATACGGAATATACATTTCTTTTATGCCTTTCAACTCCCAATCATATCGATCCATAGCACCGTTAAACATATCTACCTCATCCATCATCCTGAGCCCATCAGAGGTAAAGGTTGGGGCGTCGTAACCCATAACGGGAGAACGTCGTAATCGACGCTCTCCCGCCAGATACATCCAGGCCTGCCGTGGTTTTTTAATCGGTTTCATAGTTTCATGAGAAAGATATGCGCCACCCGCCATACTTGCAGGTGATTTAATATAAGACAGGTAATATATGTAACGCCAATCATCTATTTTTCGTTCACGCTCTTTATAGTGATAAACCGAATAAACCTCCAACATATTTTGAATAATGTTGTAGTTTCCATCACGACCAACAATACTTTCAATAGTATCCAGTTTGAAAAATAACCCCTTCCACCTTAGTTGGTGATTCCACATAACTTCTTTGGCGGTTTCAGGAATTGGGAATGGGGTACCTTGCCAAGCAAAAGTAACCTCTTCACCATTTTCACTGATCTTTGCCTCAAGTGCATTTTTATAAGCGTTATCGTAGAGCCATTGAGGATAGACAGCAGTTCGATGAGATGGGTATACGGGAATATTGAAGGAGTCAGGATAGAGTGCTATCAATTTTTGCAAGCCAACACTGAGCGAACTTCGATGTTCATCAATATTTAAATGATCAATAACAAAAAGTGGTTTTTCTTTTTCAATAGATCTTAGCCATTGACTATGGCTTATTTTATCACTGTATTTATTGCTCCAGGCAGGGATACTTCCATCAGCACTCCCTTTTCGAATGGCGCCTATCGGCGTTAAGTCACCATTAAGTCTTTTAGCTTGCTCTATGGAAACAGCTGCCTGTAAGCCCATAACAAAAAAACAAGCCGCAAATATAACAAGTAATTTCAACCTTATTAAACCGCTAATTTGAATGCTAGTCTTCATTTTTTAATACCTTAACAATCAATTTTTCTAGCTTGTTAATTGATATAGGTTTTGTCAAAAAACCCTGCATCCCTGCACCCAAAGCATTTTCTTCATATCCTTCCAGGGCATGAGCAGTCAGGGCAACAACAGGAATCTGATCGAGATTATGTTCATCCTCCCACTTCCGTATCTTATGAGTTGCGCTAATACCATCTAAAATCGGCATCTCCCAATCCATTAATATCAAATCATAAACGTCAGGATCATTACAATAGTGACTAAATGCTTGCTCCCCATTGTTAGTCAACACACAGGTGGCTTTTAGGCGTTTTAGAAAACCTTTAATCACCATTTGATTAAACTCGTTATCTTCTGCAACCAAGACGTTGACTCTGGACAGGTCGATATTACTATCAGAGACAGAGTCAATCTGCTCACCCTGCCATTTACTCCCCGTAGTGTCGACTGCCGCTTGCAATGGAAAGGTAAACCAAAATTCGGAGCCTCCGCACGCCATATTTTTTACACCAATATCCCCTTTCATAAGACCCGCCAACTTACTCGAAATAGCTAACCCTAAGCCTGTACCCCCATATTTTCTGGTTATGGATGAATCTGCCTGTTCAAAGGCCGAAAACAATAAATCAGCTTCGTCTTCCTTAATACCGATGCCACTATCAATGACAGCAACTTTAAGATAATTACGGGTATCCACTACCTCAATAGAAACCTCTACTTTAATGCTGCCTTCATCCGTAAATTTAACCGCATTACTGATAAAATTCAGTAATACCTGCCGAATACGAGTCGGATCTCCTAATATAGTAGTAGGGATATCGTCATTAATAACCGAGGAAAGCGTGATAGCCTTCTTTCTTGCGTTGGGAGTAAATATAGCAAGACTATTCTCTACCAATTCAAAAATATTAAAACTGACAGACTCTATTTCAAATTTTCCAGCTTCGATTTTTGAATAATCTAAAATATCATTAATAATGGCCAACAAGGACTGACTGGATATTTGAATGATCGACAAATATTGCTTTTGTTCTTCATCCAGTTGAGTGCCATCTAAGAGTTCCGCCATCCCCATCACACCATTAATAGGAGTTCTTATTTCATGACTCATACTGGCGAGAAATTCACTTTTTGCCTTTGTAGCAGCTTCAGCAATCATTCGATCTTTCAAGGCTAATATTCGAGATTTTGATTCTTTTCGATCCAAGTTATATATATAAACAACAATCGATAACACAATCAGGAATCCTAAGATATAGTACAGTTGGAGGTTTCTTAATGCCTTAATTTGAAAAAAATATCTGTTAGAAACAACATCTAAAATATCACTTCGAATTTCCTGTAATTCATTAATTTTACTGGTAGATTTTCTATAATAATCCTTCCAATTTAAATTTATATCGTCGTTTTGGATAACCTGCTCATCAAGATATCGAGCCAATTCCGTAATATGACTAAACTTATCGATAGAAATCGTAGTCGCAGTGTGATTCAGCGATTCAAGAGCGACGATACCGGAAATTTTCTTTGGTAATACATCACCTAATAACGTCAAATTATCAAACGCAATTTCAAGCTGCTCACCACCTTTGGAAGTGACATAACTACGACTAACAAAATAACTGCCATAGGCTCGAGCAACGCCGGTAAAGTAATAGAGCTCTTTTAACTCCTCCAATGCATAAAATAGAAGTTGGGTAGTCATGTTATCTTCATCGGAAAAAAGCCCGCCTTGATCAGCAAGTCTCGACTGAACCTTATATAGATCACGAACAAATTGATGGTGCTGATCAAAGGTAATCGTCTCGCCACCCATCTCAAGCCCTACAGTAATATCCAGATACTTAAGCAGGTCTTCAATCTGAGACAGCAATGTCTGACTAAAATAAGGGCTTCGACTTAGATAACTTTGACTTTTATCGTCCGCTAGCTTAATCAGCAACTGGTTTTTATGGCTAAAGTACTGATCAATGGCTTTTTGATCATGACCATAAGAAGCAACGATACTGTAGTCTCGGTACTCTTCTGCCAACGCGATAAGCCCATTAAAGTCTTGAATGACTTCAAGGTTGGCGGCTCTATCCCGCAAGGACTGAATTTCTCCATAATGAGAGATCATGCTGTTACCCCAAAACACGACAAAAGGAACAACAAGCAAAAAGAAAAACAAGCCAAATTTACTGGTCAACATGCCATATTTAGCGGTTGAGTCATTTGACGGAGAATCATAACCTGGATTCATATAAAGCCTATAAGAGGGTATTTAAATGTTTAACCACGCTTATCAGTTTTACCAAGGTAATTTTAAGTTTCAGTGTACGTACACAGTCTAATTATAGACGGGGATGAGTAATATTTATAGTTATTGGTACTCTGAACATTACGAAACCGGACGGCTAGCACCACAATCTTGTGGCTAGATTTTATTAGATTCAGAGGCTAGGTAAACCTCTTTATTGACCATTCCCCTCCATGTGACCAGCGACAATATGACCGCCTACTATTCAAAATACCCGTACTTATAGCGAACTGAGACATACCCGTAATCAATTTATTCTAATTGTAAAATAAAGTACTTACTCTGCACTGACTTCGCCCAGACAGCGATCAAAATCCATCTTATAACCGGGCCCATCTTGAGCCTCACTTAAGGCTCGATCAATCGCCAAGGCCCGAGATTTTGGTAGTAGGCTTTAAATTTGAAACTTAGATAACAGTAGTTTAAGAAGTGAAGGAAGTTTGAGGATTCAAGCGCTAAAAGCGCTTGATCAATAACTATGCCGAAAGCTTAAAGGCACGTTTTGGCCATTGTAATTCTTCGGGTAGAAGTAAGGCCTCGATATCTGTGTTGTTAATGTGTGCTTTTAAATCAAAGCAGCCGCCTTTAAACGCTGGATCACAGATGTCATATCGTTTACCAAATAGGTCAAAGCGTATTTTATAAGCATGTAGATAGCCTCTTTCTGGGTACGTTGCAATACTACCCTCTTCGATTTCAAGATCAACTTTAGACGTTTCTACCGCTTTTTCACTTATTTCACCTTTAGTTCCACTCGTTTGTTCATTCACTTGTTCATAGCGACGATCGCCAAATACTGGACTTGCTAACGACTTCATTGCGACCCGCAATTGATGTGTTTTACCTGTTTCAGGTTTTAATGCGAAAAGCCAATACCGTTGATTATCTTGAACAAATGATTTAGCGAAGAAATGTGTCAATGCTGGGTTAGTTTTTTCTCGAAGTAATAAATAACTACCTCGGCGTCCTTTCTTCATATCACCGATTACTGCACCTTGTTTCTTAGAGGGTTTATGCTTTGATAGTCCGAGGTAATATTTTTCAATCTGCTTTTCTTGAAGCATTTTTGATAATACTTCGTTTACTTGGCTTGATCGTGCAAACACCATTAAACCTGAAGTAATTTTATCTAGTCGATGTATTGGATAAAGCGTTTCACCTGGGTACGATGCCTTAACTAAGCCAACTATGCCTAGTGCTTGGTCATCCGTATGAAAACAGACATTAACGGGTTTATGTATCACTCGAATATTCTCATCGAGATACACTGTTTCAATTTTTTGATCAAGCATGCTCTAGGTTCGCTAGTTTAGGACCATTAGGGTCAATTAATTTAGTTCTTAAATCAGAATTTAAAGCTGGATGTGTGAGCCGATTATAAGCAAAGCGAAACGGAAACATAGCAAAATCTGATACAAAGTCTCTAGCCATCGTCCAGCCCGAAATATCTTTATATAAATTATTATAGGTCCCTACCATTGCGAATAAAGATCGTGACAAATGCAAATAGTCGCTTTTTATCGTCATGTCTAATGAATAAGTATTTGTCATTAATTGCACAGCCGTTTGTAAACGATACCGGAAACCCTCTGCCCCCTCTTTGTATAGTTGTACTGCAAAATCTCGCCCCAAAGGATGTACTTGTTTTTTCTCTAATGTTTCAGTCAATGCTAGCTTAATCTCTTCATACCGCGCAGTATTCCCTAATTGATCTGTACTCATTTCAATGAGTGTTTGCGCTAACGTGTCCACATCACCACTTAATACTGAAATAATATAACGCCTTAAAGTACCCCACTTTCCTTTCATATCAACTGAATTACCCCAATCGATAAGAAACAACCTCGCTTCAAGGTCGACCATCACATTTCCTGGATGTAAATCACCATGAAACTCTTGGTAAATAAACATGTGTTCTAGCATGGTATACAAGAAATTTTCGGCCAACTTGCGTTGGAAACGAGCTTTCCTGCGTCCTTTATAACAGTTAACAGCCTGGTTAATAGCCATCGCATCTTGTAGATATTCCATTTCTAAAATGCGACCACTTGAGCCGTATAAACTCGGTACAAACCACACCGACGATACTTCGGCTCGATCATAAAAACGTGATTGAACTTCGCCCTCATGTTTAAAGTCAAGTTCTTGTTCAAAACCTCTAGTAAATTCTTTAATTTGCTCCGACATCGCAGAAAGAAATGGACGTAGCTTAGAGTGCGGTGCCCAGTATTGACTACTAATCAGCATGAGTTCAATGGCAAGCGAGCCCATGGCGAACTCTCGCTCCAAGTTGTGTCTAGACACTTTCACAACTATGGGTACGAGCACTTCTTTTCCATCTTTAAACATCGGTTTTTTAGCAACAAAAACCGAACCAATAGATCCTGATTTAATAGGTTTATCGACATCAAAGCCAAAATACATGGTTTCAGGTTTTTGTCCAAAGTCCTCAGCAAAAGCTTGATAGACTTCTTCAGGTTTCATGGGCTCTACATCTTCTTGAAATACTTGTAATTCTTTCGAAATTTCTTCCGGTAAAAAATCTGAATTTGCCGCTGCCACTTGAGCCATTTTTATGAATAACGGGCCAAATTCTCGCACCATTTTAGCGACAATTTCAGCTTGCGTTTTAAAGTCTTTTGGGTCTGTTTGTAAAAATGGCTTAATGTAACGTATCGCTTTAATTTGGCGTTTAAGTATTTGTATATCACCCCGTAACACTTGTAATTTTGCAATTATTTCAGTCAAAGTGTTCTGATTAACTTTACGAATTTGTTTAATGTTATTAATAATTTCTAATAACAAAGGCTCGTAAGTACGAAGCACGGAGCGTACGATATCTAAATTTAATTCAACAACCCCTTTCAGCTCGGGCGACTCGATTAATTCTTGAAAGAACCCCCAGAACTCATCAATAACCACCTCAGGAATATCAACGGGACTTCTAAGTACCGCTTGTTTTACTAAATAACTGATCATGTTTTCAGTCGAATCTTCATTTGGGATAAATCGAGACCGACGTAAAAATTCAGTTAAAGAGCGTGAGTGAAATGATAAAGGGTGGTGATAAAGATCTTCAAACAGTGCATCGAGCTCTTTAGATAACTCAGGTGCCTCAACAAAACGATCAGACATGAGCAATCGAATAATAGGCACAAACGTTTTAGGTAAAGCAACACTACTTGTAGCGATTTCTCCTGCACCTTTTAAGACGGAGAACGTATTTTTCTTTAGCGAGGGAATATCGACTAAACGTTTCTTTACTTTTGGCATGAAGACACAAACGGTTTGATGGTAGGAATTGTACTTAGATTACCATATTCATTCTTTCGACGAAATTTATTCTGCCCACTAAGCTCACATAAATAAAAAAAGACAAAATAGTTTTAGCAGTTTCAAACAGTTTTTCTATACTCAGTTAGTAGTTACTTATATATTGATCCTTCGGTATCAATATAATTTATGCAAATACCAATAATTATTTAAATTACACTTAGAACACAATTTATTATGGCCGATATATCGATCGTTAATTCATTTTTTCTTATCTTTACGGGTGCTGCTATATTGGCATCAGCCGTTTTGTATACTCGTCAACCGATTATAATCGCCTACATCGCTTTAGGTGCACTGATCGGCCCCTTTGGCCTAAATTACGTCAATGATACTTATTTATTATCTGAAATTGCTGAGATAGGAATTATTTTTTTACTGTTTCTCTTAGGTTTGGATATGCAGCCTAGCAGTTTGATACATATGATCCGTAAAGCGACAGTCGTTGCGATTGCAAGTTCGCTTATTTTCGCCATTACAGGCTTTTTAATTGGGCAGGCATTTGGCTATAACTTAATAGAGTCATTAATTATTGGTTGTGCAATGATGTTTTCAAGCACCATCATTGGGATAAAATTATTACCGACGACCGTTTTACACCATAAACATACAGGAGAGCTGGTTGTAGGTCTGCTTCTTTTACAAGATCTAGTCGCTATTATTGTTCTTTTAGTTTTAGGTGGCAGCGGTTCCGGTACAGAAGAAAACAGCATTATGAATTTTATTCGCACTTTGCTTACACTTCCACTACTGATTTTCTTTGTGTTCTTTACTGTAAAACACGTTATTTTAAAACTTATTCAAAAGTTCGACCGTTTTCATGAATATATATTCTTACTTGCTATAGGTTGGTGCCTAGGTATCGCAGAACTAGCTAATTACTTAGGTTTATCGACAGAGATCGGCGCCTTTTTAGCCGGAATTAGTATTGCGACCAACCCGATCTCTCAATACATCGCTGAACACCTAAAACCACTTCGTGACTTCTTTCTGGTATTGTTTTTCTTTTCGTTAGGAGCGTTATTTAATTTGAACATGCTAGGGCTAGTAATTTTACCGGCAATTATCCTTGCAGTACTCATCATTTTCATCAAACCGGTAACCTTTCACTTTCTTCTAAAACAAGCTAAAGAACCAAAAGAAATTTCTTGGGAAGTCGGCTTTCGTCTTGGTCAGATTAGTGAATTCTCATTATTGATCGCTTATTTAGCGACTGCGAGTGCCTTAATAGGCGAAGAAGCTTCACACCTTATACAAGCGACTGCGATTCTGACTTTTATTATCAATTCATATATAGTTGTCTTTAACTTCCCAAGCCCGATTGCCATTAGCGATCGTTTAAGACGAGATTAATGACGAAGCAAAAACACGATCCTAAAATGAATTGCCCCTGCCAAAGCGTCAATAAAACACCTGTTTTATTCTCAACTTGTTGTCAAAAATATATCAACAACACTGATATCCCCAAAACTGCAGAGCAACTCATGCGCTCTCGCTATAGCGCCTTTGTTCTTGAGAATGAACGCTATTTGCTAAGTAGCTGGCATACATCAACAAAACCAAATGCGATTGAGTTTGATACTAAAACTAAATGGCTTGGCCTGAAAATATTATCGACAGAAATGGGCCAAGAAGCCGACCAGAAAGGCTGGGTTGAATTTATAGCGAGATATAAAATTGGCGGAAGAGCGCATCGATTAGAAGAACATAGCTACTTCACGCGTGAATCTGGGCTCTGGCGCTATGTTTCAGCCGAAAGCAATGATATTACTCAAATAAACGATGCATAAATGTCGAATACAAATAACATCATCAAACAATTACACGTTAGCGCGTTACTCTTAGGCGGTACGGCACTTTTCTCAAAGCTTATTCCCTATTCCGCTGTCGATATCATTTCATATCGAACACTAATTTGCGGCATACTTGTACTCTGCATTGCATTAGCCCTGAAACATAAAATATTTATAGCTAACAAATTCCATTTATTACTACTAGTTTTCTGCAGTCTATTATTTACAGTTCACTGGACAGCTTATTTTCATTCTATGCAGGTATCCAGCGTCGCGGTTGGTATTGTCTCTATGTTTACCTTCCCTGTAATTACCGTTTTTCTTGAGCCTTTAATTAAAAAGACAAAAATACATTTAGTTGATATTTTAATGGCTATGGTTGTACTGTTTGGGGTGAGTCTGATGGTTCCTGAATTCTCATTCAACAACCAAATAACGTCAGGGGTGGCGTTTGGTGTTTTATCGGGCTTTGCCGTAGCACTGCGCAATGTCATCGTTTCTAAGTGGCTGAATCAATACTCAGCATTCACGATCATGACATTTCATAGCTTAATCAGCGCTTTGGTGCTCTTACCATTTACAACTGTGTCAATGGGTAGCATATCAAACTATGAATGGTTTTTACTTATCTTACTTGGCTCTATTTTTACAGCGATACCGCACACTCAAAAAACATATGCTCTACTCCATAAATCGGCTAAAACTGTTTCGATGATCATTAGTTTACAAGTCGTATATGCTGCTATTTTTGCTTATTTATTACTGGGAGAACATGTGGAATTAAACACATTAATTGGCGGTAGCTTAATTTTATTTGCGGCTATATTTGAGAGTATTAAATCGAAGAGAAACTAAAAGCTAATGGCCCTAAAGCCATTAGCTAAAACATTTATTTAAAACTACGCGTTACATTCAGTTCAGATAAAATCTTTGTCACCGAGCTCTCGATGCCAGTACTCACAGCAATGCCGACTTTATCCATGAGCGATTTTTTGTCTTTAAAAGCAACTGAGAACACATCAGCATTAGCACATGCATCAATAATGTATTCGTCAGAGGTTTTCAGTTCATCAACTAAAGACACCTCTAAAGCTTTCGAACCAAACCAGATATCGCCGGTGGCAACACTCTCAATATCAACTGAGGGGCGACGCTCTGACACATAAGCCTTAAAGAGTTCGTGCGTATCTTCTAGGTCAGTTTGAAACTTCTCACGCCCCTGCTCTGTATTCTCACCAAACATGGTCAAGGTACGCTTATATTTTCCAGCCGTTAGTATTTCATAATCAATATCATTCTTTTTTAGTAATTTACTAAAATTTGGAATCTGAGCGACAACACCTATTGAGCCCATTATTGCAAAAGGTGATGCAACAATTTTATCGGCAACACAAGCCATCATGTAACCACCGCTGGCCGCGACCTTATCAACACATGCAGTAAGTTTAATTCCTTTCTTTTTAATTCGATCTAACTGAGCCGCTGCCAAACCGTAGGAATGCACCATTCCGCCAGGACTCTCAAGCTTTACAATCACTTCATCACGCATTGGATCAGCCATTTGTAAGACAGCAGTCACAGACTCTCTAAGACCATCGACTGCAGACGCTTTGATGTCACCGTCAAAATCTAAAACAAATATTCTAGGCTTACTTTCCGCTTTATGGGACTTTGCTTCCGCTTTTTCTTTTTTCTTTTGATCTTTTCTTAGGGTCTTTAAAGCGTCTTTATCAAGCATAAATTCTTCAAGTAACTCTTTTGAGTCGTGAAACTTTTCATTTAGCTTCTCAACCAGCATTTCTTTACTTTCTGGCTTTTTATTTTTAATTGCCGCACTTGCTGCCGTAGCCAGAACAAACATAATTGCGATAACTATCGTTACTGTTTTCGCTAAAAACACACCGTATTCGGATAAAAATTCCACGCTTACTTCCCCAATGATTCACACTTAATTATAACTAGTTCATGTATTAGGGCTTTTTTGCGTAAAACAAGGGGGAACAGCTTAGCTTGTCTAAAAAGAATAGCGAAAACCAGAACCAAAACACTAATTCAAACAAGCGTTCGATTTAGTGTTGACATTGCATATAAGAAAAACTAATCTTTAGGTCGTGCGAAAAACGCTCAATCTATTGCGCGATTTAATTCCACACTCAGGCCCATTAATCTCTTTAAGAGTAATGGGGCAACAATATATATATTAAAAGGTTAATCTCATGTCTGTAGCTACTACCTTTGAGACACTAAAAAACAATTTTGACGCTGACGCTGCTAGCGGCATCGACTTAGTCTTCCAATTTAACATTGAAGATGATGCGAATTACAGCCTTACAATTAAAGATGGCGCATGCGATTTAACAGCAGGCGACCATGATGATCCTTCTGTTACTCTAATCATGAACACTGAAACACTTAACGGCATCGTTAGTGGCGAAACAGACGGAATGCAAGCATTCATGGCTGGTCAGTTACGCGCTGAAGGCGACATGATGTTAGCGACTAAGCTAGGTGAATTATTCAGCATCGGTTAATTTAACTGACGCACATAAAAAAAGCCGCATTAGCGGCTTTTTTTATGTCTTTAACTCGCCCTAATAAAGCTAATTACCTTATCGAAAAGCAATACCTCTAACCATAAGAGATCGATTTTAAACTTTCTTCAGATAGCTTCAATAACTCATCATTAAGAGTCTCTTTATAAGACATGCTCTCAATATAATATTCTAACGACGTCATGGAATCTGCTAAGGTCTCAAGAATTCTGTCTTCAGGCAGCGATTCATTTTCAAATAACTCTACATTGATACAATCAATGCAATTCACAACAATTCCAGCGACTCGTGGCTTTTCAATCATTAACATTGCACCACGAATGGCATCCATTACCTGTCCAACACTTTCTAAGTGAAGCTTATCCCCTTTCGACTCTACATACGACGTAATTGAGCGCTTTGCCAATGCAAGCCCAGACAAAACCTCTTCTATTACAACAATCACTGCTTCAAATAAAAATGGGCTTTGTTTATTTTCTTTATCGTCTGAATGTAAGTTTAGTTCTGGCTGTGCACCAGTCTCTTCAAATAGCTTTATAGCCTGTTCTATACTTAATACAGCATCTGCGACCGCAAAAAGTTCTTTCTCAGAAACCTGATTTTCTTCGTCACTCCATGTTTTTATCATTTCAGCTTGTAAATCACATGCCTTACTAATACTTACAAGATCAAGCATAGAAAGGGTGCCACTCAAGCGCTCAAAGACACCACAAATAAAAGCAATATCTTCCTCATGAGGCTCTCCGCTTCGCTCAAGAATATCTAACTTATCTTTGAGTTGAATTATTTCTTCTTGCAAAGCTTTTGATAATGATTTTAAAACGTCTGCACCGGGACCAAATAAACGCTTGCTTTCAGCCTTTAAAGTACGTTCATCAAAATCAAGTTCTTTTACAGCAAAACCATCGAGTATCGATTTAACTTCAAGAGAGTCTGATCGACTTAATGCAAGAATATAAAGTAGATTTTTTCGTAATGAATCAGGCGCGGACTTACTACTAACAACACTTCCAACTAACGCCATCTCACGAAGATATTTTTCTATCTTCATAAACAATCGTTTTCGAAGATCTGTAATATCCAATTCTTCTTTAAGCATCGTTTCGCTGACGATCACCACCAGTGACCAAAAGTGTGATAAAGGCTCACCGGCGCATAGCTTTACACTTCCTCTCGCTGCACGACTAATTAGATTTAGACTAATTTTTGTATTTCGGTCACGTAACATATCCAACAAGCCAACTTGATACATATGCCTGAAACGCTTGGCGTGATGTTCAAAGTCAGATAACTTACTGGTTTCACCTAAACCCAATACAGGTATAGCATCAAATTGAATACTGGGGTTAAACTCAAAAAAATGAGATTCAGGGAAAGCTTTGGCTTTTCTGGCAACGCGTAAGTCATTAATGATTGGAAGTAAAAGCTCAGGGTGATCAATTCTTTGATGACTAAAATATTCTGTATAACGACGTAGGATAAATATAGCGTTACTTAAATTAGTAAGTAAGCCATTTTTATCATTATTTGCACCAACGGGAACTTCATTCGCTAAAGCAACGGACTCTTGGCATAAAAGGACACAACCTTGAACCTCAATCACCACGTAAATGCCACGAAGTTGATTCAAATAGTCTATGCAATTTTGTAGATCTTCGCCACTATCGCGGTTTTCTTGAAACCTTTCCAAGCTTTGCTCCGCTTGATGAATAGTTGACTCGATCTCAGTTTGTACAAGCTCAATAGAACTTACTGTTGTCGACGGTAGGGACATACGTTATTTGACCCCATTTATAATTAAAACGACTATATTCAAAGTTTTCCAACTTATTAATTAGGTTAAACAAACGAAATTGGAGTTAATACATTTCGTTAAAAACATTTGGTTGTGTATTAATTTATAACACATTTTTTGGGCTTAACAAGGTCAACTCTGTTTCATTTTATTTGTTTTCGTTACCACAACTACAAGCCGATTTATTATAACAAGTAAAAGGCAAGACTCATTTCAGAACTTCCATGGAACTAACTCAGTATTTTTCCCGAGATTTTCCATATATTTGTTATGCGCCTCTAACTCAATATCGTTTGCTTTAATTACCGATAACGCTCGTCGCTCAGATGAAACCCGCTGTATTGCAGAAACACTCCCAGCATCATCTTTATCTAACAGTAAAGCAGATTGACCACCACTTAGAAGCAGATATACATCCGCAAGGATTTCAGCATCTAATAATGCGCCATGTAATGTACGGTGACTTGTGTCAATACCATACCGACTACACAGCGCATTAAGGTTATTTTTTTGGCCTGGATGTTTTTTCCGAGCCATAGCTAATGTATCTAACACGCCACAATATTCCTCAACAGGTTTAATCAATCCCCCCATCAAAGAAAATTCATGATTTATGAAACCAACATCAAACGCGGCGTTATGAATAACTAACTCTGAACCCTTAATAAATTCATAAAACTCTTGTGCGACACTCTCAAATATTGGTTTATCTACTAAAAATTCATTTGTGATGCCGTGCACCCCTATCGCTTCTTCTTCAACAATACGCTTAGGGTTTACATATTCATGATAATGCTTTCCGGTTAATTTTCTGTCAACCAACTCAACACAACCTATTTCTATTATTCGATGGCCCGACAAAGGGTTAATACCCGTTGTTTCGGTATCCAGTACAACCTGTCTCATTAACTCGCCTTTTGCATCAGTATTGAATAACACAGCCATTACTGTGAGTCATATTTGATCTTTCATTTAACTTTATCTTTAATATTAAGTCTATTTGCAACTGGAAGACCAACTACTTTTGTTTTATCTCGCCATTTTGGCAAAGCTTGTATTCTGGCCCCGCTTTGTTTCTGTGCCAAAATTGTATAATAAGCCCCCAAAGGCACCTTTTCATTTAATATATTATTCAGCCAGATAGAACGATTCATTACACTTTGGTGATTAACAGGTAAGCCATAAAAATGGCTTTCCAAACCTGCCACTTTAAAATCAAGTAGGTTTAACCAATCCTCTATACGCCGTCCAGCAATAAAGCGCATATTCCAGGGTGCTTTTTTTCTAGTCGACAATAAACGCCTTAGACCCCACAAGCTATAAGGATTAAAGCCTACAATTAATAAATTACCGGAGGATTTTAAAATCCTAGCAGCTTCTCTCAAAGTCTGATGTGGGTCAGCCGAAAAATCTAAAGTATGATGAAGAATAACTAAATCGACGATATCATGATCCAGCGCTATTTCTCCAGAGCTAGATATAATTGAATTTTTCGGTAGGTCAGGCTCCCAACGAGGCAAAACGTAAAATTTGTGACCTAAACTGCTCGGATTTCCAACGGGTACTCGGTGAGAAACCCCAATTTCTGCTTGATGAAAGCCAAAAAGCCGATGTATTTTATTACCGATCACTGCGCGCTGATTCGCTAGTAGACTTCGGCCCAAGGTGCTCTGAAACCAAAACTCGAGTTCTTTTTGAACGATAACTGGGCATTCTTTTAACCCGCCACTCTCAGCCTTCATAGCCAACCCCATAGTTTAGATAGAAGCCTTTAAAGTATAATAACTACGCCTTTATACTTCACATTCAATATGCGTTTTAAAAATACTAATAAACGTTTAATATTGCTCAATCGGTATTTTTAATAAAGACATTTCAGTTTCACAAGGATACTCACAATCTCTTTGATATGAGATTATACCTATAAGAGCCCAAGCTCAACCAAGTTTTAAGAGGTAAGTTATGCTAAAAGTTAGAGCAATACACGCGTTCTCAGACAATTACATTTGGTGCATTATTGATGAACACAACAAACAAGCCATTGTGATCGATCCCGGCTGCAGTGCGTCAGTACTTAACTTTTTGAATTCGCAGAAGCTTCAGCTTATAGGCATCTTAATTACTCATCACCACCCTGATCATATAGGTGGTGTTGACGACTTAAAATATCAAACGAATGCTATTGTTTACGGTTTTAGCCATGCGGGTCCAAAAAACACTAAACTAACATTTATTGACCAAGAGTATACTGAGGGCGACTCTTTTTCCTTGTTAGGTAGCAAGTTTAAAATTATAGAAGTACCAGGCCACACATTAGACCACATCGCCTTTTATTCAGAGCCTGATCAATCGCATAAAACCCCTTGGTTATTCTGTGGTGACACCCTATTTTCAGGTGGTTGCGGCAGATTATTTGAAGGAAGCGCCTCTCAAATGCACCATTCATTAAGTAAACTTGCCAATTTACCTAAAGCGTGCGAAGTCTACTGCGCTCATGAATATACACTGAGTAACCTTGAATTTGCCATGTCATTAATGCCCAACAATAAAGAAGTTAAAAAATACAAAAGCGAATGTGAAGACAAACGGGGAAAAAATAAAACAACTCTCCCCTCTACAATAGGGCTTGAGCTTGAAATCAATCCTTTCTTAAGAACGCATGACCCAGAGTTAGTACGAAGTCTACAAAGTAAAAATCAGAACTTTACCCCCGAGACGCAATCCATTTTCGCTGAAACAAGAAGAGCAAAAGACCATTTTTAATTAGAAAGTTGAAAACTGTAGTATTAATAACCAACCTATTGATTAAATTTAATGCTCAGAATTCATTTGCTCGTTGACCCTATTCAGAGATACCCATAAACTTTGGTTCCTTTTCACATAACCGTAGATTCATCGCTTTTATGCGCTATATACTCGTTTTTAGTTTTTTTATATTCATCGCTGCTTGCTCTAATTACCAATTAAGCACAAATCAGCTTGATACAGCGCCCAACAACTCCCAAGCAACAATTGATATAAGCGCTTTACCAAATAATGCTATTCCCGTGCAAGAAAGAAAAATCTCCCTTGGTAACTCTAGCGAGAATTCTCTACAGGCTGCACCAACAACTAAACAGCAAACAAGCCCTATAGTTCAGCTAACAAAGCACTCTTCTAAATTATTCGATGATAAAAACGTGGATATCAGCGACTCAATTAGCAAGAAACCATCAAATACGGGAAACTTATTTTACTATAAGTCCAAAGAAGCGCCTATTGCGTCTCCTGTGCAAAAAATTGATTACATCGATAAAGATGCTCACAAGATAAATGCACTCGTTGATAGACTTTTAAGCCTTAACACGCAAGACGCTTTAAATGCAGAACTGGTTGATTATTCAGAATATGGTTTTATTACGCCTTCTAACGAGCTACAGACCAAAGTAAATGGAGAACTACGTGAACTTCGTAATACGGAACCTAAAGCTAAAACAAATGCAAACCTGCTTGACCGTGTTAGAAAAAATTTCAAGTTGGATTTAGCTCTTGAAAATAGAAGAATAACAAGCCAACTAAATTGGTATATAAGAAACCCTAATTATTTGGATCGTACCTTTAAACGCTCAGCTCGCTATATGCACTTCATTGTTGAAGAGATCTTAAAGCGCGATTTACCCATGGAACTTGCATTACTCCCTTTTGTAGAAAGTGCGTACGACCCTTTTGCCTATAGCCATGGTCGCGCATCTGGACTCTGGCAATTTATTCCCGGAACAGGAAAGATATATGGTCTACACCAAAGTTGGTGGTACGACGGACGCCGGGATGTGCCAGCTTCTACCAAAGCTGCTCTGGATTATTTAAGCTATTTAAACAAACGCTTTGATGGCGATTGGCTTCATGCTTTGGCTGCTTATAACTCTGGCTCTGGTAGAGTAGGAAAAGCTATTCGAAAAAATAAAAAACTCGGTAAAAAAACAGACTTTTGGTCACTTAAACTTCCAAAAGAGACAAAGGCTTACGTACCTAAATTACTCGCATTATCAAAATTAGTTTTAAACCCAGAAGGATATGGCAGCACCCTCCCGCCAATTCCAGACAAGCCTTACTTTAAAATTGTCAAAACTGGCGCTCAAATCGATCTAGCCCAAGCAGCTTCATTAGCCGACATAGACATCAATGAAATTTATAAATTAAACCCTGGATTCAACCAATGGGCCAGTTCCCCACTTGGACCGCACCGCCTACTCGTCCCCGTTGCTAAAGCTGATGAATTTACTATAAAATTAAAAACACTTCCTCCGAAAAAGCGCCTAAATTGGAACCGCTATAGCGTGCGTAATGGAGACTCCTTAAGTGTTATTGCTAAAAAGTTTAATACGACTCCAACACTAATTAAGCAGGTAAATCATTTAAAATCGAATATGATTCGTGTAAAGCAAAAGTTACTTATTCCAATTGCTTCGAAAGGTAAAAGTTACTATGACCTAAGCCAACAAAATAGGCTTTCAAGTAAACAAAGTAACTTGAAGGGCAGTAAAGGAAGCACCAAACTTTATTACACCGTCAAATCAGGTGATACAATTTGGGACTTAGCACTCGCACATAAAGTAGGTGTGAGGTCGCTAGCAAAATGGAATGGTATGGCTCCTAAAGACGTGCTTAGACCTGGCAAGAAACTATTAATCTGGTCAAAGGCAAACCAGAACTCTGCGGCCAGCTTAGCAACACAATTCCCTGCACCATTCGCCAAAAAACGAGAATTGATAAAGCGCATTGGATATAGAGTTAGAAAAGGCGATTCACTTGCAAAAATAGCAAATAAATTTAGTGTAAGCATTAATAATCTGATTGTATGGAATAAACTCAATAAGAAGAAGTACTTACAACCGGGCCAAAAACTAACGATTTATGTTGACCTAACAAATAGCTAGTTCATTTATTAGCAAGAATATTTAGCGCTAATTTTGCCTGCTGGATAAACTGACTATATCCAGCAAAATAGCTTTTACCTAAAGGCCTTGAGCTAAGCCCCATATCGGCATAAATCACACCAACCTTTTTACCCTGCGCCATTAGCGGCGCTATAAAAAAATCTTTTTGCCCTGTAATCCCTTGATACTCAGACGTTAGATACTGTGTAATTTTGTTATGATCAGAACTTCCAATCCAAACAGATTGATCATTTTCAAATAAATTATAGAGAAAGCCAGATAGACTCCGCTCATAGCGAAGAATAAATCGTTCCCCCCATTTTTCAGTGCCTTTACCCACAACATATTTTGCGACAAGTTTTTGGTGGCTTTTATCAAAAATCACTAAACTCACTCGCTCAATACCAACACCATAATGAATGCCTTTCAAAATAGTTTTAAACACGGTATTAATATTGAATTCCCCCATCATTAATTCAGTAATTTCTTGCAGGATTTTTAACTGAACCTCAGCATTTGGTTCAAGTAAGTCCTGTGATTTCTCATTTTTATCCACCTGCCGGGCGACTTTATGCGTACTACTAGGAATATATTCAGTTAGAGTACCCTGCCCAAACTCTTTAATGGCTTTTGCAGCTTCGTCTGCAGTATCAATCAAATGCTTTTGAGCTTCTTTTTCACTCATACCTTTGAAATCTGCTACCCGTCTCATGACATCTTGAAATTCTAGCGAATCCCAACCAAATAGCGCTGCGCGGCTAATTTCATCCCCTAATATCACCGCCTCAACCATCCTTTCAGGTTCCTCAGGCTTGGATAATACCTTATGCACTAAACCTTCAATACGCCATTGCTTCATAAGCGTTTTAGACAAACGCGCCAAGCTGACACCTAAACGCTTCTCAGCAGCACGGTTTTTTTGTTCATCGGTTGACTCAGTATTAACGTCTTTATTCATTAATTTTACTTCGTCATCACCTGACCCTTGTACCAGCAGCTCGGCTAAATGACTCAATAACGAAGCAACGAAAACCTCTTCTTGATTGGTATTAGATAATCCTTTGCACAGCGCTTTCGCTTGAGTTGCACCATGTAACGTTTTGGCAAGCATAGAAACAATCATGGGCGAAGGCCTATCTTTTAATACCGCTTCAAGCACCTTTAATGACATACAGACAGATCGAATATTTTTAAAACCGATATTAATGACAGCACGACTAACAGTAGTAACTGGGACACCACTAGGGTTATAAAAAACAGAATTTGAAACACGAAGGATATTAGATGTTAGGCTTGAATCTTTCAAAATCACGGCTGCAAGCTGCATACCTGAGCTATCATCCGCAGCAGTAATACGATCCAGTTCATTGAGTAATGTTGACAAGACAGCCGCTTGACTCGATTCCAATACTCGCATCCATCCATTCAACCCTTTCATTCTGACCTTTCTCCGACTACATTAAAACGTTATTAATCAAAGTGTAGCAAGAGATCTAGTGAATGCTTGGTTTTATCACAAACTAACCCTTTTACTACGCCGACTAGCTTTTAAATTAAACTACTTACATTTCTCATATTCAGTGAATTGACAAATATTTTTTAAGCCCTATAGTGACTCAGCCCTTAGCACCAACGAATAAAGGCTCGGGATAAGAAGCTGTTATCGCATTAGCTCTAAATTATTGCACCACTTTGGCGTTTTACCTCCATCACCGCATCAATTTAGATCACAAACTTTAACTAGCGCCAATAGATTTACAAATTCTGTACGTTACTTCGTATTGGTTGGTTAACCATACGTGACTATAGTCAATCTATTTGGCATAATGCCCATACTTTTTTAGTCGACCAGACATTATTCATTTAGAAAAAACCAAAATGAATAATCTGATCTGGCCAATCCCTTTCAAAGTTACAGGAGACCACCGTGACTGATAAAAAAGCTCAGTTATTGGTTGATGGAAAAACCATCGATTTACCCACTTATTCTGGTTCTGTAGGCCCAGATGTAATAGACG